>Ga0193960_1000710_pt1 | contig 13596 bp, 9 predicted proteins | sample FB_3_MG_FD_140338 | JGI IMG/M metagenome (GOLD analysis project Ga0193960, IMG submission 140338) | Microbial mat bacterial communities from the Broadkill River, Lewes, Delaware, United States - FB_3_MG | ecosystem: Environmental > Aquatic > Freshwater > River > Microbial mats | place: USA... | reverse complement strand
TCTTATATAAATATAACTACGATGTAATAGAAAAAAACTTTGATAAAAAAGAAAAAACGTATCTTTTAGGATATTTTGATTACTCGTTAGAAGAGGTAGTTTATCGACCAATTGATAGACTTTTATACCATTTTTTAAAAACAATTAACAAAGAAGAGAATATCAAAGTAAATATTCGAATATTTTTTAGAAAAAATAAAATTGCTTATAAAGACTATGCAAAAAGCTTTGAAGTTGTACTAGAAGAGTTATTTCAACAAAAAGTTTTGGTTTGAAAATACTGCTTTTAGAAGATGATATTATACTAAACGAACTAGTTGAGGAGTTTTTAATCTCGCTAGGTCATGATGTAAATTGCCAATATGATGGACTAGAAGCTTTAGATACTATTTTTGAAAACAGTTTTGATATTTTATTGCTTGATGTAGGAACACCAACACTCAGTGGTTTTGAATTACTTCAAGAGTTACGAGAGAGAAAAAATAATACCCCAACTATATTTATCACCTCTCTTAATGATATTTCATCATTAGAAAAAGCTTTTAATATTGGGTGTGATGATTATATAAAAAAACCATTTGATCTCAAAGAGTTACAAATTAGAATAGACCATCTAAAAGCTATCAAACAAATAGAAAAAAATGATATCGTTCCTATTACAGCTAACTATCAATATGATTATGCAAATGCAATTGTTATCAAAAATGGTGAAAAAATAACTCTCTCTAAAAAAGAATCAAAAATTTTAGAATATTTTTTAAAAAATAAAAATAGAACTATTTCTTTTGAAGAACTTACAAATAATATTTGGCAATATGATACGATACCTAGTAATGCAACTATTAGAACCTATATTAAAAATTTACGAAAAATACTTGATGAAAATACCATTGTTACAATAAAAGGACTAGGATACAAATTTGAGAGTTGAAGAGAGATCAATTTTAATAAAATTTGTTAGTTTATATCATATCTCAACATTTATACTCCTAAGCATAATAGCCCTACTTATTTATAATATGCAATACCAATCTATCTATAATCTTACAGTATCAAATTTAGAAACAATATCTTCTAAAATATCTTCTAAAATAATTACTTCTGATATGAGAGGTGATACACTTGATTTTCATTCTCTTTCAAATGAAAATCAAGGGATAAAATTTACTCTTTATGATAAGAAAAATCGTATTTTATTTAGTGATATTAAAAGAAATATTAATATTGACCTTAGCAAAAAAAACTACCTTTTAAATGATACCATTGTAATCGTTGATAAAAGTACTTTAGGTCATTTAGGTGTTTACTCTATTGTTATGATTAATGATACTTTTAATACTAAAATAGAGAGTATTATAAGTACTATAATCATGGTATTTCTTTCTTTTTATATTACCATATGCGCAATAGGATATTATTTGATTCAGTTATTTATGAAACCAATAGAGAATGAAAGAAAACGTTTAGATAACTTTATCAAAGATACCACACATGAATTAAATACTCCGATAACAGCATTGATGATTTGTACAGATAAACAAACACCTAGAAGTGAAAAGAATATGGAGCGTATCTATTTAAGTGCAAAACGTATCTCAGAAATATATAAAGATTTAACACACCTATTTTTAGAAACTAACAAAAATAGAAAGTTACAAACTATAGAGATAGCAGAGCTTATAAAAAATGAGTTGCAATATTTTGAGCTTTTAGCTTCCAAAAAAAATATCTCTACACGCTATAAATTAGAAAAAACTTATATCGCTATAGAGAAAGAAGATTTTAAAAGAATCTTTAGTAATATTTTTTCCAATGCTATAAAATATAACAAAAGAGGAGGAGATATCGCTATCTCTTTACAAAACAACAACCTTACTATAAAAGATAATGGTATAGGTATAGACTTAAAAGATAAAAAAAATATTTTCAATAGATACTATCGTGCAACTACTCAAGATGGAGGATTTGGTATGGGACTCAATATTGTGCACAAAATATGCAAAGAGTATGGTATTAACATCACTGTAGAATCTGAACTCAATATTGGTTCAACATTTAACTTTGATTTTTCAAAACTATCAAAATAGCTAAGGTTGAATTATTTTTTTAAATAGTCTTGTAGTTGAATTTGATATAATTTTAGAAAGGTTTGATTGATGTTGATATTTATCTATTTTTTTATTGCAGTTGGTATTTCATTTGTATGTTCTATATTAGAAGCGGTACTTTTAAGTATAACAGCTTCACATATAGAAGTTATTAAAAGTAAAAATGAAAAACTTGGTAACCTAATGTTCAAGCAAAAAGAACAAATCAACATCTCAATTGGTGCTATTCTTACTTTAAATACTTTTGCACATACCTTAGGTGCAGCGGGAGTAGGAAGTGAAGCAGCCAAACACTTTGGTGATGAGTTTATGTTTTATATCTCAGCCATTTTAACTATTCTTATTTTAGTTTTTAGTGAGATTATTCCAAAGACCTTGGGTGCAAATCATTGGAAAAGTCTTAGTGGTATCGCTACGCGCGTTATCTCATGGTTAGTTTTTATTACCTACCCTTTAGTTATCATTATGAACAAAATAACCTCTTTTATCAGTAGTGAGGATAAAGGTTCTATCTCGAGAGAAGAGGTTGCAGCTGCTGCAAATATTGCGCAAGCTAGTGGAACAATCAGAAATTCAGAAAGTGATATGATTGAAAATATTCTAAATTTAGATGAGATTAAAGTAGAAGAGATTCATACTCCAAGAAGTGTTATGGTAGCTTTAAGTAAAGAGGAGTTATTAAACTCCTTTAACAATCCTCAAAGTACTATAAATTTTAATAAAATCAAAGAGTATTCTCGTATCCCTATTTATGATGGGGACATTGATAATATTATTGGATTAATTATTTCAAAAGAGTATTTTCATGAATATATAACCAATGAATTAGAAAATAAAGAAGATATTATAAAGTCTGCTTATAATATAAATGAAAATATTCCTATATCAAAACTACTCAATCTTTTTTTATCTCGTAATGAACACCTCTTTATAGTAACTGATAACTATGGACAAACAAAAGGTGTAGTAACTTTAGAAGATTCTATTGAAACACTATTAGGTGTTGAGATTGTTGATGAATTAGATAACGATGTTAACTTAAGAGAAGTAGCAAAAATAAAAATGAAATTGTTACGTAAAAAAATTTTACAGCAACAAAATCATTCAAATCCTCAAGTGTAGTTTATAATTAAATATCCTCTTTTATTTTCTTTAAATCTTCTACTTTAGAAAGATATTCGTCTCTTTTATTTTTAACAAATTCTATTCTATCTTGATTAATATCAACAAATTGTGTTTTAGAATATCGTACAACTTTAAAAAGATAGTTTCGTTTTGATGTTAAAAAATCTTCAATTTTTTCAAAAGCAAAATTTGTTTTAAGTTTTGCAAAAATCTCTTCTTTTCTTGGATGTTGTACAGAAAACTTTGTTGGTTCTTTTTTATAAAGCTCTTCAGATTCAAGAATTTGTTGTTCAAAAAATGAGATTGTTGCTTGCGTTGTTTGAATATAACTATATGACAAAGCACCATTAAAGTATGCAAACTTTTTTCTAAAAGCAGAGATATTTTCTAAAATCGCACTATGATATTCATTTAAAACATTTTCATATACTTTTGCAGCAAAGTGACGTGTATTTGAAAACTCTAAATCTGAAGCTATCTCTCTGTGTTTTTTCAATAGTTCAAATGGCTCCTGCCAACTATCAATTTTAGATTTAATATCTTCATATACTTCTAAAAATGCATCAGTTGTGTTAAGTTCGATATTTTTAAATAATTTAATTGATCTTTTAAACATTTTATCAATTGTCTGATCATCATAAAATAATGTTTTATAGATATTATCAGAGTCTATCCAATACGTTGTATAGTCAAATTTTTCAATTTTATCACCACTTAAAAAACTTCCTTTTGACTCTTGAAATCTATGTGCAGTTTTACTCTTAATATTTTTATATGATTCATTTGAAATTTTATCCATAATGCTTTCTAATGAATTATAAACTGTAAAGAGATCTTTAGAATGTTTCTTATAAATATTTTCAAACTCTTCTAACACTTCATTTTCACAATCAATTAATAAATCAATTAAAGCATCATAAACACCTATAATACTATGATACTCAGTGATTAAAATATCACAAATACCTTTTAAATCTCTCTTAATAGCGAACTCTTTTGCTTCTGTAGCATGTGGTTTAATAGTATTTTTAATAAAGTGAATAACCTCTTGAATATTTGATTCTTCAAGCATTTGTGTATTTGTTGTAGCATCAGAATTTTCAATTTGTTTTATATTTTCTTTATACTCTTCAATTTTTTTATTTGAAAAATTTACATCATCTATATTGTTTTTTAATAACTCTTTTTTTAACTCTGCTAACATCCCATTATATTCGTCTTGTAATAATATATCTTTACGATGTGCTCTTGATTCAAGTGCCATTTTTGCCGAAATAGGTACTACTTGTGCAAAAAACTTATCAAATTTTTCACTTACATATTTTGTTGTTGTTTCTATCTGTTCTCTAGTAAACTTATCCTTTTGATTTAAAACACATAAAGACTTTTCTTTAAAATGTTCCATATATTCTTCAAGAACTTCTGCCTCAGACATTTTCCCAGCATTGTCAATCAATGTAAGCCATATGATACCACCAACATCTCTTAAAACACGTCTTGTAGTATCTGTGTCACTTTGACTTTGTGAATTTAACCCAGGAGTATCAACAAAAGATATTTCCTTTAACATCTCCATAGGTGCATATAAAGTTAAATATTTAATATCACTCATCTCATCTTGTCTTTGATCTGTAAAGTCTGAAATTGACTCAATTGGTGCATACTCTTGAGCACCTGAATAATAGGTAATTTTTAATTTATACTCTTCACCATAATTTAAAAAATTTACTTTTGATGTTACAGGAGTAATACCTGTAGGTAAAATATTTCTTGATAATAAAGCATTTAAAAAAGTTGATTTCCCTGAACTAAATTGTCCTGTAATAGCAACTTCCATAGGATATCTAGCACGTCTTATCTGTTTATTTAAAATATTTTCAAGTTGTCTTGATGGCAAAAACTTTTCATCTAATAATTGTGCTTGTACTTTCCTAATATCACCCAATAAACCATCTTCATACACTATCTCTTTTTCAAAAAACTTATCTTTATATTCTAAAACGAAATCTTCTAGGACTTTAATTGTAGTACTCATTAGTATAATCCTTTGATTTTATTTGATATCACATTCATCTCTTTAATTTTTTTATGTATATTAATTGATAACTCTGCTCTATTTTCACCATCAACGCCGAAGTCTGAAAGTTGAGAAGCTAAAATTTCCTCTTCATTTTTAAGTTTTTGTTGTAAAAGTAAAAGTGGTTCATTTAAAGCTTTAAAAAAAGAATCAATAAGTAAATTACTTACCGTGTTTGCTTTCTCTTTTATATTATCTTCAATTGTTTTAAATTCTTTCTTTACAAATCCACCTACTTCTCTTGTTAACTCTTCAAGTTTAGATTCTTTAGACTTTGATACAGCAGTAACAATTTGAGAAATCAAAACCTCATTACTTGCTGTTAAAAATCCTGATTTGAAATCATCTTGAAAAAAACCAATTGCATCAAAATTATCATCTTTTGAACTAACAGAAAAACCTAAATCATGATATTTTTGCTCACACTGTTCACCTATAGTTTGAGACTTCTTAATAAACTTATATCTATAATCTCGTATTACATCAATAATACCATCTTTTATAGCAGTTTCAACAATAACTTTTATACGTGAACTTTCTGGACGTTTTTTCATTTTTTCAAAAGAATATCTCACATCAGAGATTACTCTTTGTTTAATTACATTTTGTAAGTCTACTAGCTCTGCTTCTAAAAATGTTTCTAAAGATTCTATATATCCTTTTGCATCATTTTTATAAAATCCTATATCTTCACCCATTGCTGTTAAAATTCGACTATTAACTTCTTTTTTCTTATTAAAATTTTCTAACTCATTTTCTAATTCTTCTTTAGATTTTGATAATAGCTTTAATTCATAATTTAAAGAGGTTAGCTCTTTTTCAACTATTCTCGTTAGTTGTTTTTTACTTGATTGTACTACTAACTCACCTTTTTGAGAATTAGAACCAAAAAGTGTCTCATTTAAATACTCTTCAATCTCAAGAATTCCTGTATCTTCTAAACTAAAACCAGCATCAATAGCTTCTTGTGCTCGCCCTGTTCTATGTAACAGTGCCATTTTTCCAGAAATAGGTATAAATTTAATGGTATCTAAAATATAATCTAATTTACTATCTTTATTTTGAGATTCAAGTTGTCTTTTAATAGAAGTTTTTGTGTACTCTATAACCTCTTCTAATTGTTTTTTAGAAACTGTATCTGCACGTGTTATTACAATTAGAAGTTTTGAAATATTTTGGTAAAGTAGAGCATCAATAATAAACTCTACATCTTTTAAAGTTGCACTTTGACTTACATTCATGAGATGTAACATCATATCACAAGCCCCCAAGTACTCTTTAGTTATCTCTTCTCTTTGAATAACAGGGTCATCTAATCCTGGAGTATCTACTATCTCTATCCCATCGCTTAAAAAATCTAAATTAGACCCTAACTCTACATATTTAACTAAATTACATTTTTTACCACTTGCTTCTGCTGATGTATACTGTGAGAGTTCGTTGATACCTATCTCATCAAATCTCGATGTTGGTTTAATAAATGATTGCAGATCACTACCAAATATTTGATTTGTTTCAGCAACAAAATCTTTCATTGAATCTAAATCTTCAGAAGATTTTATAATTTTTGCCCATTCATTTTCATTCCAATAAAATACTTTGGCATTTTCGTTTATGCTATGCTTTACAATAGTTAAGTTTGCTGTTTCAGGAACTACGGCACTTCCTAATATCTCTTTCCCCATTAAAGCATTAAGCATTGTAGATTTACCTGCATTCATAACACCAGTAATACCTATTGAAAATTTTTGATTGTCTATATATTTTGTAGTTTCTGCTAATTCATCTTGATATTTTAAAGATATAACAGATTGCATTATTGTCATGATCTCTTCTAAAGCATTTTTAAGAACCTTAAAACTACTTTTAACTCTTTTTTCATCATGCTTAATTATGACTTCATCTTCTGCGATATGCATCTCTTTATGATCAAATAATGATTTTAGTTTATCATAATTTTCTGAGCTTAATATCTCTTCTTCATGTAAATAGATAAATGAATGGTTTAATGTATGTATGAGCGATTCTGACTTATGAAGTATTATTAAATGCATAATACTATATTGTAGTTTATATAAATCCTCATCATGGGTAGGTAATGAAATATTTAAAAAGTCACATAAATTTTCAAATGCTACTAATTGTAAAACTTGTTTAGTGTCTTTTCTTGTGATAGATAAAAAAAGTGCGAAAATTGAAAAAGTATCATCGTTGATTTTTGTATTAATTTCTACAAAATCCGAATTTTGCTCAAAATTAACACCATGGTATAACAAGAAATAGTCGTTGATTAAATTCATATAATATCTCCTAAATATAAAAAGTTAAATATCACATCTGTGATACTTAACTTTTTATACTTCTAAAATGAAAAGAGGAAAACCTCTTTTCAACTATCTTAATGCTACTAGTTTTCTTCTTAAATAAGCAATTTTGTTTTGTAATGGAAGATGTTTTGGACAATGATCTTCACATGCTAATAATGACATACATCCGAAGATGCCATTATCATCACCAATTAACTCATAAAAGTCTTCTGCAGTTCTTTTATCATGAGGATCCACATCAAATCTTGCAACTCTGTTAAGTCCTACAGGTCCAACAAAGTCTGGTCTCATAAGTTTTGTTCCACAAGATGCTACACAAATACCACATTCAATACATCTATCAAGTTCAAATGTTTGATCTGCAATATCTGGATCGATTTTTTCTTCTTGTTTAGTGATATCAACTACTTCATTAGAAACAATCCAAGATTGTACTTTAACAGACATAGCATCCATCCATTTACCTGTATTAACAGATAAATCTTTGATAAGTTCAAATGCTGGCATAGGCATTAACTGTAATTTTCCTTCTGGATAATTTGCAATTAATGTTCTACAAGCAAGTGCTGGTTTACCATTAACAATCATACCACAAGACCCACAAATACCAGCTCTACATACAAAGTCAAACGATAAATCCGCATCAAATTCTTCTCTAATTTTTGTTAAAGCGATAAAAAGTGTCATTCCTGGAGTTTCTTCTAATTTATAATCTACAAATGTAGGTTTAGATTCACTTGATCTAGGATTGTATTTTAATGCTGAAATAGTTATTTCTCTACCTTTTGCAATACTCATTATTTATCTCCTGCTCTTTCATTTTTCTCTCTATAGTTCATTGGTAAATCAAATGGCATTAATGCATGTTGAATCTCATGTCTATCTTTACCTTCAGCTTGCATTTTTTCAGTAATTTCATCTACTTCTGATTGTCTTTTTTCAGATAATTCATTTTCTATAATCATACCTTTAGCACCATATCCTCTAAATGCTGGAGGCATCTCCATAGTCATGATATCTAAATCTTGATATGCAACAGTTGGTGTTGTTTGATTTTCATCAGGCCATGATGTTAATGTTCTGTTTAACCAGTTAGCATCATCTCTTTTTAAATAATCTTCTCTATAGTGAGCACCTCTAGATTCTGTTCTTTCTCTAGCACCTTTAGCAACACAAAGTGCTACTTTAAGCATTCTTGGAACTCTATAAGCCTCTTCTAGTTCTGGGTTACCAACTCTTACTTTAGACTTCACATTAATGTGTTTCGTTTTCTTTAATAACTCTTCTAACTCATCAACAGCTTCTGCAAGTCCAGTACCATCTCTAAAGATACCAACTTTTTGATCCATTAGGTTTTGCATTCTATTTTTAATTACAAAAATATTTTCATTACCTTCATAAGCTAAAATTTCATCAAGATAAGTATCTTGTTTATCTAAAAACTTTTGTACTGTTGAAGTAGGAATTGTTACATCATTTTCTAAACAGTAATCTGCAAAATAGTTACCAATAATCATACCAGCAACAACTGTTTCAGAAACTGAGTTACCACCTAGTCTATTAAATCCGTGCATATCCCAACAAGCAGCTTCACCACATGCAAAAAGACCATTTAAATTTTCTGATTCACCTGTTGGTTTAGTTCTGATACCACCCATAGAGTAATGTTGCATAGGAAGAACTGGAGCCCATCCGGCTTTTCCTTCGTCTGCTGGATCAATACCATTAAATATTTGACAAATTTCTTGAACATCTCTTAAGTTTTTCTCAATATGTTCTCTACCTAAAATAGAGATATCTAACCAAATGTGATCACCATATGGAGAAGGTACACCTTTACCATTTCTAATATGTTCAATCATTCTTCTAGAAACAACATCTCTTGATGCTAGTTCTTTTTTCTCTGGTTCGTAATCTGGCATAAATCTATGTCCATCAACGTCTCTTAAAATTCCACCATCACCTCTACAACCTTCAGTTAATAAAATACCTGATGGTACAATAGGAGTTGGGTGAAATTGTACAGCTTCCATATTTCCAAGTGTAGCAATACCTGTTTCAAGTGCAATAGCAGCACCAATACCTTCACAAATTACAGCATTTGTAGTTTGTTTAAATACTCTACCATATCCACCTGTTGCGATACATGTACCTTTTGCAACATATGCTTCTAATTCACCAGTGATTAAATCTCTTACTATAGAACCATAACATCTACCATTTTCATGGATAATAGATAATGCTTCTTTTCTATCTCTAATATCTACTTTATGCTTAAGTGCTTCATTAGCAACACCAAATAACATTGTATGACCTGTTGCATCAGCTGTGTAACAAGTTCTCCATTTTTTAGTACCACCAAAATCTCTAGACATAATAAGTCCAGCTCTATCAGCATCTTCAGTAATAGTTGTTTTTTTAGCATTAATAACAGCTTCTCTAGAACCTTCTCGTACTCTAGTCCAAGGCACACCCCAACCTGCTAATTCTCTAATAGCTTTTGGTGCAGTATGTACGAACATTCTAGCAACTTCTTGGTCACATCCCCAATCTGAACCTTTTACAGTATCTGCAAAGTGTAAATCTTCATTATCACCATCAGACATTTTAGAGTTACCTAAAGATGCTTGCATACCACCTTGAGCAGCAGCACTATGAGATCTTTTAACAGGAACAAGAGATAAAACTACAGTACTTAATCCCTTTTTTTGTGCAGCAACACCAGCTCTTAAACCAGCAAGTCCTCCACCAATAACAAGTGCATCACAATAATTAATTTTCATTATGCAATTCCTCCAATAGATTTATTTGATATATTATATGACATTACTTTAGCAGTAGTTGGTACGTATTTTTCACCTGCTTTATCTGCATGTTCCATACCAATTTTCATGTATGCTAATAAAGAAGCAAAACCTAAAACTAAGAAGAATATAGTAAGTGCCCATTTGATTTTTTTAAGAGTTTTTCTAGTTTCTTTTGGATTTTCTCCATCAAACCATCCCCATTTTACACAAAGTCTGTAAAGACCAATTGTTCCATGGAATTCAACTGCTAATAAAAGTAAAATATATAAAGGCCACATCCACTCAGACCAAACTCTATCTGCAGACGCATATGGACCAATTGCATCAGAATGTGTCATTATAATATATAAGTGAACAGATCCTAAAAAGAACATTACAAACCCAGTAAATGCTTGAGTCATCCATAATTTTGTATCATCATGTTTCATACTAATCGCATGTGCTCTCATAACTTGGTATTGTTTAAAGTTTCCTGGTAATTTTCTCATACCTAAACCAGCGTGAGTAATAAATATAATAAAAATTATAGCAGCGAAAATTGTAACTAATAGCGGATTACCACCATCAAAAATAAAATCAGCTTCTAATAGCTTTGTAATTGTATACATGAAATCTTTTGAAATTAATATCGAAGATACCAATAACATATGTCCCCACATAAATAATGCTAAAAATCCACCTGTAACACTTTGAAGATAATCAAGCTTTGCAGGCACTCGACTTTTCTTCCCCTCAACTGTTTTACCTAAATAGCCTTCAATTAGGTCACTCATATTCTATCCTTTCTTACACTTGGTGTTATTATATAGTGGCAAGATGATAACCTAAATGTACTTTGTTTATCTTTATAATAAACAAGAGAATTATAAGTATAATTCATATGAATTTACTTAATATAGTTCTAAAAAAGCCTTTATAAAAGGCTTTTTTAGGAGCCAAAATAAAATTAATATGCTTTTATTTTTTAAGAATTAAATGTTACAGTTTAACACATATTATTTATAATTAAATTTTATAATTAGTTTTATTTTTTTAGTTTTAAAAATATCATAGCTGTCATGATTACATCATTTATCGCATCATGTTTACCTAACTTGGGTAAATTTAGTTTTTTCATTATCGTATCAAATCGTAAATCTATATTTGCCCCTGGATTCTTTTTAATCATCTCATCAAAATAAAGTTCTGAAACTTCTGTTCTTGGATTAGGCAACTTTACACCTATTTTAGGTTTTACATATCTATTAATCATAGCACAATCAAACTCTAAATAATAACCAACTAAAGGGCGATTCCCTACAAATTCTAAAAACTCTTCTATAACATCATCAATATCCAATGCATTTTCTATATCACACTCTCTAATATGATGTATCTTAATACTTTCAGGAGATAAAGGCTTTTCTGTTTTAGCAAATCTTTCAAACTTCTTACTATGTAAAATTTTATTATCTTTAATGATAATAGCACCAATTGAAATAATTTCATTTTTTTTTGGATTTAAACCTGTTGTTTCACAATCAAAACAAACATATTCATCACCTACATATTTTTCAAATAAGTAACTGTAACTTTTATCTTTTAATCTTTTTTTATTTATAAAATTTTTTATATTTTGTATCATTTGAGTACTAACTTATCATATTTATTTTGAAATGGTAATTTAAAAATTTTTTAAATTTATTTACAATTTTTAAACTATCTTTTAAAAGATCTTTCTCTAGTATAGTTAAATGAGAAGGATTGATATAGTTATCCAATGCTTCATGTTTATCTATTTTTTCTAATCTAAACTTTAAACGTAAAGTAAGTAAAAAATTAAATGACTCTATAAGTTCATACTGAAATTCTTCATCAATAACACCTAATTTATGTAACTCTTTTAATCGTTCAAAAGTGCTTGTAATACTTAATTTTCTTTCTATAGCTAAACTTCGCACTCCGTGTACAATAGGAAATATACCGCCTTTTTTCAAATCTAATTCATCTTTATGTCTATCTTTATCGACAACAAAATCACTAAACAATCCTAAAGGTGTTTCAAAAGACAAAACAGGTTTTGCAAAAAATGGATAAAAAGTATTTGTATTATTACAAATCTTAAACATATATTCTTTTACATCTAACAACAGCTTAGAGTCACCTACTACAGATATAGCATCATAAAATATAGCTAAATTCATGAAACCTTCTTCACTAGGTTTTGTAATCCAATCAAAGATAATATCTTTAAACTCTTTTTCTGTTTTTACCCAAAAAGGATTTGATATCATTATATTTCCATCACAAAGCGGATATCCAAAATTTAGTAGATGTTCAGTGAATGATTTTGTATATTCCATTATTTCATCTCTTGAAATTGAGATAGCATCATTTAATATCAAAGCATTATCTTGATCTGTTCGTAATATCTGTTCACTTCGACCTTCACTACCCATAATTATAAGTGCTGAATTTTCTTTTAATTCTTCTGGTGCAGTTAATTCAAAGAGTTTTTCAAAGAGTTTTTCATTTAACTGTGAAATTAATTTTGAAATGTATTTTACTTTTATACCTTTTTCATATAGTGTACGAATTGTTCGTATAAATCTACTACTTGCATCCTTTAACTCTTCTATTGTAACAGCATTATCAATCAAGCTACTTGTAGAGTGAGTATGTGAAGCAAAAAAACTATTTAATGAAACAACATCTAAAGTACCTATAATTTGATCTTCTTTTTTAACTAATAATCTTTTTAATCTTTTTTTAGACATTATTAACTGTGCATTAAATAAAAAATCATCAGCACTAATTGAAACTAAACCATATGTTGCAATTTCTGAAATAGGAGTATCTAAATCTACTCTATTTAACATCGCTTTTTTCACAAAATCAGAATCAGTTACAATCCCTATTTCACCATCTGCTCTTTCTACTAATATAGATTCAACTTTATTGTGTATTAACCTTGTAACTGTATTATGAATAGTTTCAGCTTCATTTACATAAATTGGTTTTTGTAAATAAGCATCTTCTACTTTTGCAACAGCAAAACTCAATAACTCTTTATTTTTTTCATTCTGTAAACTTGTATTAAGTTTTTCAGAAATAGATGAAAAGAAATAACTTTCTAAATCTTCATTTTTGTACATATACTTTAAAAATATATC
>Ga0193960_1000709_pt1 | contig 13611 bp, 16 predicted proteins | sample FB_3_MG_FD_140338 | JGI IMG/M metagenome (GOLD analysis project Ga0193960, IMG submission 140338) | Microbial mat bacterial communities from the Broadkill River, Lewes, Delaware, United States - FB_3_MG | ecosystem: Environmental > Aquatic > Freshwater > River > Microbial mats | place: USA... | reverse complement strand
GTTCTTGATAAAGAGCCTACAAACGCATCGCCTATGGGCGCTTAAGAGAGAGGGGTTAATATGTTTCATTGGTTAGAACAAAGACCGTTTTTCTTTACGGTAGTATTATTTTTATTTATATCGTTTGCAGGACTTGTAGAAGTTTTACCAGATTTTGCTAAAGCTTCTCAACCGAAAGTTGGTACTAAACCTTATAGTATCTTAGAGTTAGCAGGTAGACAAGTATATATTAAAGATTCTTGTAATGCTTGTCACTCTCAATTAATTAGACCATTTAAATCAGAAACTGATAGATATGGTATGTATTCAATTAGTGGTGAATTTGCTTACGACAGACCATTTTTATGGGGATCTAAAAGAACTGGTCCTGATTTAATGAGAGTTGGTAACTATAGAACTACAGATTGGCACGAAAACCATATGATGGCACCTGCAGAAGTTGTACCTGGTACAGTTATGCCGGCTTATCCTCATATGTTTACAAATAAAGCTGACATAGCAACTGCATATGCAAATGCGAATACACAAAAAAATGTATTTGCTGTTCCATATGATAAAGAAGGTATGCCAAAATTAGGTACATGGGAAGATGCAAAAGCTTTAGCTTTAGAAGAAGCTAAAGTAGTAGCAGCTGATATGAAAAATCAAAGTGTAAAAGATGCAGTAAATAATGGTGAGATTCCAGAAATTGTTGCTTTAATTGCTTACTTAAATTCTCTAAAATAAAGGTTTAGAATGGAATACGAAACTCTATTAACAGTTCAAGCTTATGCTAAATTTGCTTTATTGGCGGTTGTATGTATCGTATTTTATAGCTATGCATATTCTATATATAAGCGTGATAGAAAGGGTGAGACTAACTATGAAAGTTATTCAAACCTTGTTCTTGATGATGGCATAGAATCTAAGCCTCTAGAAAAAAGAAAACAAGATAATAAATAAAGTTCAAGCAACTTTTAAAAAATGAAAAAAGGAGATAGCTAGTATGAAGTCTATGGTAATAGGTGGTATTATTCTTATCATTGCATTAATGACTGGTACATACTTCATGGCAGGTGATTCATTTGCTTTAGGTGAAGATTATATCAATGACCTTACAATGCTTGGTGGTATTGCAATTATTGGTATAACTGTATTTGTAGCGTTAAAATATGTTAATCAGATTAAAAATGACACTGCAACTGGTGAGTTAAAAGATGGAAACTGGGACGGTATCGGTGAGTATGGTAACGATATTCCAACTGGTTGGGGTTTAATGTTTATTGGTACAATTGTTTGGATGTTATGGTATTTCTTTGTAGGATACCCAACAAATCAGTTCTCACAAATTGGACAGTACAATGAAGAAACTAAAGAGTTACAAGCTAAATTTGAATCTAAATGGAATAACATTTCAGAAAATGATTTAGTAGGTATGGGACAATCTGTATTTTTAGTACAATGTGCTCCATGTCATGGTGTTGATGCTGAAGGTATCGATGGAAAAGCGCAAGATTTAACAAAAAGAATTAGTAAAGAATCTGTTCTTCATGTTATTAATAATGGTGCAAATAATTTTAAAACAGAATTTCCAGGTGGTATGCCTGCAGGTATGGCATCAGGTCAAGATGCTGAAGATATCGCAGAATATGTAGCTGGTGGACTAAAAGGTGAACAACCAGCATCATTCGCAGCTTGTTCTTCTTGTCACGGTGAAAATGGAGAAGGTATGGATTATGTTGCTCCAAATATTAAAGCATATAGTGATAAAGTTGTAGCTACAATACTTAAAGATGGTAAAAAATCAATCATTGGTACTATGCCAAGTTTTGATGGAAGACTATCAGAAACACAAGTAAAAGCAGTTGCTAATTACTTACGAAGTATAGGAGAATAATATGGCTGGAAATACACAAATGAATGATTCTGAAAGAGGTATATTTAGTTTAGTACATGGTATTACAGGTATGTTAATAGCTGTAGTATTATTACTTTCTATCCTTGGTACTTTAAGTTATTTTGCTGTTGTTACACAACAAGCTAACGCAGAAAACTTTTATGAAGTAAATCAAGACTTAAATGCTTTAAAAATGAATAGTTCTGAGAACCATAATAAGTGGATAAACAAATAAGGAGTAGATTATGTATTATGTAATTTGGGGACTACTAGCAGTAACTGCAGTAGCAACAATAGCTTTAACATTTTTAGATTCTACAAGAGTATTTGTTGGATAATTATTGATTAAAGTAATTTAAGAGGGAAGATGTTTATTCATCTTCCCTTTTTTTATGTCTAAATTATAAATATTATATTAATCTTAACTTTATGTAAAAATCTTGACAATGAATAAAAATAGTAGTATTATTCCAATTAAAAGGAAAAGTTATGATAAATATAAATAAAATTTATAGTTTTTATCTTGATGGATTTAAAAATATGAAAATTGGAGTTACTTTATGGAAAATAATCTTTATAAAATTAACAGTAATTTTTGTATTTTTAAACTATTTTGTTCATGATAAATCAATAAATACAGAATATAAGTCTTTTCAAAGTAAATCAAACTATGTCTATCATAATCTAATAAATAAAAAGGATTAATATGGAAGAACATTTAATTGATTGGAGTCGTGCACAGTTTGCTTTGACTGCTATGTATCATTGGATATTTGTACCACTAACTTTGGGTTTAGGTTTCATTGTTGCTATCATGGAGACTATTTATGTAAAAACAAATAGTGAATTTTGGAAAAATACTACAAAATTTTGGTTAACACTTTTCGCAATAAATTTCGCAATAGGAGTTGCTACAGGAATAATAATGGAGTTTGAATTTGGAACGAATTGGGCAAATTACTCTTGGTTTGTAGGAGATATATTTGGAGCACCACTTGCAGTAGAAGGGATACTTGCATTTTTTATGGAAAGTACATTTTTTGCAGTTATGTTTTTTGGTTGGGATAAGGTAGGTAAAAAATTTCATTTACTCTCAACTTGGCTTGTTGCCATCGGATCAAACTTATCAGCACTCTGGATTCTTGTAGCAAATGGCTGGATGCAATATCCCGTTGGTATGGAGTTTAATCCAGATACTGTAAGAAACGAAATGGTTAACTTTTGGGAAGTACTATTATCACCAGTTGCAGTGAGTAAATTTTTACACACTATAGGTAGCGGTTTTGTGATGGCTTCACTTTTTGTTGTTGGAATTAGTGCTTGGTATTTACTGAAAAAAAGAGAACTAGAATTTGCAAAGAAATCAATGATAGTGGGAGCCTTATTTGGTTTAATAACAAGTTTATTCCTTATATTAAGTGGAGATGAATCGGCACATCAAGTTGCGTTAAAACAACCAGTTAAATTAGCTGCAATGGAAGGGTTATATGAAGGAAAAGAGGGTTCTGGAATAGTTGCCATTGGGATACTCAACACTGAAAAAACTTTGCAAAATGATGAAGAAACTTTTAAGTTTGATATAGAAATTCCATATGCCTTAGCCTTATTAGGATATCATGATATTACAGCATATGTGCCTGGATTGAAGGATTTAGTATATGGAAATGAACAACAAGGCATCATGAGTGCTATGGTAAAAATGCAAAAAGGTAAACTAGCAGTTCAAGCACTAGAAGATTATAAAATAGCAAAAAAGAATAATAATATGAAAGGTGCTCAAAAAGCAAAAAAAACATTAGATGAAAATATGAAATATTTTGGATATGGACATTTGAAATCACCTGAAAAAATTGTACCACCTGTATCAATTACATTTTATGCATTTCATATCATGGTATTATTGGGTGGTTGGTTCACTTTTCTTTTTGCATTAGTTTTATATTTGAGTTTGAAAAAAAATATAGAAAAATATAGAGTTATTTTATGGTGTGCTGTGTGGTCAATTCCTTTAGGCTATATTGCTGGTGAAGCTGGTTGGGTAGTAGCAGAAGTAGGACGACAGCCTTGGGCCATACAAGATTTAATGCCAGTAGGAATCGCTGCAACAAAGATAGCAACAACAAATGTGATGATAAGTTTTATGTTATTTGCAGCACTATTTACACTTCTTTTAGTAGCAGAGATAAAAATAATGACCAAACAAATTTCTATTGGTCCAAATGGGGGACATTAAGATGGGATTTGGAGACTTAGAGTTAATAACTTTACAACAATATTGGTGGATAATTATCTCTTTATTAGGTGGTTTATTTGTGTTTATAATGTTTGTTCAAGGTGGACAAACATTAATTGATACATTAAGTCGAACAGAAACAGAAAAAACAATGTTAATAAATAGTATTGGTCGAAAATGGGAGCTTGGTTTTACAACATTGGTTTTATTTGGAGGAGCTTTGTTTGCAGCTTTTCCTCTATTTTATGCTACTAGTTTTGGTGGAGCATATTGGGTATGGATTTCTATTTTATTTTGTTTCATTATTCAAGCGGTAAGTTACGAATTTCGTTTAAAACCAAATAATCTTTTGGGTAAAAATACTTATGAATTGTTTTTAAAGATAAATGGAAATTTAGGAACATTTTTATTGGGAGTTGCTATTAGCACTTTTTTTAGTGGTAGTGAATTTATTTTAGATAGTAATAATTTTGTAAATTGGCAAAATGATTTACGAGGATTAGAGGCATTATTAAATCCATACAATTATCTTTTGGGGTTTTCATTAGTTTTTTTAGCAAAAATTAGTGGTGCATTGTATTTTATGAATAATATTGATGATAAAAATATACTCAACAGGGCAATTCAATCAATCAAGGTTAATATGATATTATTTTTAATTTTCTTTTTAGGTTTTCTTGGCTGGATTATATTAAAAAATGGTTACGCAGTAGATAGTAGTGGTTTAGTATTTTTGCAAGAGTACAAATATCTTTTAAACTTTTTAGAGATGCCAATAGTACTATTATTTTTTATATGTGGTGTACTTATGGTAATTGGAGCTGTATTTACGGCGATAGTATTTAAAAAAACATGTTGCATTAAAACAGGAGGTGTAGGGATAGTTTTAACTGTAATGTCACTACTGTTAAATGTAGGATTTAATGGGACATCTTATTATCCTTCAACAGTTGACTTACAAAGTAGTTTAACTATTATGAACAGCAGTGGAAGTCATTATACTTTAATGACTATGAGTTATGCATCTTTAATGATACCATTTGTATTAGGATATATCTCTTATGCTTGGTATAGTATGGATAAAGTAAAAATTACAAAAGCTGAAATAGAAGATAAAAATGCACATAATTATTAAGGAGTTTATATGGAATATATAACAGAAATTGGATGGTTGAGTTTATGGCCTATAGTAATTTTTATAAGTTATAAACTTATATTAAAAGTGATATTAAAATTAGAGCAAAAGGGGTAATAAAATGGAAAATGAGATAGAAGCCTGTAGCAATGACATATGTCTTAAAAAAGATGAATGTGAAAGAAGTAAACTTTTTTTAAATGGACAAATATTTCAAAAAAGATTTAATGGTAAAGCACATAAGGGGTGTGGACAATTTATAAAAATAGAAAAGAAAAAATAACCATTAATAGTAGTTATAATAAAAATTAAATAAAAAAGGAAAAAAATGAAAAGAATAATTTCAAGTATATTATTTGTAGGAATGTTATTAGTTCCAGCAATTGGAAGTCAAAAAGTAGATAATCTTATGGTTATAGTAACAACAGAAGATAGCCTTACTCAGCTTATGGCTGGTGTATTAGCATTACAATCAAAACAACAGGGAGCAAATGTAGAGATGCTTTTTTGTGGAAAAGCTGGTGATTTAGTGATAAAAGGTTCAAAAGAGGTAAAATTAAAACCTAAAGGTATCTCCCCGCAGATGTTAATAAAGAAATTGTTATCATTAGGTGCTAATGTAGGTGTTTGTCCTCCTTATTTACCAAATGCATCAAAAACAAAGAATGATCTAATATCTGGAGTAAAGATTGTAAAACCACCAAAAGTAGCATCAAGAATACTTGATAAAAATACAAAAATTTTAAGTTATTAAAGAATTAAAATTTTAAGAAAGGAAGAGATAATAGTAATTATATCTTTCTTATTTATTAAGAGTTTAACTACATTGTTGTATTATAATATTTAATTTATATAAAGGAATTTTCATTGAAAATTAAACTCGTACTATTTATAATGCTTCTTGTTACAGTAGCAAACGGAAATCAAAATCCACATATTTTAACTCATGATGGGTTAATAGACAAAAGAGCTCAAGATAAAATATTTGAAATTGGGCAAGAAGTAAAAGAAAAATTGGGTGTAAACATATATATTGATATTAAAGAAAATAATGGTATTGATCCTAAAGCAAACAGAGAAACTAGAATCTCTTTAATGAAAGAGAAAGAGAACGAATTAATTAACAGAGCTGATAAACCTTATGTAATTTTGACTATTGCAATAGACCAATTATATTCTAATATTTTATATACAGAAGATTTAAAATATATAATTGACAAAGATGATATTTTAGATAACTACGTTATCCCTTTGTTGGCTTCTAAAGATAAAAATACGCTATTTGCGAAAACAAGTGCAGCAACATTAAATGGTTTTGCACAAATTGGTGATAGTATTGCAAATAGTAAAAATATAGTATTAACTTCTAGTATTGGTAGTGAAGGTAAAACAGCTAGTTCATTATGGAAAGTTTTTATGTATTTCTTAGTTTTAACAGGTTTGTTTGCATATGTAATTATAATATTAAAAGAAAGAAAATATAAAAAAGGTAAAAAAAGTGGAAAATAAGAAAGAATATAAACCGATGCCAAAATGGCTAATATATACACTTTTTATATTAAAATTTTTACTTGGATTAGGACTAATTTGGTGGACTGTATATATGACACTAGGTTCAGATGTAGGAAAAGATGATGATAATGCATTTTTAAGTAACTATCATAGTATTGATGATAATTACAACAAAATAATCTTAGAAAATCAAGAATTTAATAGTAAATACAATGTGAAGTTTTTATTTAATAACTATGAGGTTATAGGATTGATAATAAATGATATTTATCTGTCTCAAAGAGTTATAAAAGAAAGAGATGAAAGAAAAGATATGCTTCATTTAGGAGCAAATAAGTTGACCATTGTTATTCAAGATAAAAATGGGAATATAGTAAATGATAAAAAAATTAATGTTCTTGTGACAAAAAACACTACTCATGCAGAAGATGTGAGTTTAGAATATTTAAATGAAAATAGTAAATCATTTGAGATTCAAAGTAAAGGATACTGGAATATAACTGGTACTATTGAAACAAATGGTTTAAAAGGTTCTTTCTATATAAAAACAAATGCCACAACTAATACTAAATAATCCTCTTATAGTATTGCCTACTTCTAGGGCAATACGTGAACATTTAACAAAATTAAAAAATGCAAATCAACTTCTCAATAAATATATCTCAATAGGAGATTTTTTTCAAAGAGTTACACTAGATAGTAAAAATAGAAAATTTATAGATAAAAACTTAAAGATAATTTTTTTAAAACATGCCATTACAAATGTAGATATCTCTAAACTTGGATTTAGTAAAGAGTTTACTACATTTTTAAAACAAAGTGAGTATATATTTCGTTTTTTTCAAGAGTTGTCAAATGAGTATGTAGATATTGAAACTTTAGCTAATTATGATACTTATGCAGTTTATTCTGAACATCTTGAGATATTACAAGAGATATGGAAAAACTATTTAGAGATATTAGAGCAACAAAATTATTGCGATACTATTTTACTTCCAAATTGTTATGAGATAAATGATGATTATTTAGAACAATTTGATAACATAACACTTTATTTAGAAGGGTATCTCTCAAAGTTTGAGTTTAAAATCTTAGAAGATTGTGCTAAAAAAATAGATTTTGAAATAATAGTTAGTTTTAATGAATATAATAGAAAAAATATCATCCTTATAAAAGAGTATGGGATAGAAGAAGATTTAAAACTTAACTATACTTATACGATAAATCTATCAACTAAAAAAGTAGTAATGGAAAAAGAGAATAACTCGAATCAAGAAAAACGAAATATCGTCATCTCTCCTATTGCTTCCCAGCTGGAACAAATAGCCTTTATAAAGTATCAAATAACCAAAATGCACAAAGAGGGGATAGATGCTGATAAAATAGCAGTAGTAGTGCCAAATGAAAAGATAAGCTCAATGCTTTCACTTTTTGATGAAGAACACTATTTTAACTTTGCTATGGGTAGAAGTATAGCAAATAATAAGATAATCAAAGTTGTAAAGCTTATAAATAAAATATTGGTTGATAAAGAACCTAAAGATGAAGAGAAGTTGAAATTTTTAGGGATAGATAAAAAAATATTTGAAGAGTTATTTGTAAATAATTGGAATAGTAATATCACAGAGAAGTTATTTGATGAAATATTAGAGTATCTTTTTAGCTTTGAAGAGGATGAAGAGATATTAGAAAAATTAGAACAGGTAAAAATTACTATGAATATTTTACTTTTTTCGAATATCACGCAAGATATAGATAATAAACAAATAAATATAAAAATAAAAGAGTTTGTTAAATTATTTAGTACAGAATTAAATGGGATAACAATAGATGACGTGTCTGGTGGAAAGATTACTGTATTAGGAATACTTGAAACACGAGCTATTCATTTTGATGGTATTATTGTTGTTGATTTTAATGACCAAAATATACCAAAAATAAGTGTAAAAGATAAATTTATATCTTCATCATTAAAGAAAAATGTGGGATTACCAAGTTTAGAAGATAGGGAAAATTTACAAAGATATTATTATAAAAGAATTTTTGAAAATGCTTTGAGTATAGCGATATGTTATATCGATGATGAGTCATCTGTGATGAGTAGATTTATAGTACAACTGTTTGGTGATTATAAAAAATATCTAGAGAAAAAAGAATATAAAACAATATTATATAAAAAGCATGAAATAAAACACTTTTATAGTAATTTGGTTTTAGATATTGATTTATCAAAAAAATCATGGTCTGCAACAAGCCTAAAAACATATCTTCAATGTAAAAGAAAATATTATTTCAACTACATCTCTAATATTAAAGATCACAATGTAAGTATAAAACCAGAAGCCTACGAGATAGGAAACATAATTCATAATTGTTTAGAAGAGGCTGTAAAAAACAAAACACTTAATAATAGTTTTATAAGCCAATATTTCAGTAGTTACCAAAAAAGTAATCCTTATTTAATTTTAGAGTTAGAGTTATGGAAAAAACGATTAGAAAAACTTGTAGAATATGAAAAGTTTAGAAGTGATAATGGTATAGAGATATATGAAGTAGAAAAACCTTTTAATCTAACCTATAATGGTATAAATATAAAAGGTGCAATCGATAGAATAGATAAATATCCTGATAATACCTATGAAATAATAGATTATAAAACATCTTCATCTTTAAAAATAGATACACTCAAAACATATGAAGAGAGCACCGATTTTCAGTTAGAATTTTATTATTTAAGTCAAAGAGATAAGATGATAAAAAGTGTCGGATATTATGATTTAAATGATAGCTCTATAAAAAGTGAAGTGGTGCTTAATGAGAAGTTAGAATATCTTGATATGCATCTTCAAAGACTTAAAACTACAAGTGTAGATTTTACTTTGACAGATAATATTTCAAGTTGTCAGTTTTGCAACTTTCGGACAATTTGTCAAAGAGATTAATTGGTAAAAGTTTTGATATAATGAAATCAATCTTGTAAAAAAAGGGATAAATATGAAAAAAGTAATATTAGTTTTATTAGTAGGAATTGCATTTTTGGGTTGTACAAAAAAGTTTGAATCCAATCTAAAACCATATGTAACACTCAATCAAAATGAACAACAAAATACAAAAATTAATTTTTTAGGTGTAGAGGATCAAAGAGTTACACAAGCAGTATCTACAGTTTTGGATGAAGGAGTTGTTACAGAAACATATAATGTAAGTCATAATCTGAAAATATGGTATAAGGATGCTTTTATTCGTGAGCTAAAAACTACTGATATGTACGGACAACATGATGCTATTTATAATGTTTTGGTAAATATAAAAAAAATAGAAGCAACCTATAAAAAAGATAAATTAGATAAAAAAAACATGCAAGTTAATATTGCCTTAGAGTTAGTTATAAAAAAAGGTAATACTACAACAACTTCCAATATTACAACATATCAAACTGCATATGAGATGATGGTCTCAGATGCGAGTGATTTTGAAGATATATTAAATGAATCAATAAGAAATTCTGTATCTACAACAATTGCAGTACTGATTAAAAAAGTGAATACAAAATAGTCTATGAAACCATATTTAGCTCTTAAAGCCAGTGCTGGTAGTGGAAAAACATTTGCATTAACAGTACGTTATATCTCTTTATTGTTATTAGATGCAAATCCAAATGAAATTTTGACGCTTACTTTTACAAATAAAGCAGCTGCTCAAATGGCACAGCGTATCTACGATACTCTTTTATCTTTAGGTGATGATGAAGCTATTTTAGATGCCATAATAGAGGAAACTAATCTTTCAAAACAAGAGGTTTTAGAAAAAAAAGAGACTATTATAAAAAAGTTTATATCTTCAGAACTTGCTATTTATACAATCGATAAATTTATCAATAAAATTTTACGAGAGTTCAGTGGTTATATAGGTATCAATGATGATTTTGATATAAAGTTTGATGATGAGGAGTTACTTCTTTATAAGTTTTTGAGTTCTCTTGATGAAACACAGTTTGATAGTCTTATCTCTTTTGCTCATAGTGAAAATAAAAAACTCAATTCAATAGTAGAACTTTTTAAAATACTTATTGATAAAAATGAAAAAATGGAAGTGATGCACTATCCAAAAGGGAGTTTTGAAGCTGTAAATCTAGCTATTTTAGAAGATGCAAACAAAATAAAGAACTTTATAGATAAAAGTGAAGTTTCAAAATCTGGCTACAATGCAGTTGATTTTAGTACAGTAGAACAGCTTTTAGAAAAAGGAAAAACTTGGCTTACTAAAGAAAGTTTAGCTGAGTTTAGTTATTTTAAAAAAGCAAAACCACCACAAGAGTTGGATGATAATCTAGTAGCATTACAACAAAATATCACGTTATATTATCAAATACAAGAGAGTTACACTTTACAAAATCTTTTTACTATCTTTAAAGACTTTCAAGAGTTTAGGACAAACTATAATGCAAAAAGAAACTCATTAGAGTTTAGTGATATTACAAATATAGTGTATAAACTTTTGGAAAATTACATAGAGAAAGATTTTTTATATTTTAGACTAGATACCAAATATAACCATATTTTAATAGATGAATTCCAAGATACTTCAACTTTACAGTTTAAAATACTTTTTCATCTCATAGATGAGATAATCTCAGGGAATCCAGAAGTATATAAAACATTTTTTTATGTAGGTGATACTAAACAGTCTATTTATAGATTTAGAGGTGGAACAAAAGAGCTTTTTGATTATGTAGCATCTATTTTTAATCCTATGCTTGAAGTTGAGCTTTTAGATAAAAACTACAGAAGTAGTAAAAATGTAGTAAATTTTGTAAACAATACTTTTGAAAAGCTAAAAAACTATGAGTATGATAATCAAAAAGTGAATAGTGATATAGAAGGTTATGTTGAAGTTGCAACTATCTCAAATGAAAAAGAACTTATCTATGAAGATGTTTACAATAAAACAGAAGAGTTACTAAAAAAGAATATTGACCCTAATAATATAGCTATCTTAACCTATACAAATGCAGATGTATTAGCTATCTATGAGTATTTTAAACAAAAAAACCCAACACTGCAAGTGGTAACAGAGATGACCTCAAAACTTATCAATCAAGCAAATGTAAAAGCTTTAATAAATGCTGTGAAATATCTCTATTTTGGTGAAAATATTTATAAAGTAAATTTTAATGCTTTAGTTGGGAAAGAGTATTTTGAGGAGTTTAGTTTTTCCTGTGATATAAAAAATATTGATGTGGTGACACTCTTAAAGAAACTCTCTTATTATTTTAACATAGTAGATGACAATGTGATACGATTTATAGAACTAGCAGTATCCTATGATACTATAGTTGACTTTGTCTATGATAGTTTAAAAGATGATACCTCTATCGTTTCACAAGCACAACATGGTATCTCTATCTTAACAGTATTTAAATCAAAAGGTTTAGAGTTTGATACAGTTATCACTCTTGATAGAGTAACAAAAAAGAATCCAGATAGAGGTTCACTTCTTTTTGAATATGATGATATAAATCTAAAAAAAATATTTTATAAAAGATCAAAACGAGATGCTTTAGATATTTATTATAAAGAAGCTTTAGAAAAAGAGAAAGAGTTAGTTGTAGCAGATGAACTCAATATATTATATGTAGCACTCACTCGTGCAAAAAATAATTTAATCGTCTTAAAAAAAGAGAAAAATAGTGTTTTTGAGTTATTGGGTGATTTTGAAGCTAAAACAGTAGGTAACTTGTATATAGAATCTGCTAAAAAACAAAATAAAAATGCATTAGAGTCTGTTTCTTATACACCTTTAAATCTTGGATATCAAGAGAAAGCAAAATCAAAAGATGAAACTAATGCAGATACTTTAAAAGCGAGATATTTTGGGATAGCAACGCACTATTGTTTAGAGATGATGAAACGGTTTGATAAAGAGAGTTTAGATAAAGCGATACATATTGTAAAAAATAAGTATAGTAACTACCTAAAGACAGATGAGTTTCAAGACTTATATACAAGAGTAGAACATCTTATAAATAATGAAGAGTTTCAAAAAATAGTATCTATAAATAAAGCTACAAAAGAGCAGTCTTTGATGTTTAATGGTGAACATAAAATTATAGATTTATTAGTTCAAAAAGAAGATGGATTTGTAGTGTTTGATTATAAAACAACAAATGAAAAAAGTAGTACTCATCTAACACAAGTAAAACAGTATGTGAAGGCAGTTCAAGATATATCAAAAGTACAAACAGTTCAAGGGTATCTTATCTATCTACATCCAAATAGTGTAGAGTTGTTATCTATTTAAGTGGTAGTTTAAAGATGAAAAAGTTAGAAGATTTGCATAAAAATCTCTTATGCTGGTATAAAAAGTACGGAAGAGACCATCTTCCTTGGAGAAATACAAGTGATATTTACCATATCTACATAAGTGAAATTATGCTTCAACAAACGCAAGTAAATAGAGTGATGAATGAGTTTTATCCAAATTTTTTAGAAAAATTTCCAACACTAGAGATACTTGCAAATGCCAATATAGATGATGTTTTAGCTTCTTGGAGTGGATTAGGGTATTACTCACGGGCTAGAAACATACATAAAACTGCTAATATATGCCCAAAAGAGCTTCCAAATACTATGCAAGAGCTTTTAAAACTTCCTGGTATTGGACGATACACTGCAAGTGCAATATGTAGTTTTGGATACAATCAAAAGGTAAGTGTGGTAGATACAAATATAGCTAGAGTACTAAAAAGATATTGTGGACATATAGAGGTAAAAGATGAGGTTGTTTGGGGTAGTGCAGATAAACTTCTCAATCTCAAAGAACCACGAAGTCACAATCTAGCATTAATGGATTTAG
>Ga0193960_1000708_pt1 | contig 13619 bp, 12 predicted proteins | sample FB_3_MG_FD_140338 | JGI IMG/M metagenome (GOLD analysis project Ga0193960, IMG submission 140338) | Microbial mat bacterial communities from the Broadkill River, Lewes, Delaware, United States - FB_3_MG | ecosystem: Environmental > Aquatic > Freshwater > River > Microbial mats | place: USA... | reverse complement strand
TTGATCAGCATCAGCTCACGCTCAATGTGATCGCCTTCTGACAGGTCGACCAGCTTGACCACTTCAATCAACTTGTTCAGTTGCTTGGTGATTTGCTCAATCTTGCGGTCATCCCCGGTGGTGGTCATGGTCAAACGGGACAAGGTTCCGTCTTCCGTTGGAGCCACCGTCAGGGTTTCAATGTTATAGCCACGCTGGGCAAACAGACCAACCACTCGTGACAAGGCACCCGGTTCGTTTTCCAGCAAAATAGAAATAATGTGCTTTTCCATGATCAGGTACGCTCCGTCTTGCTCAGCCACATTTCGCGCATGGAGCCCGTTGGCACCTGCATTGGATAAACGTGTTCTTCCGGGTCCACAGCAACATCCATGAACACCAGTCGATTTTTATACTTGTTCAATGCATCATCCAGTGCCTGAGGCAATTCATCACGATGCTTGACCTGAATCCCGACATGACCGTAAGACTCGGCCAGCTTGACGAAGTCAGGCAGCGATTCCATGTAAGAGTGAGAATGACGACCTTCGTAGTTCATGTCCTGCCACTGGCGAACCATGCCCAGTGAACCGTTGTTCAGACACAGAATCTTCACCGGAATACCGTACTGCAAGCAGGTAGACAGTTCCTGAATATTCATCTGAATGGAACCTTCACCGGTCACACACACAACTTCGTGATCCGGGAAATTCATTTTAATGCCCATGGCAGCCGGGAAGCCGAAGCCCATGGTGCCCAGGCCACCGGAGTTGATCCAGCGATTGGGCTTGTCAAACTTGTAGTACTGGGCCGCAAACATCTGGTGCTGGCCCACGTCGGACGTCACGTAAGCATCACCACGGGTCGCTTCCCACATGGCTTCGATGACTTCCTGAGGCTTCATCAAGCCACTTTCATTCTTCTCATAGCGCATGCCATGACGCTGACGCCAGGTCTCGATCTGCTTCCACCAGGAATCAATGGCTTCAGAGTCTGGCTGGGTTTCAGCATCGTCCAGCAGAGCCATCATTTCATCCAGAACGCTGCCAACTGGCCCAACGATGGGCACATCAACCTGAATGGTCTTGGAGATGGATGATGGATCAATATCAATGTGAATGATCTTGGCATCCGGGCAGAACTTGCTGGTCGCATTGGTTACACGATCATCGAAACGTGCGCCAATGGAAAACACAACGTCGGCACTGTGCATCGCCATGTTGGCTTCAAACGTGCCGTGCATTCCCAACATACCCAGGAAGCGCTCACCGGTTCCCGGATAGGAACCCAGACCCATCAGGGTATTGGTGCAAGGGAAGTTCAGGCGATCAACCAATGCCCGTAACTTGTCGGAGCTGCGATCCAGAATCACACCGCCACCAGCGTAAATAACCGGCTTGCGTGCAGCCAATAACAAATCCACTGCCTTCTTGATCTGGCCTGCATGGCCACGCTGTGGCGGCGTATAAGAACGCAGCTTCACTTTCTTCGGATAGACGTATTCATACCGTTCATTCGGCATCGTCATATCTTTGGGAACATCAATCACGACCGGGCCAGGGCGACCAGTGCTGGCAATATAAAACGCCTTGGCAACCAGCTCTGGAATGTCTTTGGGATCACGAACACTGAAACTGTGTTTTACAACAGGACGAGACACACCCAGCATGTCTGTTTCCTGGAACGCATCATCACCCACCAGGTGGCTCATTACCTGACCCGAAATGACGACCATCGGAATCGAATCAGTAAACGCTGTCGCAATACCGGTAATCGTATTAGTTGCACCCGGGCCACTGGTGACCATGACAACACCCGGCTTACCAGTTGCACGGGCATAGCCATCCGCCATATGTGCTGCGGCCTGCTCGTGTCGAACCAGTACGTGTTTCACGGCACTTTGTTTGTAGACCGCGTCATACACATGCAGCAGTGACCCACCTGGGTAGCCGTAAATGTATTCAACGCCTGATTCGTGAAGTGCACGAACCAACATATCTCCGCCGGAAAGTAATTCCACCGTACTATCCTCTATACACAGGCTCTGTTAAGAGCATGACTTAATAAAAATGGGAACGGTCGCCAACCACTGGCGAGTCCGTGAGGATGAAAAACTCGTAGTTTGTTCATCGAGGCCCTGGGTCTGGTCGTAGACCACAAGATCGGAGCTGGACCGGAGGATAACCGCACCAGACGCGTTTGCCGGACACTGTATTCGGATGTGAAAATCAGCCTTCGAAACAAAGCGCGCTAATTTTATCACCCTGCAAGGTTTTGTCCAGAATCCCGTGCGCTTCCCGGTCTGTTAATGCAAATTTGATTCAGCGGCTCTGGCGGATATGATCATGGGTCAAGGCTCCATTTCAGCATCCGGCAATCCTTGCGATGATTCCTTGACATATTCTCTGGGTCGCCTACTGTTCCTGCATTGAAAGACTACTCTGTGTTCTGCTGGAGCCCCGCATGAAACGCTCATTTCTGAATCCAATCCTTATCATTCTGACCGTTCTGGCAAGCAGCTATTCCAGCGCCACTCTTGCGGCCAAAGTCTATCGCTGGGTTGACGACAAAGGCCAGGTACACTTCGGTTCCCAGCCTCCCCCGGAACAACGCGATCAGGCTGAGCAGTACCAGATTCAGGTGGCTCAACCCACGACACCACCGGCACCAGAGAACAATGGCGCAGCCTCGAAAGATAACGATGGAGAAGGCGAAACCGTGACGCTAAATCCCAGCGTCAGTGATGAGCAAGCTCAGGAATATTGCCAGCAGGCCCGCAAATTCATGACAGCTCTGCAAGGCAGCTACAGCACCCGCTTCAAACAAGCCGACGGTTCATTTCGCCCGCTGAGCAAGGAAGAGCGCAGCAGCAAGGAAAAACAGGCCATGGGGATGATGGAGAAGTTCTGTAAATAGTCGTTCTGAGCAGAACGACGTCAGACACTCCAGATCAGACTGGCCTGACGCCCCGTCTGGCCTTCTTTACGATAGGAATAAAAACGCTGATGTTCCGTCATAGTACAACGCTCTGAAGATGGTGATGACAGACACGTCACCCCCGCCAACTGCAGTTGATAGCGTGCAATTGCGTACAAATCTGCCACATATTTGCCCGGCTTGCCGGGGCGAAAACATTCATCGGGTGCCCAGGCAAAAGCCTCTCTGACCTCAGCTCCAACTTCAAAATCTTCTGCCCCGATGGCCGGGCCAAACACGGCCAACACCGAAGACGCCGGAGAAAAACGCCGCACGGTCTGTAACAGCACTCCGCCTGCCAACCCACGCCAACCGGCATGGGCAGCAGCTACCTCAGTGCCATCCCGACTCATGAACAATACGGGCAGACAATCAGCCGTTAATACCGCACAGGCCAGCCCTGCACGATCAGAAAAGGCAGCATCGGCGGTCAACGTCACACCGCCGCCAACAGCAACCGGGCACGCCACGCCATGCACTTGCTCCAGCCACTGAATACCTCGCGCCCCCGGCATACGCTGCAACAGCGCCTGACGATTACGCCGCACACCGGCCAAATCATCGCCCACATGAGCAGCCAGATTGCCGTACTGGAACGGTGCTGAAGAACACCCACCCAAACGCGTCGTGAAACAGAGACGTACAGCGTCTGGAAGCTGTGAACGCAGCGCCGAATCAGGCCAGATCAGATCCATGCGCATCCTCATCCAGACATTCCAGCAAGTCGATCATGTCTTCGGGTAAATCCACTTCCCACTCCATCCATTCCTGAGTAACGGGATGAATCAGCCCCAACGCCCGCGCATGCAAAGCCTGACGGCCAAATTTTTGCAATTTTTCACGCAGTACAGGACCAATGCCTTTCACCAGGCGGGTTCGGGCAGCGTAGGTTGCATCCCCGACCAGCGGATAACCAATATGACTCAGGTGTACCCGGATCTGATGCGTTCGGCCGGTTTCCAGCTTGCAACGAATATAGGTATGCGACGGGAATTTATGCAGCACCCGATAGTGAGTCACAGCATCCTTGCCCATAGGGTTAACGGCCATTTTGGTGCGCTGCGTACCGTGGCGACCAATCGGTTCATCAACCTTACCACCTCCGGTCATATGGCCTTGAACAACGGCTTCATATTCCCGCCCCATACTGCGATCTTGCAGTTGCGCCACCAAAGCCACCTGCGCCTGAAGGGTTTTGGCAACCACCATCAAACCAGTGGTGTCTTTATCCAGACGATGCACAATACCGGCACGAGGAATTTCCCGCTGCCCCGGTGCATGGTGCAACAAGCCATTCAACAGAGTGCCGGTCAAATTACCAGCCGCCGGATGAACAACCAGGTTGGCAGGCTTGTTGACGACCAGAATATCGTCATCTTCATAGACAATATCCAGTGGAATGTCTTCCGCCAGCCAGTCACCTTCAGCGGCCAACTCCGCTTCCAGCACCAGCATTTCACCGCCAGTGAGCTTATCTCGCCCTCGGCGCGTTTCACCGTCCACTTTTAACTGACCATCCTTGATCCATTGCTGCAGCCGGGAGCGGGAGTAATCAGGGAGCAGGGTGGCGGCCACCTGATCCAGACGTTTGTTTCCCAGATCAAAAGGGACCTGAACAGATTCGGATATGCGGGTACTCATGACAATAAAAACTCAAACCGGGTGAAACTGAAACGATACAATCGGGTCTTTTGACAGGAAAAAACACGCGTGAGTCAGCATTGGGGTGATTCGCGGACTGTGCTTTAATACCGCGCTTTAGCGAAGTATATCCAGATTCAGGAAAACGCTCCATGACCTTTCGTTGGCTGACCATCCCACTGCTCGTTTCACTGACTGCTTGTTCAACAAACAATCAGAAGCCCACCGAGCAAACTGAAAAAGTGTTGTACAACAGCGCTCGCGATGCCCTCGAAGACCGCAGCTATCTGGTCGCACAGGAGCGCTATAAAACTCTGGAAACCCTGCACCCCTTTGGGGAATACACCGAGCAGGCACAACTGGAGACGATGTATCTGCATTATGAGCAGAATGACATGGAGTCTTTGCTGGCCAAATCCGAGCGCTTCATTCGCATGTATCCGTTGCACCCTTCTGCCGACTACGCGTATTACCTGCGAGGAGTCGCAGCCTACGAAATGGGCTATGGTGCTCTGGTCGTCAAATACCTGTCAGATGGCAACGCTGACCGTGATGTGACGCCACTTCAGGATGCGTTTCAGTACTTTTCGGACTTGCTGGTGCGCTTCCCTGATAGCCCATACACCGCCGATGCTCAGGCGCGCATGATCTTTATTCGTGAGCGTCTGGCCTCCCAGCATGTTGAAATTGCCCGCTACTACATGAAACGTCATGCCTATGTAGCTGCTGCCAATCGCTGCGAAACGGTGGTCACCCAGTTCCCGCGTACGCGTGCCAACGGTGACGCACTGGCCCTGATGGTTGAGGCCTACCGTCACATGGACATGCCGCAAGAAGCCGACAAGGCATTGGTTCTGCTGGAAACCAATTACCCGGATCATCTGCAACTGACCTCTGGTCAATTCGTCGCGACCGGCCTTCCCGAAACAGACCGCCGTAGCTGGCTGGAACTGGTCACACTGGGTCTGGCCAAGTAGTCTTTTTTCAGGATCATAAAAAAACCCGCAAACGTTTTGGCGTTTGCGGGTTTTTTAATTTTGTGAAGTCGGCCGGTAAGCCGGGTTCTGTCTTGGACAATCATTCGTCTAGGCCAGCAATTGCTCACTGGCTCAAGCGACCTACCCGTTCCCAGCGCGGGCCGCGCCTGTAGGGAACCTATTTGGTCTTGCTTCGGGTGGAGTTTACCGTGCCACGAACTGTTACCAGACGCGCGGTGCGCTCTTACCGCACCCTTTCACCCTTACCTGTGCCGTCCCGAAAGACAGCCATCGGCGGTTTACTCTCTGCTGCACTGGTCGTGAGTTCACACTCCCCAGGCGTTACCTGGCACCCTGCCCTGCGAAGCCCGGACTTTCCTCCCCCTGATTACTCAGGCAGCGATTGTCTGGCCAACTTCGGGCGCGGAGCCTAACACAAAGCCCCGATACTGACGACTGATTTCCACTATCAGCGGTTATCCGCTCAAATCTTGCCCTGTATTTCCAGCGCTTTCTGGTAAAGCGATTTCTTGTTCTCACCCGTCAGCTCCGCCACAACGGCAGCCGCTTTCTTCGGTGGTAACTCCACCAGCAACAAGCGAAACAGACGCTCCATATCAACACTGGCCGCAGGCTCTGGTTCCGGGTTGCCGCTGATCATCACCACGAACTCCCCTTTCTGGTGATTGTCATTTTCCTGCAACTGCGCCAGCACATCGGGCAGCGTACCGCTGTAAAAACTTTCAAAGGTTTTGGTTAATTCCCGCGCCACACACACCAACCGTTCAGAACCGAAACACGCGCTCATATCCGCCAGGGAAGCCAGAATCCGATGGCGAGATTCATAAAAAACCAGCGTTCGATCATCGTTCTTGACGGCCATCAGGCGCTCTTGGCGTGCGCCAGATTTATGCGGTAAAAACCCTTCAAAAGCAAAACGGTCAGTTGGCAAACCCGCTGCCGACAGGGCCGTCACCAATGCGCTGGCTCCCGGCAGGGGCACCACCGAAAAGCCTCTTGTTCGCAAGGCGTTTACCAGCGGGTAACCCGGATCAGAAATCAATGGTGTTCCGGCATCCGACACCAATGCCAGACTTTTACCACTTTCCAGATAGCCTACAATTTGTTCGATACGATCTCGTTCATTATGATCGTGTACCGAAATCAATGACTTTCGGATGCCCAGGTGCTGAAGTAATTTCTGGGTATGTCTGGTATCCTCACAGGCAATCAGATCCACGGAACCGAGCACCTTGGCAGCACGCTCGGTGAGGTCGGCCAAGTTACCAATTGGAGTTGCAACCACATACAATGTGGCTGCTTGCGTTAGCGGAAGAGTACTCATGCTGGGAAATGCACCTGGGGTTTGGAAAGCGGTTACTGTTGTTATAGCCGCATCGGTATTGGGCCTCGCCGGATGCACCGGCACACCGGAAAAACCGGTCAATCCCAAGCCTGTCGTCAAGGCAGGTCCAACGGCCTCACAACTGCTCGGTCAGGCTCGTCGAGCGATCAAGGCGAGCGAGTTTGGCAATGCCAGAGCACTTTTGCAACAACTGGACGTGCGTCGCCTGAATCGCTTTGAACAGTTTGAACACCGCCTGCTCAGCATTCGATTGGCGCTGTCCGACACAGCCACGCTGGATGAAGAGACACTTGCCACACTGTCCCAGTCGCTGGACGTATTAAAACGCCAACAATTTTCCGCCACACCGCAACAGCGTCAGGAGTTGACCGAGCTGGATATACTTCTGCTGGAACAGCAACAGCAGTGGTGGCCCGCTGTTCAGGCACGCGTGGCACTGAGCCATCAGTTACAGGGAGATGCCCAGAACGAGAATCACAATCGCATCTGGCACGATGCCCGACAAATCCCGCCAACGGACATTCAAACCCTGCTGGCCAAGCCCTTGTCACCGGCATTAAAAGGCTGGCTGACACTGGCCGATTTGCACGCCAACCAACCCATCAGCCTGCAGCAACAGCGTCAGCGTTTTCAGGCCTGGCGACTGCGCAACGCCATGCACCCGGCTGCCAGGCAGCTACCGGCTGAATTGGCTGCGCTTGCCAGCAACGCTCAAGGCCCGGATAAAATCGCTGTACTTCTGCCACTATCAGGGCCACTGGCGCGTTCGGGTCAGGCCATCCGTGATGGTTTGATGGCGAGCTATTTCCAGGCCAAAGAAAAGCGTTTGTTCACCCCGGAATTGCAATTCATGGACAGTCAGCGTTTTGAAACCCTGGACGCCGCCTACGCCACCGCCCTGCTGGCGGGAGCCCAATGGATGATTGGCCCTGTCAGCAAAACGGATGTGCAGTCATTAGCCAAACGTAACGCCCTGTCGTTGCCAACGCTGGCACTGAATTATCATGGTCTGGATACGCAACATGCCGAACTGACAGCCCCTGAAGGTCTGTTTCAGTTTGGCCTTGCTCCAGAAGACGAAGCCCGAGAAATTGCCGAAAAAGCCTGGAATGACGGCTTGCGCCACCCACTGGTGATGGTGCCTAAAGGTGGCTGGGGCGAGCGTATTCTGATGGCTTTCCGGGAACATTGGCAATCTCTTGGAGGCCGTATCAATGAAGTGCGTTTTTACGGTAAAGAAAATCTCAACGCCGATGTCGGTGCTGTGCTGAATATCGACAGCAGCAAGCAACGCTACAAGCGCATCCGCCAGTTTATGAGCGAAGACGTCAAGTTTGAGTCCCGACGCCGACAGGATGCCGACTGGGTGTTTGTCGCGGCAGCTCCTCAGGCGGGCCGCCAGATCAAACCCAGCTTGTCCTTCAACTTTGCGCGAGACTTGCCGGTTTATTCCCCATCACGCGTTTATACCGGGCAGCCCAACAGCCGCACTGACAAGGACCTTGATGGTGTTCGTTTCTGCGACTTACCCTGGGTACTGAACCAGCCCGAGCTGTATCAGGATGTTGAAAACAGCCTGAGCAACGGCCAAGGGCCTTATGTCCGCCTTTACGCTCTGGGTGCCGATGCATTCTGGCTACCCGAGCGCATGGCACAACAGCAACTGGGTGGACAAATCACACTCGCAGGCTCAACCGGCACCTTGCAAATGGACGATACACAGCGTCTGCACCGCCGGGGTGAATGCGCCATCTTCAAGGATGGTGAGCCATCACGTATGCCACAGGTAACGCAAAACCCCTGATTCAGGAACTTATGACATGGACGTCAATTTCCCCACCACACCTAACAATCGCCGCCAGACCGGGCTGCTTATAGAGCGCCTGGCAGAATCCCATCTTGTTGAACAGGGCCTGACGCCCTGTGATCGCAATCAATACTCTCGCATGGGCGAAATTGATCTGATCATGTGGGATCAAACCACTCTGGTGTTTATTGAGGTACGCTACCGACGTCATAACGAGCAGGTCTCGGCCGCTGAGTCGATTACACCGACCAAACAACGCCGGGTCATTCGCACGGCCAGCCGTTATCTACAGCAGCAATTTGGCAATAACCCACCCGATTGCCGCTTCGATGTCATTCTGGCAACAGGCACACCGCCTCAACTGGAGTGGATAAAAGCGGCCTTTATGTAAAGTGCCGGATAACGGCAAATCAGAGAAGCACTCAGAATAACATCTCATTTGCATCAATCTCTGTGAAACCATGGTAGCCAGATCAGCTCTGACATATCATGCAGTTCTTAAACAGGAGGCATGTTGTGCAAGACAGAATCATTGGCCATTTCGGCACCAGTATCGAAACCAAGGCATCGGCTGCGGAAGTCCTGCCTCCCTTTATTGAACGCTCCGCCCAGATTATGGTGAACACGCTGCTAAATGGCGGCAAGATCCTGACCTGTGGAAACGGTGGTTCAGCGGGAGATGCACAGCACTTTTCATCCGAGCTGCTGAACCGTTTCGAGCGCGATCGTCCCAGCTTGCCTGCCATTGCACTCACGACCGATTCGTCGACCATCACATCCATTGCCAACGACTACAACTACGCCGAAGTTTTCTCCAAACAGATTCGCGCTCTGGGCAATCCCGGTGATGTGTTGCTGGCCATCTCCACCAGCGGCAATTCGGCCAATGTGGTACAAGCGATTCAGGCGGCCCACGAGCGTGAAATGACGGTTATCGCCTTGTCCGGCAAGGATGGTGGCAATATGGCATCACTGCTGACTGTGGACGATGTGGAAATCCGAGTGCCATCAACCGTTACAGCACGTATTCAGGAAGTTCACCTGGTCGTCATTCACTGCCTCTGTGACCTCATCGACTGCGCCCTGTTCGGCGAAGAATAACCAATACTTTATAACGAAAACGCCCGGTCAGTTGACCGGGCGTTCTTGTTTGTGGCTTTTAAATATCAGCCTTTCATGCATCAATCTTTCAGACGGTTAATCCCCAACGCCTTCAAGGTGTATTTCTCATAGACTGGCTCGCTGGAACCGGTCTTCATCTTGCGGATGAAGTATTTTTCAAACGCGATCTTGGCCATGTGAACCCACTTGCCTTTCTTGAACCAGGTGACGTTGCGCGGTGGAATCTGTGGAATGGCCACAAAAGCAGCGCCAGTATCCCCCATATCTGCCAGACAAATCGCACTCCAGGTTCCTTTGGCATCGGCCACGCCACCTTCCAGGTCGGCTTTCAGGTTGTGTGCAATCGCCGTCATCATGGACTCGATCATATAACCGGTTTTCGGCGTACCGGTTGGTACCGGTGTCACTTCTACAGGTGGGATTGCCACACACACACCGGCTGAGAAAATATTTTTGAACGTCGGGTTGCGCTGATATTCATCAATCACAACGAAGCCTTTCGGGTTCACCAGACCTTCAACAGCCGCGACGGGATCCACACCGGCAAATGAAGGCAACATCATGGAATGCTTGAACGGTAACTCATGCTGACGCTTCAGGTTGCCGTCTTCGTCCATCTCATCGACGAACATCACACCGTCTTCCACCTTGCTCACACTGGCATTGGTGATCCACTTGATGTGACGGTTGCGTAACTCGCTTTCCAGCATGGATTTGGAGTCACCCACTCCACCCAACCCCAGATGGCCAATGTACGGCTCGCTGGAAACGTACGTCATTGGCACCTGATCACGCACTTTTTTCTTGCGCAGTTCCGCTTCCAGAATAAAGGCGTATTCATACGCTGGCCCAAAACAGGACGCTCCCGGCATGGCTCCTACAACAGCAGGGCCTGGCTCATCAATCAGTGCCTTGACGTTGTCATAACAGGCTTCGGCATGATCCAGAGAACACACAGACTGAGTGAAACCACCGTGAGGGCCTGCGCCCTCTACCGCCGCAAAGTTCAGTTTTGGCCCGGTACAGATCACCAGATAGTCGTAGGCTTCTTCCGCCCCACTGTCCAGTTTCAGGACATTGCTGGCCGGATCAATTTCAACCACCGCCGACGCAATGAACTCAATGCCTTTCTTTTCCAGATAAGGGCGAATGGGGAAACTGATTTCCGGGCGCGTGCGCCAGCCGACAGCAATCCACGGATTAGAAGGAACAAACTGAAAATCCTCCCTATCGTTGATAACCGTTACCTGATGGTCATCGCCCAACAGTTCCTTGATTTCGTATGCACCAGCCATTCCTCCGGTACCAGCACCCAATACAATCACTCTCGCCATAGTCAGACTTACCTTGTAGTCATAAGAAGGAATCCCGGTATGACGCAAATTGCAGTCGTCAGACGACAGGCGTGCGATTTCCGGGGATTGCCAAAGCATTATTCAGCAAAATACAGTCCACGCATAACTATATAGGAATAAAGTATAACTACTTGTCGTGAATAGCCCATTCCTGAGCGAACAACGTCACATTTCACATGGGCACTATGAGGGTTAAAAACAGCAGAGGGAGGTTGGAAAAGGTTAGAAACAAAAAGTCAGGACAAATATGTCAGTCAGAGCACTGATTTTGACAGTCAGCGCAGTCAGGCATACGCGGCAAGCGGAATTGATTCCAATGCGTATTTTTCAAATCGAGGTGCTGTAGCAGCCCCGCTTCGGGGGTGGCCAGACCCGATAAATACTTGAGCGCTTCAACAGCCTGCAAGCTACCGACGACTCCCACAACCGGTGACAGAACGCCACTTTCAGCACAGCCGTCGGCCATTGCCGATGCACCATCCCGATCCAGATCTGGATAAAGACAGCGATAACAGGGGGAACCAGACTGGCTCGGATCAAAAAATACCAACTGCCCGGAAAGACCAATAGCAGCCGCAGAGATCCAAGGTGTTTTTGTTTCCAGGCACGCCAGATTGATCTGATAACGCACGGCGGCGTTATCCGTGCAATCCAGTACCAGATCCACGAGCTCCAAACGTCCCCGTAACCACTCCAGAGACGCCGCTTGCGGATGAGGAATAATCTGACAGTGAGGATTCATGGCACGCATCACGGTGGCGGCCGATGCCACCTTGGACATGCCGATACGATCGGTTGTGTGTGCGATCTGGCGCTGCAAATTGGACAATTCCACCACATCCGGGTCAACCAGCTCCAGAGTGCCGACACCACTGGCCGCCAGATATAAGGCCACCGGGCTGCCCAGACCACCGACCCCGATAATCATCACACGGGCATCGCTCAGAGCCTGCTGGCCTTCCATATCCATATCGTCCAGCAGAATATGGCGGCTGTAGCGCAGTAGTTCATCATCGTTCATGAGAGCACCTGAGTGTGACCGGGCCAGCAACCTCCGCTGATGCGAGGATTACTCCCCAGATCCTGGCGCGTTGTTACTTGCTGAAAGCCCGCTTGTTCCAGGCAAGCACGCACGGCTTCAGCCTGCTGATAACCGTGTTCCAGCAACAACCAGCCTTCAGGCTTCAGAAAAGCCCGGCTTTGATCAATGATTTGCTCCAGATCCGCCATGCCCTGATGTTCCGCGACCAGAGCCGACCGTGGTTCAAAACGCACATCGCCCTGTTCCAGATGCGCATCATCCGGGTCGATATAAGGTGGATTACTGACAATCAAATCAAAACCTGCAGATGCCTCAATGGCCTCAAACCAATTGCTGCAATCAAAGCGAACGTGCTTCAACTGGTTCAGTTCGGCATTTTCTCTCGCTAACGCAACGGCATCCGGCATCAGATCCAAGCCCGACACCTGCCACTGTTCGCGTTCAGCCGCCAGCGCCAGTGCAATGGCTCCGGTGCCGGTGCCCAGATCCAGCGCTCTGGCGTGTTCAGGGAGCGGTAATGCCAGCGCCCATTCCACCAGGGTTTCAGTATCCGGGCGGGGAATCAGGGTCGCGGGAGAGACTTTCAAATTCAGCGACCAGAAACCCTGTTCACCAATCAGGTAAGCAATGGGTTCACCGTTCAGGCGACGCTCCAGCAGCGCCTGCAACTGGCTTTGCTGAGGCTGTGACAACACCTGATCACCCCAGGTACGTAACCAGGTGCGAGTGCACTGCAACACATGCTGCGCCAGAAGCTCGGCATCGGCACGCGGCGACTCTGAACCAGACTCAATCAGGCCTATGCGAGACTGCTTCAGCCAGCTTTCAACGGTTAATTCCGTCATCAATGGGACGAAGCCATTTCAGCCAACAAGTTGGCCTGATGCTCTTGCAACAGTGGGTCGAGCACTGGCGTCAGGTCGCCCTGAACAATCTCTTCCAGCTTGTACAGCGTCAGATTGATGCGGTGATCCGTGACTCGTCCTTGCGGGTAGTTATAGGTACGAATGCGCTCGGAGCGATCCCCGGACCCAACCAGACTCTTGCGTGCGGCGGCCTGTTCTGCCTGAGCCACCTGGAGCTGCGCATCTTTCAGACGCGTGGCCAACAAGGCTATCGCCTTGGCGCGGTTCTTGTGTTGCGAACGCTCTTCCTGACATTCCACCACCATGCCGGTTGGCAAGTGCGTGATGCGAATCGCCGAGTCCGTCTTGTTCACGTGCTGACCACCCGCACCAGAGGCCCGGAAAGTGTCCACGCGTAAATCGGCCTTGTTGATATCAATGTCTGCCTCGGCATCCGCTTCCGGCATCACCGCGACCGTACAGGCCGAGGTATGAATACGCCCCTGACT
>Ga0193960_1000705_pt1 | contig 13649 bp, 15 predicted proteins | sample FB_3_MG_FD_140338 | JGI IMG/M metagenome (GOLD analysis project Ga0193960, IMG submission 140338) | Microbial mat bacterial communities from the Broadkill River, Lewes, Delaware, United States - FB_3_MG | ecosystem: Environmental > Aquatic > Freshwater > River > Microbial mats | place: USA... | reverse complement strand
CGCACGGCAATGGTATTTTTAGCCTTATCTTTAGGGGGTGGGTTAAAGCGGCGAATCGCCAGTTCATACCATTTATAGGATTCGACTAAATTGCGCTCAAGCCCACGGGCATAGGAGTAAGCAAAACCTAACTCGCGCTGTGCATCCGCATTACCTTGCTCGGCGGCAATAATAAGCCAGTCAGCGTATTTACCCCAGTCGCGCTCAACCGGGTATTTATCGGAGTAATGCCAAAGAGCGTAGGCATATTGTGTTTTCGAAAACCCTTGGGCGAGTGCTTGTTTTAACCAGTAATGCGCCTTTTCAGCATTTTGATAGGCCTTGGGTTTTTCCGAATGTGGCGGTGTATAAAATGAACTAAGGTCTTGTTGTACATCAACATAACCTTGCTCAGATAGCACTACCAATAATGCCTCGGCCTCGGCATAGTCTTTATTGTCTAAATGTGCGAGGGCTTCAAGGTATTGCTTGCGTGCGGCAGGCTCATCTTTTGCCAAACGCAGCTCAGAACGCTTGAGCGCCATCTCTTTGGCATAGGCTTGCAGCTCGGCAATCGGGGTTTGGGTTTTAACATAGTAATAAGGTGGTGGAAGCTTGGGTACCGAACTAGCCTCTGAGTCGTCGTCTGATGCGCTGCATGCTACGAACAGGGCGCTGCTTAATAGCAGCAGCATTTTTATCAGTGCGCTTATTGTTATAACCTTAAGCCTATTTAAAATAGTGCGAATATAGAATGGTTTTTTTATTGGATTTGTCATATTAGCTGGCAATACGCCCTGCTTGTTCGCGGTGATAGGTCTCGATCAATGCCTGTATGGTCCCCTTATAGGATTGGGTTAGCTGGGTTTGTATATTCGGTTGATTTAATGGCCGCACATAGGTGGTATCGTAACAGGGCATAATCATCGGGAAGTCATGGTGCTTAATTTCCATTTTATGGGCATTGGCATAGAGTGCTGCCATGGTGGCTTTATCGCTGCTGTCGATTTTGCTAAAGCCCTTGGGGACTTGGTGATCCATCATATAGCCAAAACAGCTCGCGGGGGTGGGTGCGGCATTGGCCGGGATATAAGCGTTGCGGCTATCGGCGACATATAGCCGGGGGTTGCGCCCAAAGCGGCGGGTGCCGTGATACAGGGCCATAATATTTTTAGCCACGCGATCAAGGTTAGTCTTAATGGTTTGCTGTAAAACCCCATGATCGGTTTGAATCACTTTTGATTTAGCAATTTAGCTTCTAACCTCCGTAGTCTTTTGCTCACCTGCTTTAAACGGGTGGTCTCGGTAGAGGTCTAACAAGCAATCAGTCACTTGCCTAGCAAAGGGCTGGGCCATAAACTCGCGCTCGGCATTGACTACGTTATTAATAATAGTGGATTTAAAGCTCTCATAGTGCTGCGAGAGCATTTTATGGGCGTTTTCTGTCTGGGGCTTATGGTAGTGGGTGGCGTAAAGCTCTTGGGCTTTAAAGAGCATCCAGATCGGCAGGGCGGCCCTGGTGGCAGCGGTGGCAATACCCAGCGAGAGGTTTTTACCGAGATCGAGGCCAAAGTTTAACCATACGGCAGATTTTATCAGGGCATCGTCGGTGGCCATTGCCGGCAGTACCGCGCTGTGAATACTATTACATGCAAGGTTGCGCCACACGACTATCTCGGCTGCGAGGGCGGCCTCGGCTGTCTCTTTTGATATGCTCATAAACTAATTCCTTATCCGTTGTTTATTGATGGTTGGCTTGCGATAAGCACATAACTACTGGGCTTAATTACTGGGCTTAATTACTGGGCTTAATTAGCCATGACCGGCGTTTTTTTTTATGCTTCTGTTTTTTTATTTCTATCGTCTATTTTTTAATTTCTATATTCTAGTTTTTAACTTCTATCTTCTAGTTTTTAACGTTTAACCTTCCTTTACCCTTTCTTTTATCGTTCTATTCGCTGCTATCGATTGTTACATACACCGCGTTTAGGCGGCGGAATATAGCACAGTCTTTTCGGCAATACTGTGTGTAGGGGGCCTATTTAGTGAGTTTTTCGCCAAAAATATTCTTTGCGATGAAATGAGTGACATCCCTTTAAAAATGGAAACGATTACATTAAAAACCACCGCTCTGTGCTCATAAAAATTAAAAACAGAGCCATTGCTAGCGCACACAGCCGCTAGCTGGCTGTAGTTAAGGTTTTAGTTAAATGGCTGTAGTTAAGGTTTTAATTAAATAGCTTTTTAACCCTTAACTGCCTGCATCTATTGTCGATTCTATTATTTAACGCTCGCGTTATATCGCTGTGTAGACTATTGCCGATAATAACCATCTATGGCACTTGCACAGCCAGTGGTACACTGTCGGTAAGCCGCTGCCCAATAAGCCATAATAGCGATGCATGAGTATGATATTAGAAGACGCTTTTAAAAGAAAAATCAATTACTTACGACTATCTGTGACCGATCGTTGTGACTTTCGTTGCGTTTACTGCATGTCTGAGGTGATGCAGTTTATGCCGCGCAATCAACTGCTCTCTATCGAAGAGATGACTTTGGTTGCGAGGGCGTTTGTCGAACTCGGGGTAACTAAAGTGCGCATTACCGGGGGCGAGCCACTGGTGCGGCGCAATGTCACCCAGCTGTTTCACAACCTGGGAGCACTAGAGGGGCTCAGTGAGTTGAGCCTCACCACTAATGGCTCACAGCTGGTGCAGTATGCGGGCGAGTTACACCGTGCTGGGGTGCGTCGTGTCAATATCAGTATCGATAGCCTACAGCCCGAGCGCTTTACGGCGCTAACCCGTACCGGCTCGCTCGCACAAGTACTTGAGGGGATCGATGCAGCCATCGCTGCGGGCCTTCGCGTTAAGCTCAATAGTGTGATTTTAAAAAACCGCAATTTTGATGAGGTCACTGATCTGGTCGGCTTTGCCCTAGCACACAATAGTGATATCAGTTTTATTGAAGAGATGCCACTGGGGGTTATCGAAGAGCACCAGCGCGACACTGAGTATTGCAGCAGCGCTGATCTGCGCAAGGCCATTAACACAACCTACCCGCTAACCCCAACCACTGATTCAACCGGTGGGCCGTCGCGCTACTGGAAAACCCAACACCATAGCGAGAGCCGCATTGGTTTTATCTCGCCACACAGCGATAATTTTTGCAGCAGTTGCAACCGTGTGCGTGTCAGTGCCGATGGCCGCTTACTGCTGTGCCTTGGCAACGAGGATTCAGTTGATCTGCGCGCGGTAGTAAGAGAAGACCCCACCTGCGATGAGGCCGCCACACTAGAGCGCCTAAAACACACAATTATCGATGCGATGATGATCAAGCCAGAAAAACACCACTTTACGCTCGATGAGTCGCCGCAAATACTGCGCTTTATGAATACAACCGGCGGCTAAGATACGCCCTGTCGCGGCGAGTTAAGCGGTTGTGCTCAGTTGTCCTAGCGCGTATTACTGCCTCAATGTCACCTTATTTTGTGGTAGGCCTTGAGGCGACGACATAAAAGAGAAATGCCGCAAAAAATGCACAAGAGAGCCCGGTAACGATACCAATCCACTTTACAATGGGCTAGTATTGGGCCGTTACAAATACACCATTAGCTGGCAACATCCAACAGATTATTTACCGCAGCGCAGCATTTTGCTTGCCGATGGCTCGCTTATGCAACCTTTGCAACGACTCACAATACCACTAACTCACTGTGCCATTCACTATGATTTATTGCCGATACATACGCCGTTTATTACCGTTAAACAAACCCGCTTTACCCAGCGCACTACTGGTGAGTTTACTGCTGCTAGTCTCAAGTTGCGGGCAGGAGCAATTGCGCATAGGCGCGGCCACAACCTTGGAAGACTCAGGGCTACTCGCCCACCTCGTGCATGAATTTAAGCAACAGCACCCAATCAACGTCACGACCATTGTAGACGGCAGCGGGCATATTTTGCGTATGGCACAAGCTAGCGATATTGATATTGTGCTCACCCATGACCCCAAGGGCGAGCAGGCTCTGATTAACAGTGGTATTGGGTTGGCCCGCTACCCCTTGATGCATAATGATTTTATTATTGTGGGCCCCACCACAGACCCCGCCCATGTACATACCGCACTCACACTCGATGAAGCACTGCGAAAAATAGCCTTTGCGCGATCGGCTTTTATCTCGCGCGGAGACAACAGCGGCACTCATAAATTTGAAATGCACTGGCGCCAAAACATACCCACAGCGGCCGATAATACCCGCTATATCAGCACGGGCACCGGCATGGGGGCAACACTGGCCATGGCGATTGAGAAAAACGCCTACACGCTGGTTGATCGAGCTACATGGCTTAATACTGACAATAAAAAGCCCCTTAAAGTGTTGTTTGAAGATGCCGAGGTATTGATTAATCAATACAGTGTCATTACTCTCAACCCTAAGAAACACGTAGAACACCATACTGCGCTGGCGCAACAATGGCTCGACTGGTTATTAAGCGATGCCGGTAAACAGGCTATCGCACAATATCGCACTCATAATCAACAGGCTTTTTTTATCACACCACCAACGATAACGAATTAATTATGAATACAACCACTGCAACCACACCGCTCTCTATTGCACTACTAACGATCTCTGATACGCGCACCTTAGAAAACGATACCTCAGGGCAGCTACTGGCAGACCTGATTGCCCGCGACCAGCATACGCTTAGTGACCGAGCACTGGTGAAAGACGATATCTACCATATCCGCGCACAGATCTCCGCCTGGATTGCCAGTGAGACTATTCAAGTTATTGTTACCACCGGGGGCACGGGGTTTTCAGGCAGAGACAGCACCCCTGAGGCGGTAGCGCCGTTATTTGATAAAACTATCGATGGCTTTGGCGAGCTGTTTCGCAGTATCTCGTATGACGAGATCGGCAGTTCAACAATACAGTCACGCTGTGTGGGTGGGCTGGCGAACAAGACACTGATTTTTTGCCTACCGGGCTCGAACAATGCCTGTAAAACAGGGTGGGATAAAATTCTCACCCAACAGCTCAACAGCACGCACAAGCCCTGCAACTATGTGGGTTTACTGACACGCTAAGCGATATCGTCACAGTGGCTTAGCGCCTTGCCATACTTGCCCGGCCTGACGAATAGACACAGCCGCCACTTACGCTCAAAAGGGGTGGCGCCTGTACTGCCATAGCGTAGTATAATCGCTATTTCCGACCCACTGACCCAAGTATTCGCTATGCTAAGTGTTGCCCAGACTATTCGCACGATTCTCGACTCGATCAATACCCACCCAGAGGTTGAAACCCGCCCGCTAACAGCGGTGTTAGGCCGCCTGCTCGCCACTGACGTATCATCGACTATCGCGGTACCGCCTGCGGATAACAGCGCGATGGATGGCTATGCGCTTAACACGGGTGATAATCATGGCGAGCCACTACCGATCAGCCAAACGATTGCCGCCGGCACCCCCCCCTCGCCCTTGGCACCGGGCACGGCAGCACGTATTTATACCGGGGCTGAAATCCCTGTGGGGGCCAATGCGGTGGTCATGCAAGAGGACTGCACGGTGGATAATACAGCCGTCACTGTGCCCGCCCATATTGAGCCACAACAGAATATTCGCGCTAAAGGTCAAGATATTGAAGCCGGGGCGCGCATTTTAGAGCGCGGCCGGGCATTGCAGCCACAAGATTTAGGGCTGCTGGCCTCGGTGGGTATTGCCGAGGTTGCGGTGTATCGCCCGATCAAGGTGGCAATACTTTCAACCGGTGATGAGCTTGTGACACCCCCCACACCCTTGCAGGCGGGGCAGATTTATAACTCTAACCGCTTTTTACTGCATGGCCTACTCGCTAAACTGGGCGTTGAGGTTATTGATATCGGCGTGGTAGAGGATACCCTTGCCGCCACGTGCGAGGCATTAACACACGCGGCCAAGGCCGATTGTATTATTTCAACCGGTGGGGTCTCGGTGGGTGATCGCGACTATATAAAAGAGGCGGTGGCACAGCTAGGTAGTGTTGACCTTTGGCGCATTGCCCTAAAACCCGGAAAACCCCTCGCTTTTGGCCGTGTACAAGACACCCCGTTTTTTGGCCTGCCCGGTAATCCGTCGTCGGTGTTTATTACGTTTTTATTGTTTGCCCGGCCCTATTTAATTGCGCTACAAGGCGGCACTGTCACACCACCGGTAAGTGTATCGCTACCGACTACTTTTAGCTGGCAGGCAAATCCGGTACGCGAAGAGTATGTGCGGGTTAAAATTAATGAACAGCAACAGCTAGAGTGCTACCCCAACCAAAGCTCTGGCGTGCTCTCATCGGCTAGCTGGGCCAATGGGCTTGCTGTTATACCACCGAAAACATCGATTGCCATCGGCGATCAAGTAACGGTGATTCCACTTTCTGAATGGGTTTAAATTATCATGACAACACCACTGAACGAACAACAACAAACTGAGCTTGAAGCGGCAGCTTTTCGTCGCCTGCTCAAACACCTCGACGATAACAAAACTGTACAAAATATCGATTTAATGAATCTCGCGGGCTTTTGCCGCAACTGTTTAGGCAAGTGGTATAAGGCCGCGGCCGATGAGCGTGGTATTGCGCTTAGCGATGGGCAGGCGCGCGACATTATCTATAAGATGCCCTATAGTGAATGGAAGGCAAAGTACCAAACACCGGCCACACCTGAGCAGCTGGCTAAAATGAACGAGAAATCATCATGACATCTGTGCGCATTCGCGAGCTTTATTTGTTTCCGGTCAAGTCTCTCAGGGGTTTTCGTGTCGAGCAAAGCCCGCTGACCCCGCTGGGGTTTCACTATGACCGCCAGTGGATGATTATTAAACCCGACGGCGGGTTTATTTCTCAGCGGCAGCTGCCACAGATGGTTTTAATCCATACCCGTATCACTGAAGATGCACTTATTTTATCCAAAGCGGGCATGCCTGATATCGCAGTGCCACTGGCGCCGGTTGAGGGTGAGCTTATCACTGCAAGGGTGTGGAAAGATGAATGCAAGGTTATCGATACTGACAGCGCCTCTAGCAATAATACGGTGAGCCGCTGGTTGAGTGAAGCGCTCGACTCGCCGAAACCATTGCGGCTGGTGCGCATGGCACCAAACCATCAGCGCCCGCAGTCAAAGCCTGAGCTATTAGGTGAGCGCACCCACACTTTATTTGCAGATGCCGCGCCCTTTTTGGTGTGCAACCAAGGCTCGCTTGAGCAGTTGAATCAGCAACTTGAGCAACACCAACTACCTACAGTTACGATGGAGCGCTTTCGCCCCAATGTAGTCATCGAGGGTATACCCGCCTTTGCAGAACACGAGTATCAAGGGTTAAAGCATACACAGTTCGAATTATCCTTTTGCTACCCGTGCCAGCGTTGTGCGGTGCCCACGATTGATATCGACACAGCACAGCGCCACCCACAGCAGCAGCCGTTTAAGTTGCTAGGCACGCTCAACCCAATGCCCGACAAACCGAAAGTACCAGCATTTGGTGAAAACTCCATATTAACCCGTACCGCTGCCGATGCTGTCATAGCACAGGGCGATACACTAGAGATAATCACGTGATTTATATTGGCCGGCGCAACCACCTCAGAGTCAACAAAATAGTCGACTTTGGAGTCTACCTCGATGCTCAAGCACTCGATAATATTTTGCTCCCTAAACGCTATGTACCTGAGGGCTGCAAAATTGGCGATAGCATTACGGTTTTTATTTACGCAGACTCTGACGATTTATTAATTGCCACCACCGAAATCCCCAAAGTCATGGTGGGTGAATGCGCGCTGTTAGAAGTGCTAGAAACCAATAAAGTCGGTGCTTTTTTGGATTGGGGGCTACCGAAAGATTTATTAGTGCCCTTTAATGAGCAGCACAAGCCCATGCAGGCGGGTAACCACTATGTGGTGTATGTTGCACTCGATGAGCACAGTGACCGCATTGTGGCCTCGTCGCGCTTGAGCCGCCACTTGGATGAATACAGCCACAATGACTTTAAACCCAAACAAGCGGTTGAGTTATTGATTTGCGGTAAGAGTGAGCTGGGGTTTAAGGCGGTTATCAATAATACCCACTTAGGGCTTATTTATCACGACGATGTATTTCAACCGTTAAAATACGGCCAGTCAATCACCGGCTATATTAAAGAGGTTCGCCCGGATAAAAAAATCAACCTTACATTGCAACTAGGCGGGCAACGCAGTCGGGATGATCTAACGGATAAAATTCTGGCGCACTTACGCGCGCAAGGCGGTATTTCGACCATTACCGATGCCAGTACCCCCGATGTGATTTACAAAACCTTTCACACCAGTAAAAAGAATTACAAAAAAGCACTGGGTGCATTGTATAAGCAGCGTGTAATCAGTATTGAAAAACACCAAGTCACTCTGCTATCAACCGATTAAACGCTCACTACACACTAGGTCATTTATGAAACCGACAACAAAAGCCGCACTACTAAGTGCGTTTGTATTTCCCGGTGCCGGGCAACTCTATGTGGGTCGCAAGCGCGTGGGCTATCTATTTATAGTATTGGCTGCACTTGGGCTGTTTGCGATTACAGCACTGCTAATGTCATTAGTGAATATACTCATGGAGCAAATTATTGCAGGCACTATGCAGCCGAGCATTGGCGATATTACACAGGCGATGCTGGCGTTTGCCGATAGCCCAGAAGGTAGTAACTACGCCAAGGCAAAATGGGCGGTATTAGCCGTGTGGTTGGCCAGTGTGCTCGATGCTTATATTGCCGCGCGCCACTATCAACCCGAGACAGAGCCCTCTAAAAAGCCACTGCCGCAACGATCTGTTTCACGGTAGGGTGGTCATTTTAAGCAACAGCTTACTGTAGTTTTTTTAGCCCTAAGGCAGGGTTCACATCAAGGCATTCACACAGCCTGACATATTCAAAGACATCCAGGCGGCGTTCCATCTGCTCGACTTTACCGACCCACGAATGCGCAACCTCTAGCTGTTGCGCAAGCTCGCGCATAGTGAGCCCTTTTGCCTCGCGGCACTCTTTAAGCCAGAGAATTAATGTACGGTAGGTTGTTGAGTAGATAGTCTTTTCCATGCGCCTATCGTAAAAACTTATACGCATGTACCCAAAAAAGGAACACCCTGATCGCTAGCAAGAGGTATCTCAACGGCGATGACTACACGCTAATTATTGCTGTGCATCCTGTCCATAGAATGCAGTTGTAACCGATTGCTACTGTACCCGAAAAGGGTCGATTGGCTTTTTATGTTTTAACTGCTCGATACCCTGCATAGGGTCAATATTTAAAGACTCACACATTTGAACATACTCAATCACATCTAATCGACGCTCCATTTTTTCAACTTTATGCACCCACGAATGGGGTACATCAAGCCGCTCACCTAAATCACGTAAAGTAAGGCCTTGCTCTTTACGGCAAGCCTTTAGCCACAAAACAAGCGAGTGATAAGAAGCGGATGTAATTGTTTTTTTCATGTACCCATTTTAGAAACATGCTACAATGTACCCAAAACAGGTACAGAATGAAATAGACGCCAAAATACTCTAATCCATTTGATCTATCAAATCCATTGCAAAGGGGAATAACGCTATGTCTGATAAGGGTTATAAAACAAATAACGATGCTCGCACACTCAACACAAAAAAATCAGCATCACCTAATGACGACAATTCGGTGGCTACTGATTTACTGCATTTTTATGAAGACTTTGTAGAGTTTCACGATTACTGCGCACTGCTTTGCGATTCATTTATTAGTTTTTATGTCGATGGTCGCGAGTTGGATATCAATACCGCTGAAGGCATTAAGCGCTATGCCAACTGGATGAAATACCGTTCACAAGTGTTGAAAGCAGAGCTGCGTTACATTCAAGAAAAGTCATGCCAACAAATACAAGGCTCGGCGACACATACGCGCACACAGGTAAAAAAGCTGTAGCCAACAATCAGGTAATGTAATTGCCACAATTGATCATATTGTTAACACAAGATCGCCTGATTGAGCCTGTTTAATACACCTGACGAAACGCCGCAGGGTCTTTGCCCTGGGTCAGCTACAAAGAGGAATGCGAAGGCAGGTAGAGTTATGAAACATTACGATCTTACGGTAGTCGGCGGCAGCTTTGCGGGGCTTGCATGTGCCCGCGAGGCCGCCCTGCAAGGGCTTAAAACTAATGTCTATGAACGCAAAGCCACACCGGGTGCTTACACACAAAGTACAGGCCTTTTGGTAAAAGAAGTAGCACAACAGCTATCGATCCCGGAGCATCTAACACGCAAGATTACTGGGGTGCGGTTATATGCACCCAATATGCAGTTTATTGATTTAACCTCGCCAAATTATTATTTTCTAGCCACTGATACAGGTGCCCTGCTGGAGTGGATGGCACGACAGGTAAAAATTGCCGGGGGGGTAGTCCACAGTGGTGAGAGTGTCGGCACCAGCACTAACAGTATTATTGCCACTGAGAAAAAAATCTTACTGCCACAGCAGCAAACCTCTTGTTCTTATTTAGTCTGCGCTGATGGCGCGCGCTCCAAGCTTGCCCGACAGTTGCAACTGGGGGTGAATCGCCACTTTTTATGCGGCGCTGAATACGAGGTCATGGGGTTTGAACATGTCGATAGCGATAAACTGCATGTTTTTCTCGATTCAGAACATGCACCGGGCTATATTGGCTGGTTAGTACCCGGTGTACATGCCGCTCAAGTGGGCATTGCCGTCAAACCATCGTGCACCCCCAAACTGCAACCCTTTTTGGAAAAACTAGCGAGGCATTTTAACGCCAAAACCAGCATTGTTTGTGGCCGAGGGGGGTTAATTCCCTGTGGTGGTATTGTCTCGCCTATGGCGCGGGGCAATATTTGTCTACTGGGTGATGCCGCCGGTATGGTATCACCCTTAACCGCCGGTGGTATTCACCCGGCTATCGAGCAGGGAACACAACTGGGCCAATATATTGCCGATTATCTACGCTACAACGCGCCAGCGCCCGATAAAGCACTGCGAGATAAGCTACCAAAATACCGCACTAAACAGTTATTGCGCGCACTGTACAACCGCTACACCCCCTCGAATGATCTATTAAATTACAGTGTTACAAACCCACTATTTAAACGTATTGCGCAGGTTATATTTTTTCACAACCGGGGGTTGTTATGCCGTGAAGCTTGGCGGGATATTCTATGGGGAACACACTAAGCAAGCGATAGTTTTGCATCTATGTATTTAATAGCGAGGTGCTACAAGGATATAGCACCTAACTATTAAACCTCGCTCAATGTGGATAGATTGAGTGAACCTAGGGCACGGATGCTCTACTCTACAAACCGAGGATTGTGCGGATCTTAACCCCCATGGGCGATTGCTGATACTCACCTGCATCATCCATTAATATTTGACTGACAATATCCATCGCTTCACGACGTGCCTCTTTTGTTCGCAACAGTCGAGTTAGTGCCTGTAGTGCCCGGTCTTGGTCAAGATGTAGCATTAATGCCTGATCGCGAATAAACGCACGCCCCGGTGCACCGATGAGGTCTTTCAGTTTTTTATTATCGCTCCACAGCCCTTTTGCGATAAACATAGAGCGGCGTTTAATCGTACCCTCATCACGCACAAAGGCTAAAATAATACGCACAACCGCTGCGGTAAAACCACCCTTATCAAGATCATTAAGTATTTGTTGTTGCGCCTGCTCACGCTTCTCTTCAATTAATGCCAGCTCTATATCGCTGGTGCTATCGCCCTTGGCATCTAGGTGATTAAACCAGCCACCTAAACCTGTGGGGCCATAGAGTGCTTTAAAAAAGCGTCGATTGGTATCATCACGCAGATCACGATAGCTATCTAGCATTAATCCAATGTTAGAGGATGCTGATTTTTCTATCTGCAACCACAGGTTGTCATTAGCCACTGGGTGCCGATTATTTTTTATCATCGATGCCATTTGTTTTACACCTGCGGCTAAGGGCACTTCATCAGAAAACAGGGATCGCTGTAGACGCAGAGGATGATTAGCGCGCAGCCAGCTAGCAGTAGCTTCGTTGCTAAGTAGTTTTACCCATGGGCTGACAAATGTTTGATAACCATCATTATTAATTTCTGACACCTCAGCAACGGTACTAAAGTATTCATCGTGTTGCGGTGATTCATCCAGTGCTCGAATGTCATCAACACTGCGGTATTCAAAATGGACTTTATAATCTCCCGGAATTAAAGCCACTTGTTTATCGGCCATGGTTTTTTCTTCAATAACCATTTCATATAAGCCCGGCGCTAAGCGGTCGATCGTATCGAGTGTGCTGACAAGTTCAGAGTGCTCCTTTCGCGCGACTCGACCAGAGACAAAAATACCTAGATGTCCAATATTCTCATGCAGTAAATACACTATCACTTGCTCGTTGGCAATAATGTTTTCTTCGTGATCGTAGACGTCAATAATCCAATTTAATGCTTGTTGAGGGGGTGTAATATTATCGCCATGAGAGGCGAAAACAACAATGGGAGAGCGAATATTGCGTAGATCAAGATGGTGGCCATCATCGGTAATGACATCACCTTTTGCCAGTTTATTACCAATAAATAATTCGGTGACAATCGCATCCATTTCATCTTGGTTCATTAAAAAGAACCCGCCCCACCAACGTTCAAAGTCTAAAAATCGTGGTACCTCGGTATCGATATTGGCGTAGAGGTTATACATTTTTTTCCAGTAGGTATTGGCTGGGTCAAGTTTCTCAAAATTAGAGACAAGGTTAGCGCCATCAAACCGGCCATTACCCAAATCACTGGCTAGTGTTGCCAGCCATTTACCGCCTAACAAACCACCAGAATAACGCATGGGGTTTTGGCCATCAGAACCCGCCCAGTATGACAAGGGCGCACCATTTAAAATAATAGGGCCCATTAAATCAGGGGCCACTGACGCTAAAGCCGCCACGGCCCAGCCAGCTTGGCAGTTGCCGATCACACAGGGCTTTGTTGTCTCAGGGTGGCGCCGGGTCACGTCTTCAATAAAAATGGCTTCGGCATTGGCGACATCACTGAGCGTTTGACCAACCTCTGGCTCGTCATAGAAGGCCACAAAATACACCGCATGCCCCGCTCGCATCGCTACACCCACCTGCGAATCTGACTTAAAACCACCAATACCCGGACCATGCCCCGCACGCGGGTCAATCACTACAAAGGGGCGTTTCTCAGGGTCGATTACAATACCCTCATCAGGAATAATACGCAGTAGAATATAATTACACGGGCGCTCAAGATTGCGGCCATCAATAATAATATCGTAATCAAAATCCAGTACCGGCGGTGTGCCTTGTTCTCGGTGCTCTAAAAAAATATTACCGCGCTGGCGCAGGCTATCCCAGAATAAAACCTGACGCTCAACCATATCTAGCGAATAACTGATGGTGTCGCTTAACGCACTTAAAAAAAGACCGCCTGTATACATAGCATTACCCTGACTTAAATAATTTATGATCAACTATCACATAGTGAAACTGACATAGCGAAACTAACATTGTTAAACTGGCATTGTTAAACCGACATTGCTAAACAAGCCTGCCGACAATACCGACTCGACCATGATTGACGATACAGATACTACTCGCTAAAGCACTGAGTATAGCTCAGTGCTATG
>Ga0193960_1000703_pt1 | contig 13674 bp, 16 predicted proteins | sample FB_3_MG_FD_140338 | JGI IMG/M metagenome (GOLD analysis project Ga0193960, IMG submission 140338) | Microbial mat bacterial communities from the Broadkill River, Lewes, Delaware, United States - FB_3_MG | ecosystem: Environmental > Aquatic > Freshwater > River > Microbial mats | place: USA... | reverse complement strand
TATCAATCATTGTTTTATCCATAATCCATAACCGTTATTTGCTATTGATGCGCCTGAAGCGTTCAGCCACGTCCCGGTTTGAGCGGGTGTTAAATTGGAGCCCGCTGTTGTGGCGTTACTTGCTATCGAGCCTCCGCTAGTGTTTTGCAGGTGGTTTAGGTTGCTTGAATGATAAAACTCATTCCAACCCTGAAAACTCGAATTAGCTTTAACTCTGAAATAACTACGACCTTCAACTATATCTATATAACTTTGTGCACCGTTGTTTTCTGTGCTATTTTCAGCGTGTGTTAGGTGCCCTCCGCCGCTCGGGACATTAGAATCAGACCCGTCAATGTCGTAAAACCCAGTTTTATTTATATCGTTTAGGTCATTTGTTGTCCAGCGTATTGTATTGCCTAACAAGCCACCCGCCCCGACTTCCATAAGCTGCCCAGCGCTAGTGCCTACGTCTCGACTGGCTGCATCACCTAGGTCAATATATCGCCATGTTTGGGTTTCACCCGTACCGGTATTTTCTGCTGTTACTCGATACGTTCCGGCTGCTGCGTAGAATTGCGCAAATCCGTTAGCATCTGCAAAGAATGGATTAGCTAAAGCCGCGCCGCCTCTGCTTGAGTATATTGTGGCGTTTAAGCCTGTGCCTTCATCTACCACTGTTATTTCAGCACCCGGGACAATATCCCCAGCGTCATTCTGAATTGTGGCTTGCCAAATTGAGTTAGTCATTAGGGTACTATTGCTCCCGCTATTGTTCCGTATTTTTTTATTGTAACATTTTTACCGCGCTTTAAAATCGCATCACCAGCCGCGCCACCTAAGCCTCCGACCGACGCACCTTGATCGCCAGACTGCCCCGCTTGCCCATCTTGTCCTGCCTGACCTAATGAGCCACCGTCGCCGCCCTTACCGTTCGTCACTGTGCTTAGATTGCCTATATAAGATACCGCTGTGCCACCGACACCTGCGATAGTTTCGCTTGAATTCTGCCCATCGTTTGCTTGTATCGGGAAATTAATTTCAGCGTTAGGCGTTTGTATTGTGCCAGCTATGCCGCGCCAATTAATAAACGCACCAGCACCACCGCCTGATCCTGCCGCTCCACCGAATGACACTCCCTCAGAACCAGCATCAAGAATCCCTTTAGCAGCACCACCACCACCACCGCCACCACCACCGCCGCCGATGGTTCCGTTGTTTGTTAGATTAAATACTGTTATTGGTATTATGCTGTCGTATGTAAAGTCCAGCGCATCATCACCATTCTTACCATTAAACCCTGTAGTAAGTGAGCCGTCCGAATTAATGCGAGCACCACCGCCACCACTACCTCCACGGCCGGCGATTATCCCATTATTTGTAATATTTACAGTAACATCCTCATCCCAGCCACCTACCTGTATTGCTGGAGTTTGATATGATGCACTACCAATAATCACGCCTGATTCAATGGTAAAGTTAATAGTATCTCCAGTATTTATGATAGAGAAAACATCGAAAAACTTATTTCGTAGGTTTATATTGTTTTCGCTTGTTACGATGGATATATTCTTAATTGTGGGGTCTTCTGGCGCGACTGTTTGATTGTATAAAACCTCCTCAGCTAATACGGAAAATCCAGTATCGTTGGATTTAACTTGTATTGTTTGTATTGGCATCTCAACTGGTAGCCCGGTTTCGTCTTGTATAGTCCAAGATTTTGCACGATAACCACCGCCCAATTCAGGAGTTACATTTGCGCCTCGTTGAATATTGTATGAAATCAATCTTGGCGGCGTTGAATATCTGGAAAGTATTAAACGGTTTAACCTATCTGCTGCATCGCTTCCAGTGTCGGGTATCCAGCGACTAAAAATGCGTTTAATGCTTGGTACGCCGCCAAAATTTGTTTCAGACTCAGTGCTAACAACCGCTAAAGTTGCAGCGTAGTTTTTTGTCTCATCGAGCTTTTCAAGTGGGTTTATTTGTCCGTAATACGTCCATACCTGACTAACTCGCTTGTCGGGCTGATCTTTTGCGCTAAAGCTGCCTGCGATTATTTGAGAGTCATCATATAAGGCCGCATCCGTTGCAACTTCTCGCAATACGCGAAATTTCAAAAGCTTGGCTACATCATCCCACCATATAGTAGAAGCCGTTTGCTCCAGAAGTTCATTTATTAACTTTTTAACTTCTGTTGGCTCTGCAATTAATGCAGAATAATTACGCGCAATATAGTTGTTGTCTTCTGTTGTCCAGTCTGCAAGAGGGATAAACTCAGATGGTACGCTGGCATAATTCAAAAGAAGGTCATTAAGAATAAAGCTAACTGTTTTTTGAGTGTATTCAATGCAAACTTGAACGCGCGCACCAGCATCATGTTCTACGCCTTGAGTGTTGTATTGGCCGCGAACAATTGTAAGGATATCACCAGAACGCGAAAAACTCACAACTTCTTCACCGCCTATCTGAGCTATCCCGCTGCTTGGGTATTCACTGCCGATACCGACAGGATCAAGTGTTATGCTTGTTTCTACAGCGTTTAAAGCATTTAAGCTTGAGCCGTTGGACAATAGCGGCGCTTGCGATTGTTTACCATCAGCCAACTGTAAGGCATCCTTACACTGAATGACAAAACCGCCGCTGCTGTTTGGGCCAGCTACTTTTTCGATAATAAAATGGCGAGTTTCCATTTGCTCGATTGATTGCGTAGAGTTTCCGCGAATTAAGCGAATATTCGAACCTTGTACAAACGGCCAGCGAGCGCGAAATTTTCCCCAGTATGTACCCCTTTGAAACGGGTCATAATCCCTGTCTGATAGGTATCTATCACCCTCTGGGCCAGTATCGGGAAATCTGGAATCTTTAAAATCAATATTTATGGATGCGCGAACACCAATCGACTCACCTAGCTCTAATTTAGCCGGTCGGATGTTTACTTTTTCAATATTGGGTATTGCTTCAAATGTTGCTGACAGCTGAGCGCTAGCGGTTGAGTATCTAGCCGTAACAGTCTCTTGCGTGTAGTTTGGCTTGTCTTGGCAAGTTGCGTAGCAATTAAAGCACTTTATTTCACCAGTAGTAGGAATAGAAGCTGTGCAAGGTGATGAGCCGTAAGTGTTTGAGCACCGATCCAGATCAATCTCAACTAAAGTAATTCTCTCAATCATGCCACGCCCTTAAAATTCCAGTCTATTTGCATCATCCCATTGCTACGCTGATTAGTTGGCTTAGGATTTCCCTCTACCCATACATAACCGACCTCGGCGGGATATTTTTCAGGCTTCCAAGCGAAAAAACAGGGTATTCTAGGAGACAATGCAAAATAAGGATCAAGCATAGATCTATACCATTCTGGCGTTAAGTTTTGCAAGCTTACTTGTGTTGAGTTTGTTTGCCTTACAACAATCTCACCAAGATACTGACCGTTTTCAGAAACGCCATTAACCGCCACACGATCACGGCCATAAGTTACTGGGGTGTGACCAACATACAAACCGCGTTGCAATTCAAGCTTTTTACCGATGTATAAAACCCCGATTTTTGCCGCCTCAGTCGCTCCAGTTATGACTATTTCTATAGTGGTTGGGGTTGCTATGCCACGAAGGAATAAAATGGCCTGAGTGTCTGAAATAGCTTGAGGCTGAACCACTGTGGTTCCATTATATTTAATCGACACAGTTAAGCCAATTTGATTTAAGTTATGCCTAGCTATTCCAATATAGTCAACCTCAGCACCATCAGAATTAATAGTTATAGTCTGCGTTGACGTGCTTCCAGCTTCCCACAGGTACGCCGTAACAGGATTTGCTATGTTTGTGATTGGGTTTTCAACTGTTGAGCTAGTAGCGCTTATATTATCCGCTGTAACTATATTCTCATAGCATAAAACCCCTTTGTCACCACTGATAAAAGGGCTTACAACAAGCGCCGAACCGATAACTGTAGACATTAAACCACCAATTTAAAACCGTCATTTTGCAGCTCTACAAGCTGCTCCGCTATATTGTTTACCATCGAGCCGCTAACAAGCGAATTAGGGTCTAGTGTATCAACTCTAACCGTTCTAGTCTGCTCTGGTGCGCTTACTGCTGAGGCTGTAGGAGCCGCAGGTGTTGCCGCTCCAGCTCCCGCGCTAACCGATCCGCCGCCTCCAAAACTCGTACTATTGATTGCCTGCAATCGAATACCGCCAGCAACAATGGCAGCTCCAGCAGCCGCCGCTCCCAATGCTGGGCCTACAACAGGAATACCGGCGAGAGAGGTATAGGCCTTTTGAGCGCCCTCATAAGTAGACATTACAACATTAGCTCTAGCCGCAGCCTTGCCAACTTCAAACAGTCGTTTATTTCCTGACTGTTGCAGAGTTGACAAATCAGAAAACATTTGAGATACAGCGCCAGTTTGCTGGCTTCCCCAGTGCATTCTAATCTGTGCCAATGCGCTTTGAACTTCTTCTTCTTTAGAGATTCGCTGTGTAGCTGCTTGCTCATCAATCTGATTTAGCTGGTCAACTTGCGCTTGCTTTGCCTCTACTATTGCAGGGTTATTAATTGACGCAATGAATGCTTCAACTTGCTCAGAAGGAAGCGGAGTCATTAATTTATTGTGAAGCTCTTGCGTTGCTGCTTGTAATTCGCCATTAGCCTCCATCGCTGCCGCTGTAATACTGGCAACCATTTCAGATTGACCAACAACAAGCTTGGAAACATCTACCCCAGATATGTTATTAACCGAATCAATCAAACCATTGATTGTGCCAACCGCTCCCTGTATTGCTCCCTCGATAGATTCTGCAATAGTTGAAGCGACACCAAGAGCGGCAGCATGAAGCGCTTTAAATCCTAAGATAGTTCCATCAATTACAAGCTCGACACCTGTGAAGGCGTTGCCGATAAAGCCAACCGCTTTTGCTACACCGTTAACCGCATCAGTCGCTTGCTGCTGAAATCCACCTGACTCAATAGCGGCTTCTTGAAAATTAATCGCTAATTGTTCAAGAATTGGAGCCAAAGCAATAGTTACTTGCTGACTAACCCCATCAACAGCGCGACCAATGCTAGACATAGCATCATTTGCCGCCTCAATCTTTGCTGCGTCAACATCTGAAATTGCTAGTCCAAAGCCTTCCATTTGGCGCTTAGATTCTGCGATTGTTTCAGGGGTTAATTGAGTTATTGCAAAGCCAGCTTTTTTGCCAAATAAATCAGATGCCGCAGCCGCTCTCTCTGTTGCTGGTATATTGTCTTTTAATGCTTGGTTGATTGTTAGTAGCTTTTGGTCAAGGGTCATACCCTCCAAGCTAGATGCTGATAGCCCTAATCTATCAAGTGTATCGGCAGCAGCGCCAGTGCCTTGTGCAGCCTCACCCATAACAACCTCAAGATTTTTAGCACCTGACTCTATTTGCTTCATAGAGATGCCCGACATTTCAGCCGCCCTATCAAGGGTTGCCATAGACGCGCTTGAGGTTCCAAGTTGTTTTGCTAGCTTGGCTTGTGCGTCAATAGCACTGAGAGAATCTTTTACTAGCTTAACGCCGATAGCAGTACCGGCAACAGCAGAGGCTGCGGCCATTTTAGCCATTGCGCCGCCAGTGGCTCTTGCTTGAGCGCCAACCTTGTCTAGTGTTGTAGCGGCTTCTTTTGCTCCTCGCTTTAGCGGGTCAATATCTGCGCCAAAGCGTACAAAAATATCGTCAGACATTTAAAAACCTTCTTCTAATAAACGTAGTAAACGTTTTCTTTGTGGCTCTTGAAATAAATGCGGCGCTTTAGCTTCAACAATCCACCAAAATTCGGCAGGATGTAGCGTCCAGAATTCACTAGGCGCTATCCCGAAGCTTGTAACGGCTGTTAAATATAGGTTTTTAACTAAACCGCCGCCGCTTGCTTTCCCTGCTTTTCTTCATCAGGCTGGTAGGTTGAAGGTGGCAGCATCATCATAATCAAAGTCGTGATTGAGTTTTGAACATTTCCAGCACCATCATCACCAAATAAGGAAGCATAAACCTCATCAATCATAACCTTGCCACCGGCATAATTGATAGCTAAAGCGTAAGCCTCTGCTAATTTTGACAGCTTAGGCTGGCTTGTTAGCTCTTGAAGGCTAATAACGTCCTCAATTTGAGCTATGAGCTTCATTACCTGGTTTCCTTTGATGGTGAACTCGTCACCACCAAAGGTTAATGTAATATCTTCAAAGATAGCCATTAAACGCCCGCCGTGTAAGTCCAAGGACCAGAGCTTTGCAGTGTACCGTCAAACTCTACTGCACCATCAGAGCCGCCACCGTTTTCAGTGAAACCATTGAAATAGAAATCGCCTGAAATAGTATCACCAGCAGCTTGAGCGCCGTCAGGAGGGTATTGGATGGTAATGTCAGTTAGCAACATGCTTTGCTCAGTCATAATAAGAGAGCGTAAAAGCGTGTCTTTAGTTACGCCAGAAAATGAAATATCTAGCGACTTAGTACCCGCCTCTGCTAGCAAAGTTCGGTAGCCGTTATCTTCATCAGTTGTGATGTCAATAGGCTCTTTCGCAAGCGCCAGAGACTTTGAATTAATACCGGCAAGCGCCGTGTTATTTTTTTCGATCAAGAGATCGCGTGAAGCTCCAGCCATTTTATAATTCCTCAATTAGGAGATTGAAAGTTTGTACGCCGTGCCTAGTGAATCCGTCCGAATCTAAAAACGATTCCGAACCCACTTGAGCAATATTTATAAATTTATACCCTGATTCTATCAGGTTTGCACGATGCAGGGCATTATAAATCAAACCCTGAACCTGTTTTGTTTCGCTTCTTCCTGAATACCTAGACCAAGTATGGATAGTTATTGAAACTTGGTTCATTAATTCAGTGTCTGTGTCTATTGTAGTGTGAGAGTCCTCACCAATAACAACATAGGGAAAGTTTGCATCATCGCCAGAGCTTATGGCCTGCGGTACGTTATCATAAACCGCTTTAATGACAGTATTTAGCGGCGCATCATTTGCCAGCTTGGAATAAATCGCTGTCTGTACTACGGTTTCAAAATTAGCCATTTTTCGCTATCTTCTTCTGCTCTCGTTTAACTGCCGCCGCTAGTTTTTTTGTGAATTGTTCTTCAACTATTTTCGGCATGTTTGATTGTATCATATCTTTTGCAGGCCTTAGAAATGGCTGCTCAGGTTGTGGCACTGGTCCACCCGTTCCAAATTCAACAAAGCGCCAATAAAAGCCGTCATTTTTTGCATTCTTTCCTGACTCTACAATGACATCAGAAACAGGTTGTCCTGGTTTCCCGCGCCTACGCTTTGCCTTGATCGCTTTTCTAAGCCGTCCTGTTTTCTTTGGTACTCGTTTTTTTGCTTCTTTGGCCGTCTCTGATGCCATGCCGTGAACCATTGCTCTGGATAGGTTGCGGGCATGTTTAGGCGCTAGCTCCTCTAAGACCTTTTTAATATCTTCAAGGCCGATTACTTCAACCTCAGAAGCCGCCATTACTGTGGAACTCCGCGTTCTGCTTCTATTTCCATATATAGGGCGCGACCCTTTGGCTTTTTAATAGCCTTAATATTGAACGGCTCGCCATCCCATAAAATGCGATAGGATTCCAGCAGGTCTGATCTATTTCTAATTACAAACAAATAACCAGTCTCGGCATTTACCCTATCATACTGAGTTACTTCTCGTCCTGACTTTGGCCTTGCGTGCGCCCACACCGAAGAAAGCGCCGAAATATCAACCCAAGTATCAGCAGAACCACCCATGCCATCAGAAACACTTTGACGCTCTTGAAAAGTAATTCTTTGATCAAGTTCACCCGCTCTATATGTCATATTCCAAGGCTCTCACGATACGGATATAAAACGGCTTTAACTGCTGGATTTTCAGCAAGCGACACGCCTACTGCTGTTTCAGTTCTCAGCTCGTAAAGGTCGGTAAGAATAAGCTTGATAGCCTGCTGAACGCCATTTATTTGAGTTGGTGCGCTTGTTGTCGCCAGCACCTGAAAGTTAATAGAATCAAAAGTCTCGGTGAAAGTGATAGTTTGATTTGTGACATCAACAATATAGTTTATTGGATTAACTGTTTGTTGTGCGTTGTCGCTGTCGGTATATGTAACCGAAGTTACCGTTAAGCCAGGGTAAGGTAGCGACACAACAGAAGGGATTGAACCAGAATATAATATTTTAATATCCTGCTCAGTAAAATATTGATTACAATAGTTTTCGCATCGCTCACGGGCAACACTAATCAAAGAGGAAATGTAGCTGTCATCTTCTGTAAATGCTGGCTCAATTCTAAGCTGTTCTTTTGCTTCAAGCAGTGTTACAGGCTCAGTAAGTGGCGGCGCTAAAACTATTGTTTTCATTTAGTTTCTTTCTTCTACTTTTTTGGCTTAGTTTCAATTTCTTTTTTTGCTTCTGGCTTAGATTCTACTTCTTCAATCAATCCAGCGTCTAGCCATGCCTTATTATGACCAACCTCTTGGCCTTTTTTGACATCGCCAAGCATGTAAGACATAAAATTCTTTTTTGCAATATACATATTAAAAACCCTTAAAAACTAGGGGCGCTATCTAAGCCGCCCCAGCCTATAACTAAGCAGTGATGCCAGCGATGTTGCCAGTACAAATGGCCGCAGCAGTGAATACAAGCTCAGCACCGCGAGTTTCAGCACGAACAGTAACCAAGTTTTTGGTCACGTTGTCGCTGTCTTGCTCGAACATCTCAACCACTGTACCTTCACGCTCTGCGTACATATCCGCCTCTGTAGATTTACAGATTAGCGTACCTGCTGGTACGTTGTTAGAAAGAACAACAGGCAAGCCCCAAAGCATTGGAGTTAAACCGTTGTTGACGTAAGCAACCGCGCCGGAAGCTGCAACAAACGCATTATCACCAGATGCACGGCGTGCTGTTTCTGCTGTACCCCAATCCGCAGGGTTAACATAGAAGTAGCTAGGCTCGTAATCCGCTGCAATCACCGCCATTTTCAACTTGTTAGCCAAGCCGAAGAAGTCAACAGTTAAAAGCGGGCTGATTACAGTGTGGTTTCCAGTAGCTAACCAACCTGAAAGATTTACACCAGTTCCATCACCGTTAATAACCTGGTCTTCAACCTTGTTATTGATTCCGTGACGTAGACGGCGCTCAATATAAGAACTCAGGAAGGTTGAATCATCAAGAGCTTGCTTAGAAACTTTGATGAAGTGTGCAATCGTGCGAACAGGCTCACTAACTTCTTCAAAAGTCAGAGTGGCTTCTGCTTTCGCGTTGCCTTCAACCTGTGAAGCTGCACCATTTACCCAGCTAGACTCTTTAGAGTAGAAGATAGTATTTGATGCTGCGCTACCAGTCATAACCGTTGGCATAACAGTTAGCTGACGGAAAGCACCAGGAACAACGCCGCTCATTTGGTCGTGAGTAGATGAGGCATTACCAGAGTTCAAGATAGTGTTTTTAACTTCAACACGAGCACGGCTAGAAGTGCCATCTAAGAAAGACTTAACGCCTTCTGATTCCATCACTTGCTGGCCGAAAGTTTTAGCTTCAATCACTTCTTGAGTGGTTGCGTGCTTCTGTGCAAGCTCTGCAATCTCATCATTTAATGATTTGATTGAAGCGTCAAGCTCAGAAATTGCTTGCTTGTATTCAGCGCCTTTTGCTTCTGACTTTTCAGTTACAGCTTGCATCTTGGCTTCGATTTTTTCGTGCATCTCAGAGAGAGCGGTTTTCAATTCTAAATCAGACATTAATATGTCTCCTTAATAAAGTTTTTAATTGTTTCAACTTGGTTTTCTTTTGCTTTTTCTTCTTCACGCTCTCCGTGAATTTTCTTCACTGTTGCTACAATCTCTGTAGCTTCTTTTTGTGAAAAACCTTTTTGACGTAGAATTTGCTCAACGTCTTTTAATTTGGTTGCGCTTTTTACTGTGGTAATGTGCGCGTTATTATCTGCCGGAGTTTCTACCACTGAAATCTCGAACAGCTCAATGTCTTTTAAAACCCTAACAACACCTTGTTGCTCAAAGTCTTTGACTACATACCCGATAGATAAGCCGCTAATTGCACCATGACGCAATAAAGCCGCTGTGTCTTCTGCAACTGAATGCCCTTTCGTTAGTTCGCCAGATACAAAAAGGCCTTTTTCATCTTCGTAAATCTCGGTAAATTTACCAATTACAGGGCCATAGTGATTCCAACGTAATTGGACTGGACGATCACGATTCTCGATTGTTTCTTTATAGGCTCCTGCCTGTATTGTGTCGCCGTAAGAGTCTAAGCCATCAAAAACAGAAGCGTAGCCGCTGAATTTTAATGAACCCTCTGCGCCCATTTTTACCTCGCATTCGGCAAGGTTTAATTGTTTATGCTCCATTATTAGCATCCGCCTGTACTTGTCTTTGTGTTGTTCCAGCAGGAACTAAAGTGCCGTTTAAGTAAATTGTATCACCGCCTGACTCAGGTGGTAAGCCTTCTTCCGCTCGCCCTTCATTCGGCTTGAGTAGGCCAGCGTTTACAGCTTTAGCCTGCGCGTCTAATCGTGTTGATTTATCAGCTCGAAGTAGTGAGTCAAAGTTGAATTCAATATCAACGCTATCCCAATCTGATCTTGGCATCAGATGGCGCTTAATGCTTGATTCTATGCGCTCCAGGTAAGGTTTAAGATTTAACTTATAGAAGCCCATGTTAATCTGCTCGATGCCGCTGCCCCATGTCGTACCGCTTGCGGTATCGTTAATTAATACAGAAGGCACACCATAAAAACGTGCAATATCCTCAATGCTAAAACGCCTTGAGTCTAACAGCTCCATGTCGGTTGGACTTAAACTTGTTTGCTGATAGTTAAAGCCAGCCTCCAAAACAAAAAGCTCCGCCTGATTGCCTTGCTGTAAGCCAGAGAATGATTTCTTAATCTGCTCTCGCTGCTCAGGCTTCAGGGCTTGATCAACAGTTAAAACACCGTTAGTCTTTCCGCCATTTGCTGATAATTCACCAGCTCTATTGGCCTGATCAATAGCTATCCCGATTGTGTTTGAGGCATAGCCAAGAGGACTAAGGCCAACCAAGCCATTACCAAATAGTTTTATATGCCAGATACTTGATTCAGCATAAACCTTTATAGAGCTATCAGCCGAAGTGTACTTATAAACCCTGTCTCCATTGCCAAGCAAATCAACCTCCATTTGAGAGGATGAAAGAGGAATCAAGGAAGTTATACGGCGCGACGTGCGCTCTATTGCCACATAAGAATTTCCCCATGTAACAAGATTGAGCATTATTTGTTCTATGAATTCTGTTCTGGTTTGATATCTATTTGGTGAATAGTTGAGTAGTCGCCAAAGATCGTAATCAGTTCTAGGCTTTTTGACATTTGTTTCAACATCACGGTCAAAACATTGAATTGGCATCGCTGCCACTGTTTCTGATAGCAATCTGGTAGAAGCCCAACAAGCAGATACCGCCATGGCCTGATCAAATGTGACGTTTTTTGTTCTTGTTGCCGGTAGCGGGTTTTGCGTACCAGTCTGAATACTGTCACCACCACGACCGAAGCCGAATTTATACCATGCCATTTATAATGTCACCGTTAGTAAGTTATCGAAGTCGATAGCCGCTTCTTGTTCGTGCTGACATCTACCTAAAGCCATTAGCAATGCGATAACTCCATCAATTTTATTTTCTGCCCTTTCCTTTCTAGGATAGACGTTTTCTTTCGCGTCTTCTTTTGCGACTACATTAGAAATCATCCACTCCTGCACCGGGTCGCCATTGTGCTTAATCTTCTTAGCTCTAATTAAGGCATCAAGTGACTTCATAGGCTCCGAGAAGTTTAACACGGTAGGGCGCATTTCTACAACTGGTACGCCTTCAGCCATTAATTCAGTGATTAACATGGTCGCCTGAAAGGGATCATAGGCCAATTCTCTAACTTCAAATTGAGAACAAAGCTCTAGAATATCCTCTTTGATAACATTAAAGTCGATGATCTCGCCATCCGTAACAGTTAGCCAGCCCTCGCGCATCCATGCTGTGTACATTTCATTGCCAGATTCAACCGCTGCCTCTGGTAAGTAGTATTTGCCAAAGCGTACATAGTAATCATCTATCGGAATCAGAACCTCAATAGCTGCAATATCTACGCGGCTAGCCAAGTCCATACCTATGTAAATTGGCTGACCAAAATAATCAGACAGCTTTATCTTGTCCGCGCATTGCTTCCATTTATCCACGTTGTAGAACGCATCACGAGAGCCAACCCATACGTTTAAGTGTTTGGTTAAGAATGTGCTTTGCTTTCTTGCGTTGTTCTTTGCGTCTTGAAGTCGAGACAATAGGAAGTCATCAGAAACAGACACGCCATAATTAGGGTTTGCCTTCTTTAGGGTTTCAATATCTGCCCAGTCATCACCTTGGTCAATGCCGTATATGAGTGGAAACAGCTCATCATTAACCATGACCCCTTCTAGGCATTTTTGCGCTTCAAGCTGGAGCTGATAACAGGGGCCGCTAATATTATCGCCTGCTGTTGTGATGTACAGCATCATAGGTTGCTCACGCGCACCCATACCTGTAATCATTGTGTCGATCAGCCGACTGTCTTTATGCTCATGAACCTCATCAACAATGGCACAAGATGGGCTGGAGCCATCTGGAGGATTGCCAATGATAGGCTCCATCTTAGAACCGTTTTGAGTTATGCAGATATTAGATGCGTTGACATCAATTCCAAAGTGCCCCGTCATGGCTGGATTCATTCTTGCCATTAACTGAGCGGGAGTGAACACTTCTTTAGCTTGTTTCTCAGAGGTTGCCCCAGTGTAAACCTCTGCGCCGTACTCATTATCAGCCGCAAGCATATAGAGACCAATAGCAGCCGCTAAAGCGGATTTACCGTTCTTCCTAGGCACCAATAACAATACTTCTCTGTATCTTCTGATGCCTTTATCAGCTCTAAGCCATCCGAAAACATTACAAACGAAGAAGATTTGCCAAGGCTCAAGTAGTAAGTTGTGCTTCTTTTGCGCCCATTTGCCCTTTGTGTGGTACTGCGCCTCGATGAATTTACAGGCTTTGTGCGCCTTTTCTTCACTATACAGATATGAATAGTCGCCGTTTTGCTGTGCTTTCTTGTCGTCAAGGTGTCGCTTAGCTGCGAGTTTTATCCATTTATTAGCCAGAACCTGACCTGAGATAACATCATAGGCGTAATTGTCTGCTGTTACTGAGTAATCCTGCATTACATCTCCGCAAATGGATTAGATTTTTCTTTCTTAGGAGCTACGATCTTTGTTCTATCGCTTGGTGTCATTCCGTACCGACCCATTAAAGAATCAAGGCGCGACAACTCAACACCATTGAGAGCAGGGCATACAGAATTCTCCTCGTAGTCACCGTGGCGGAACCGGTAGAATAAAACCGCCATCATTTCCATAGTTGGCCGGTCACTCTCAGCAAGAACGCCCGCAAACATCACGCTAACCAGGTAATCCCATACTTTCACCTGCTCGCTTGTAAAGTGCTCAGGTGCTGGACCAATGCCTCTCGTCACTTCTGGCTGATTCTGGTTGTCTCGATGCTTATTTCTATTTGCAGTGCCTTGAACTTCTCGCAAAGCCTGCGGTTTTTTATGTGAACCCATTATTCACCTCGCTTATATTGCGTATTCATTTCCCAAATGTAAATTCTGTGCATGTAAAAAATTGAC
>Ga0193960_1000697_pt1 | contig 13753 bp, 14 predicted proteins | sample FB_3_MG_FD_140338 | JGI IMG/M metagenome (GOLD analysis project Ga0193960, IMG submission 140338) | Microbial mat bacterial communities from the Broadkill River, Lewes, Delaware, United States - FB_3_MG | ecosystem: Environmental > Aquatic > Freshwater > River > Microbial mats | place: USA... | reverse complement strand
TAAGTAATGTTGACTTACCCACATTAGGGCGGCCAACAATGGCTATTAACCCTGCATGGGTAGATATATGATTCATTGACTTATTTTACCTTAGTTTTTTGCTTAGTATTAGCTTGTTCTAATTCCATTAACACCTGATGCGCAGCGGCCTGCTCTGCTTTTCTTCGACTAGTGCCTTTAGCGACTATCTCGGTGTCAACAACCTCTGTTACACAACTTACTGTAAACTGTTGGTTATGTGACTGACCACTAGTATCAATAACATCATAAACTGGTAACGGAATTTTCCGTCCTTGTAAGTATTCTTGTAAACGTGTTTTAGGATCTTTTTGCTCATGTCCGGGCTTAATAGAACTCAGTCTTTTGGCAAACCATTTTAAAATCAAATCTTTACATTGAGTTATATTAGAATCTAGGTAAACAGCGCCAATAATAGCTTCGATAGCATCTTCTAAAATAGATTCTCGCCTATGCCCGCCGCTTTTCAGCTCGCCAGGCCCTAAAATAAGGTATTCACCCAAATTAAAATCTCGACCTATTTCTGCTAACGTTACCCCTTTCACTAAGCTAGAGCGCATTCGAGTTAAATCACCTTCGTCGTGCTTAGGAAATTTTTCAAACAAAGCTTCTGCAATTACAAAACCTAAAATAGAATCACCTAAAAACTCTAGTCGTTCATTGTGTTGCCCTTTTGCACTACGGTGTGTTAACGCTTGAATCAATAATTCAGGTTGCTCAAAACTATAACCTATCTTTTTTGATAAGCGGTTAACAGTAATAGGATTAACTTGACTTTTATTAGCCATTAGTTGATTGCACCAATGCGCTCAAAGCGAACATTTGTTGGGATCCAATGGGGTAACATACTATCTTCTGTACGGTCAAAATCAAAACTCATCCAAATAGCAACAGCTTGCCCTACTAAGTTTTCTTCAGGAACAAATCCCCAGAAACGTCCATCTAATGAATTATCTCGGTTATCTCCCATCACAAAATAATGTCCTGCAGGCACTAAAAATTCATCTTGCGCTGTACCCGGCTGTTGAAAATAATGACGTGTTCTTGGCAACGTATTTTGATCATTCAAAATATTATGCGTTTTATTAAACATAACCGCTTCAAATTGATTCATGCCATCTTGTGCGTCAGGACCTTCATATTTATTAGTAAAGGTATTCACAATTTGTACAAAATCGGGACATTGGGCGTCAGATTCTTTACATGCTTGCTTAATATACAACGATTTATTTCGGTAAATAATACGATCACCTGGTAAGCCAATAACCCGCTTAATATAATCCACGCGTGGATCTTGAGGGTATTTAAATACAACGACATCACCACGTTCAGGTGAAGCGACTTCAAAAAACTTTTTTCGGGCAACGGGATCACGTAAACCATAATTGTATTTATTTACTAAAATAAAATCACCATCAAGCAATGTTGGCATCATTGAGCCTGAAGGTATTTGGAAAGGTTCATAGAGAAAAGAACGTAAAACTAAAACAAAAGCGATAACCGGAAAAATCTGCACTGAGGTATCAACTAAAGGTGCTGGTTCCATCAAGGCTGTAATAGTTTCTGCAGGTAATTCAATACCACTTTTTTCTTTTGCTGTGGTTTGTGCTTCGATAACTTTTAATCTACGTTGAGGTGCTAAATAAAACTTATCAGCAAACCATACAATGCCTGTAATAACAGTAATCGCAACTAAGATAATTGAAAAATAAACAGCCATAGGATTCCTATTCTTAATGAGTATTGTATAAAGATAAAATCAAGTTATATAAAAGTTAGGTAACTTTAATTTAATGTTTATACCTTTTATTTTCTTTATTATTTATCTAATTTAAGTACTGCTAAAAACGCTTCTTGAGGTACTTCTACATTACCTACTTGTTTCATACGTTTTTTACCTTCTTTTTGCTTCTGTAGTAATTTTTTCTTACGACTAACATCACCACCATAACATTTAGCCGTTACGTTTTTACGTAATTGTTTTACTGTTGTTCTTGCAATAACGTTATTGCCAATAGCCGCTTGAATAGCAATATCAAACATTTGACGATGAATGAGCTCTTTTAGTTTATCCACTAATAGTCTTCCACGAGCCACTGAATTTGCTCTATGGGTGATCATGGCTAAAGCGTCTACTCTATCACCATTAATCATAACATCAACACGTACCATATCTGCTGCCTCAAAACGCACAAAATGATAATCAAGTGAAGCGTAACCACGGCTGGTTGATTTTAATTTATCAAAAAAGTCCATAACGACTTCGGCCATAGGCAATTCATATGTTACGGCAACTTGATTTCCATGATAAATAATATCTTTTTGCACACCACGTTTTTCAATACATAGCGTAATAACGCTCCCCAAATATTCTTGGGGAACTAAAATATTCGCTTGCACAATAGGCTCTCGAATTTCATCTATATTATTAATCGCGGGTAAGTCCGACGGATTATCAATAGACAAAATATCGCCATTGGTACAAGCTATTTCATAATTTACCGTTGGTGCCGTTGTAATTAAATCAAGGTCATATTCACGCGCTAAACGCTCTTGAATAATTTCCATGTGCAACATGCCAAGGAAGCCTATACGAAAACCAAAGCCCAAAGCTGACGAGTTTTCAGGTTCGAAAAACAACGACGCATCGTTAAGACTTAATTTATTAAGCGCATCACGAAAATTTTCATACTCATCGGAGCTAATAGGAAAAATACCAGCATACACTTGTGGTTGAGCTTTTTTAAAGCCAGGTAACGGAGATGACGTTTCTTTTTTACTGATTGTGATGGTATCGCCAACAGGAGCACCATGAATTTCTTTAATGCCTGCAATAACAAACCCTACTTCACCTGCTCTTAACACTTTTGTTTCAATTTGCTTAGGGGTAAATATTCCAACTTTATCAACTTGGTGAACCTGTCCGGTAGACATCACCAACATCTTATCGCCTTTTTTAATTTCCCCATTAATTAACCTTACCAAAGAAACCACACCTTGGTAATTATCAAACCATGAATCAACAATTAGGGCTTGTAACGGGGCGTCATATTCCCCTTTAGGTGCAGGAATATTTTTAACAATGGTTTCTAAAACATCTTCAATACCAACACCTGTTTTTGCTGAACAGGTAACCGCGTCAGTAGCATCAATACCAATAATATTTTCAATTTCTTCACTAACACGGATAGGATCAGCTTGCGGTAAATCTATTTTATTCAAAATAGGTAAAACTTCTAAATCCATTTCTATCGCAGTATAACAGTTAGCAACGGTTTGGGCTTCAACCCCTTGTCCCGCATCTACAACAAGTAAAGCGCCTTCGCACGAGGCTAAAGAACGAGACACTTCATAAGAAAAATCTACATGCCCAGGCGTATCAATAAAATTTAATTGATAAATTTCACCATCTTTTGCTTGATAGTCTAAGGTAACACTTTGTGATTTAATGGTAATACCACGTTCACGCTCAAGATCCATTGAATCAAGTACTTGCGCCTCCATTTCACGTTCTTGCAAACCTCCACAATGTTGAATTAGACGATCTGAAAGCGTAGATTTACCGTGATCGATGTGAGCAATAATTGAGAAGTTACGTATGTTTTTCATAAAGGACTATTCAGAGTAAAAGTGATTAATTCAAAAGTGGCGTGATTTTAACGAATTTAGCGCCTTGGGGCTATCTTTTGTTGATACTTTTAAAAATAGCATCTAGTCTGAGCTTAGAGTATTTACATCAATAGGTTTAGCCAATACCTTTAAAATTTCAGGTTGTAGGCTTTTTTGCTTACCAGGGTTGCTTTGTAAGTGTTTGGCTATACGATAACCTAAGTAACCACCAACAAGCCCTAAAGCAACCCCAACAAGTTCATGAGACAGTATACTTTCTTGTAATAACCACTGACCTAATGCTGAAAAAGAAAAAAGTCCAAACACAGGTAATAGGTAAACTTGCCAAGCACTATGCAAAACATTGCCTTCAGGTACAGTTAAAACAACACAATCACCTATATTGATAGTTGTACTTTCCATCAACTTAGGTTTTGTTAGTGTAAAAGATAATGTTTTCTTAGGAATAGCTTTAGCAACTTGCCCACTAGCACAAGTATCAACCTGTGAGCAGCTATTACACGTTGATTTTATTTTGCTAACCATTGTAATGTTTTCATTATCAATAGCTGTGACTGTTGCTAATTCTTCCATTAGTGCACAGAAAGCTGACGATTAAAAGTGACAGAGTTAACAATTTTTTCAGCCGTTTCTAATGGAATTTTACCAACGACACTGACTTCAATATTACTGATAACCTGACTTAACACTATTGTTGCACCATCACTGGCAAATTCTATTGCTCTTTGCTTTTCTTTACTTGGATTCACATAAACAGAAATATCAACTAATCCATCATTAAACAACATAAATTCAACCGCTTGTTTACTGTTGTTAATTCTATGTCTATCCGATTTTACAGGTTCAAAACCGTTAGGTAGCCAATTAACCTGCCACATTAAATCTGTGTATTCCTGTTGTGATGTAACATCAATTATTTGTGGTAACTCAGCCAATTGCAGTTGTTTTAAATTTTCAGATATAGTGTCTGTAATATCTAAGTGCGTAAATTGAATTTGTTCAAGGAGTTTACCTTCTCGCGTGATTACTGCCAGCTTAAGCAGTAAACTACTTTCTTGATCCAACCAAAGCCAATACCCATAACGATGGCTGTCTTTGGGAACAATACGAATGAGTTGAGCCGCTCGTCCTAGTATTCTGTTTTTTCCTACCGATACAAAATGATAATTATTTTCTAATATACTGATATCTTGACCAAAAACAGAGGGTATTGGGCCACTAATCTGTTCTGAACTAATAGAATAAGGGGCATATTCTGGCTCTATATAACTCACAGTATTATTAATACGCAAAATATCTCTACGAGGTCCATTAAGTAAGGCTAATATTTCAAGTTCTATATTTTCCGTTAATTTTCCATCTGCGCTAACTTGTTCTTCAACAATACCATGAAGCCAATGATAAGGCTCTGCTTGATTATTTTTAACAACAACAAATGATGTATTAAAGTTTACTTGGCTCAGCGATTTAGATAATCGTTCTAATAGTTGCTTTGCCTCTTCGGGATCAGCGGAAAAGGCCGAAAAGCTAATGAAAAAGCTTGCGATACAAATAAAGATACTAGCAAAACGGGATGATGCAATTGATTTCATATTGACTCGAAAGTATAAGCTTTGAAAAGCAAATAACTTATTATACTTAAGTTATTTGCTTTTCATATAGTAGGTAAGTTTACGAAGCATAAATAAGTCATGGTTGTTCAGTTTGGAAAAATTTAATTAGTTTGATTTTTCTGACTCTACCTCTGTTTCCATAAGTGACTTCTGCTCATCAATTTTTTTTACTGCGCTAAGTTTAACTTGTTGTTGATGGTCTGAAAGCAATGCTTGAAAACGTCTTTGTTGTTCAATTCTTTGCTCTAATGCTGCTTGTTGTGATTGGGTATTTTGTTGATAATTAAAACTAACGGGATTAGCAAAACCACCTAATGGTGTCGTTTGTACTATTTGGCTAGGGGTAATTATTTCATCGGTATCAGCGGTATTTTGTTGTACACCAACAATCATTAAACCCGCGGCAGAGGCGGCAATAGCTAATTGTCCGACGGGTTTCATCAACTGAATCATTTTGGCTTTAAAAGCACCAGAAACTTTACGTTTAGCTGTACTTGGGGCAAGTATGGTAGGTTCATTTGCAATAGCGTCAGCAATTTCTGTCGATAAATCTAATTGTAACGTTTGTGGTATTTCATTACGCATAACATCACCAATCAAATGGTAGTTCTGCCATGTATTTGCTAAGTTTTCATCCTTAAGCATGTCTTCAATAGTTTGTTCTGATGTTTGATCGGAAATACGATAATTATCAACCATCGAAGAAATTGTCTCAAACTTACTTTCACTCATACTTTAACCTTTTAATTTGTACTTTACTTAGTACTTAACATCGACAAACTTACGTTTAACGCTTCGTCTTTACTAGTAATAATATGTTAACTATTGCATTAGTAAAGGCGTAATTTTTTTATCTATGGCATCACGAGCTCTAAAAATTCGCGAACGTACTGTTCCTACAGGACATTCCATAATAACGGCTATTTCTTCGTAACTTAACCCTTCGATTTCTCGAAAGTTTATGGCAATCCTCAAATCATCTGGCAATTGCGCTATTGTATCAAAAACAACTTTTTTAATTTCTTGGGTTAGCAGTATTTTTTCTGGAGAAGCATTTTCTCTTAATGCATCGCCGCCATCATAAAATTCTGCATCTTCCACTTCAACATCATTACTCGGTGGTTTACGTCCTAAAGCTACACTGTGATTTTTTGCACAGTTTACCGCAATACGGTATAGCCAAGTGTAAAACGCGCTTTCCCCTCTAAAATTGGGTAAAGCTCGATACGCTTTTATAAATGTCTCTTGTACTATGTCAGGCACATCACTGTGATTACTGACATAACGCGACACTAAATTAGCCACTTTATGTTGATATTTCGTTACTAACAGGTTGAAGGCACTTTTATCGCCTTGCTGTACCCGCTCAACCAAGTTTTGGTCGACGTTCTGTTCGCTCATTTGAGCCATTTCTCCTAAGTATACCCTGTAAAATTTCAGAGTAAAAAAACACTTTACACATTTGGCTCATAACAAACGCATTAATTAAGACTACACATTTTAACAAAAGTTCTTTTTAATTTTACTTTTTTCATATTTTAACCTTATTAACGCTTGTTAACTCTATTATCAAACATTAATAAGCGGTAATATCACACTATAATAACTGATTTTACTTAACATTCGTATATATGAATCAACAAAACAATTGTGATGTATTAATAATTGGTAGCGGTGCCGCTGGTTTAACCCTTGCTTTACACTTAGCAAAAAATGCTGATGTCGTTATTTTAAGTAAAGGCCAATTAAATGAAGGCTCTACTTTTTATGCTCAAGGAGGTATAGCCGCTGTTTTTGATGAAAATGACAGTATACAGTCGCACGTATCAGATACGCTTATTGCTGGCGCAGGTTTATGCGATGAAAGTGCCGTGCAATATACCGCAGAAAATGCGAAAGCATGTCTTGATTGGTTAATAGAGCAAGGAGTTGATTTTGATAAAGAAAAAAACATACAAGGTGAACAACAATATCATTTAACACGTGAAGGCGGCCATAGTCATCGTCGTATTCTTCATGCTGCTGACGCTACAGGCAAAGTGATTCAAACAACGTTGGCAGAGCGCGTTAAACAACACTCCCGTATTCGCGTATTCGAGCGTTACAATGCTATTGATCTTATTTGTGAAAAAGCCACTGATCATGAAAAAGAGAAACAATGTATTGGTGCATATATTTGGAATAGAAATACAGAAAAAGTTGAAAGTATTTATGCACAAAAAACAATTTTAGCTACGGGCGGTGCCAGTAAAGTATATCAATATACCTCTAATCCTGACGTTGCCAGTGGTGATGGTATTGCCATGGCATGGCGAGCTGGTTGTCGTGTAGCAAATATGGAATTTAATCAATTTCATCCTACGTGTTTATTTCATCCTGATGCGGGTACCTTTTTATTAACCGAAGCACTACGGGGTGAAGGCGCTAAATTAAGACGACCCGATGGCAGTCGCTTTATGCCAGCCTTTGATAAACGTGCTGAATTAGCCCCACGCGATATAGTCGCTCGCGCAATAGACTTTGAAATGAAACGTTTAGGCGTTGACTGCATGTATTTGGATATTAGTCATAAATCGAGTGATTTTATTCAACAACATTTCCCAACAATATACCAACGTACCAAAGCGTTGGGAATTGATATTACTAAACAACCCATGCCAATTGTACCAGCAGCCCATTATACTTGTGGGGGCGTAATGATTGATAAACATGGCAGAACAGATGTTCATCAACTTTATACCATTGGTGAAATGTCTTATACTGGTTTACATGGTGCTAACCGCTTAGCTAGCAACTCTTTATTAGAATGTTTAGTTTATGCGCGTGCTGCCGCGCTAGAAATTAGTGAATCGTTAGATCATGACAATGGTTTTAGAACATTACCACTTTGGGATGAAAGCCGCGTAACTGACTCTGACGAAGAAGTGGTTATTCAACATAACTGGCACGAATTACGTTTATTTATGTGGGATTTTGTTGGTATTGTTAGAACAACTAAAAGGCTTGAACGTGCCTTACATCGTGTTGAATTATTACAACAAGAGATAGAAGATTATTATCGAAATTTCAAAGTAAGCAATAATCTACTTGAGTTAAGAAATTTAGTGCAAGTAGCCGAATTAATCATTCATTGTGCTCTTGAGAGAAAGGAAAGCAGAGGCTTACATTACACCTTAGACTATCCTAATACGCTAGCAGAAGCTAAACCAACGATACTTTACCCATCAAAAAACTCAAAAAACAACTTAGTGCCTAATCAAGATGATTTAATTGAGAAATAATATTTGATATTCGAGAGAAGTCACCTTCGCAAAGACTATCTCTAAAAATAAATACGCGTCTTATTGTATCGTTATTGTTCGTTTTATAACGCGTATTATCACTGCAGTACTGCAAATTTAACCAACACCCAAAAAAACTGAATCGACTATTGATAAGTAATTGATAGTAGTGCACACCGTCAAAAGAACATAGCCCTTTATTATCAAGCTCAAATCTTGCCACAACGGCAGGGTTATCCTTATTAGCAAGCAGTATCCCAAAAAATAAAAAACTGCATACGGTAATCACTAAAGCAGCATAATAAGCATAGGTAAAAAAAACAACTGTTGATGCTATCAAAAAAACAACTACACTCGAATAAATCAATAGCTTATAACGAGATTTTTTAACCTCTATACTATACTTTGACGCGGTTGAGAATAAATTGCACCATGGTGTTAAGTTCGTGGTCTTCACAAATTTTATGCCCCATAAACCATGCAAATAAATCAGGGTCTTGCTCAGTAAGTAAACGCTCAAATATGCGTTGGTCTTTTGCTGCTAAATTATCATATGCTTCATCAACAAAAGGGATAAAAAGTATGTCTAATTCTAACATACCACGGCGACACGCCCACTTTAATCTCGCTTTATTGACCATAACTTGAGAATTATCTTCATGAGAATTTACTGCTGTTGACATAGTCATATACCCAAATACACCTAAAAAATAAAAGAGTTTTTTTATCTACTACATATTGTAACAATAACACCCGTTTTTTCGCTAATTAATTGTGCATTTTTTTACAACTAAGCTTGATTTTTATGACTTTGCCCCTATTTATCTTTTAATATTCACTTTGTGACTTTTCTCATGCCAATAAATATTGAAGCAAATTTACCCGACTTAACACAATTACCTGCTACTTACTTGGTGTCATTATCCCATTACAGCGCCATTGCCTTATGCGGAGAAGAACAAAGTAAATATCTACAGGGACAGGTTACCTGTGACGTAACCACAAGTTCAGAGCATAATTTACTTGTAGGTGCTCATTGCAATGCCAAAGGTAAAGTTTTTAGTGTTTTTCGTTTGTTAAACCGAAACTCAGCACACCTTTTAGTACAACCTAAAGCGAGTATTGCGCCTTCTATTGCTGAACTGAAGAAGTATGGTGTTTTTGCTAAAGTTGAAATTTCACCAACAGATGAATTACAATTTATTGCACTCGTTGGAGAAAATGCTGTCAGTATTTTGAATAGCCAATTTTCGCGTACGCCTGATAGCCTAAACCCTGTTGTGCAATCAGACACAACAACATTAGTTTACATTGCAGGTAAACAAGCACGTTATTTGATTATTGATACTGCTGAAATGATTGAACGTATTGTGCTTAACATTAATCTACCTATATACAATAACGCCATATGGGATTTACTAGAAATCAAAGAAGGTTTTGTACAACTGTCTGATGAAAGTAGTGGTGAATATGTTCCACAAATGCTTAACTTACAGGCAATTAACGGTATTAGCTTTACTAAAGGTTGCTACCTAGGGCAAGAAACTGTCGCCCGTATGCAATATTTAGGTAAAAATAAAAAAGCCTTGTTCTCATTAACAACAACACTGCAACAACCTTTACAAAGTGATGACATTATCGAAAAACAATTAGGTGAAAACTGGCGTAAAGCTGGCGACATTTTAAGTGTTTATCAAGCCAATAACGGTACCTGCTATATTCAAGCAGTACTAGCCAATGATTTAGATAGCTCGACCCAGTTACGAATGAAATCACACCCAGAATCTACCGTATTAATTGAAGATTTACCTTACGCTTTAATAACCGAATAACTTAAATATAAAATGGATAACCAAATGAAAATTACCAACAACTCAGTCGTAGTAATGCACTACGCGGTATCAGATAGCGAAGGTACGTTAATTGATAGCTCTTATGATCATAAACCTATGGCTATTATTCAAGGATCAGGCTATTTAATTCAAGGCCTTGAAGACGCTTTAATCGATCATAAAACGGGTGATAAATTTGAAGTGACAGTAAGCGCAGCAGAAGCTTACGGTGATCGTCATGACGAATATGTTCAAACGGTACCTAAGGAAGTATTGCAAGGCGTTGAAGATCTAACCGTTGGTACACAACTTCGTGCAACGACTGATGATGGTGAACAAACCGTGATTGTTATTGATGTCACTGACGATGAAGTAACCGTTGATGGTAATCATCCATTAGCAGGTATTGACTTAAGTTTTGACGTAGAAATTTTAGAAGTACGTGAAGCAACAGAAGAAGAACTAGCCCATGGCCATATTCATGGTGAAGATGAATCTTGCGGTGGCGCTTATGACAATGATGAAACTCAACAAACAAGTAAAGAAAAGTCAGATTGCTGCGGAGGCGGTAGCTGTAGCTCAAGCCACTAAAATGTTTTAGCATCGTGTTTTGAACTACACTTGAACTAAAACTCGTAAACCTAAGTAATTAATACCAAATATGGCAGCCACGAATGAACCAATGGCTGCCTTTAATTTTGACTAACACTAAAGCGATTATTTATAACACTGCGCTGATAAAAAGTTAGTTAATATTTTAATGTCCTAGCCAGTCTCGCCCTTGTTTACTATTAATTTTCTCTAATAATGTAATCAAAGGCTGACAACGATGCTTTTGCGCCTTCGCCCATCGCAATCACTATTTGCTTATAAGGAACAGTTGATACATCTCCCGCTGCAAAGATACCAGGTTCACTTGTGTTACATCGCTCATCAATAACCACTTCGCCATGTTTAGTTCTGTCAACAACACCGTCTAAGAAAGCACTGTTAGGAACTAACCCAATTTGCACAAAAACGCCTGCTAAAGCTTGTTGTTTTACTTCGCCAGTAATTCTGTCTTCATAGGTTAAAGCAACAACTTTGCCTCCTTCAGCAACAACTTCTTTTGTTGCTACGTTTTTAATGATAGTAATTTTATCGTTAGCTTCAGCTTTGTCTACTAACACTTTATCTGCTTTTAATTCGGGTAAAAATTCAAATACCGTTACATGATTCACCATACCCGCTAAATCTAATGCGGCCTCAATACCTGAATTACCACCACCAACTACAGCTACATCTTTTCCTTTAAAGAAGGGACCGTCACAATGCGGACAATAGGCAACGCCTGAACCAATGTTTTCTTTTTCACCTGGTACACCTAACTCCCTCCATTTGGCGCCAGTGGCTACAATAACAGTTTTAGACTCAATCACTTCACCGCTAGATAAGTATAGTGTTTTCCAAGGTGAATCGGTGGTATTGCTTTCAATCTTATCAACACGTAAAAATTCTTTAATATTAATATCATAGTCACTTAAATGTGCTTGCATGTTCCCTGTTAATTCTGTGCCAGTTGTTTTTGGTACTGAGATTAAATTTTCAATACCAACGGTGTCTTTCACTTGTCCACCAATGCGATCTGCTATCAGGGTAACATTTAAGCCTTTTCGTGCAGCATAAATCGCTGACGCCACACCCGCAGGACCAGCCCCAATGACGGTAACGTCTTGTAAAGGCAATTGCGTATCATCATCAACGCCAACAATATATGGAAAGCGTTCAATTAATTTATCGACCAATTGCGCCGTGTCAATTTTACCGTTGGCAAATAGCTCACCATTTAAGTAAACACTTGGTACACCCTGAATATTGCGATCTTCAATTAATGATGGATATAAGCCACCATCGATCATTTCGGTATTAATGTTGTTATTAATTAATGCAAATTGGTTAAGCGACTGCACTACATCAGGACAGTTATGACAACTTAAGGAAATAAACACCTCAAAGTGCAATGGCTCATTAATTTTCTTCACCATTGTCGTTAAAGTTTTATCAAGTTTATGCTCAGTACCTGAGGAGTGTAACACTGCTAAAATAAGTGAATTAAACTCGTGACCACTGGGAATACCTGAGAAATAGATGCCGTTATTTTTTCCTTCAACCTCTAAATAAAATGTAATTGGACTTCTTAAGTTTTCATCGCGCTCAACAAGCCTTAAATTTTCAGACACGGATGACAATTGGCTCAAAAACTCTTTTAATTCTGAGCGCTTTTCGTGTTCCCCTGTTTGCAAAACAAATGACACGCTGTTTTTCATATTTGCAGTATACGTTTTTACTGCGTTTAAAATATCTTTACTTAACATGATACTACCTTAAATATTACGAATTAATGATGAGCTAATGAGCTAAATAACGGCTCACTGGGTATAAAAATGGCGGAACGTTTTAAAACAATGTCCGCCAATAAGTGAATTTTCAAAAATAAGTTTTAGACGTGTGTATTAAAAAACTTATTTTTCAGTCTAACTTCAGAAATGTTAGATTTTGCCAACTAAATCCAAGCTAGGTGTTAGTGTTGCTTGACCTTGCTCCCATGCTGCAGGACATACTTCACCATCATTTTCACGAACATACTGTGCCGCTTTTACGTTACGAACCATATCTTTTGCACTTCTGCCAATACCACCAGCATGAATGTGAGCAACTTGTATAATACCGTCTGGGTCTACTAAAAAGGTTCCACGGTGTGCCATGTGATCTTCCTCAATCATTACGTCAAATCCGCGGGTAATGTTGCCCGTTTGGTCACCAATCATTGGAAAATTAATTTTACCAATGGCATCTGAAGAGTCGTGCCATGCTTTATGTGAAAAATGTGTGTCTGTTGATACGGCATAAACTTCAACGCCTAATTTTTGTAACTCTTCATATTGATTTGCCATATCTTCAAGTTCTGTTGGACAAACAAAAGTAAAATCTGCTGGGTAGAATAAAAAGATTGCCCACTTACCTTTTACGCTTTCGGTTGATACTTCTACAAACTCGCCATTGTGGAATGCTTGTGCGTTAAATTCTGGAATTGATTTGCCTATTTGAGCCATGAGTATTTCCTCGCTTATCTTATAAAATGGTAAATTAAAATTTGTTTTCGTTTAATTCAAAAAGCATGTTTGCTTTCGATGGAGTAATAATAGATTAGAGAATTTAATTAATATAATTGAATAAATTGATTTTTATATTCTGTTTTTTAGAATATAAAAATTAAAACACACTAAGAAAATTTAAAGACACTTCGATCATATATACATACGAGCTTAGTTTAAGATAATTATGGCTAAGTAATAAGTTATAGATAATTTTATATAATCAATTAAAATAGAGATAACGT
>Ga0193960_1000692_pt1 | contig 13790 bp, 12 predicted proteins | sample FB_3_MG_FD_140338 | JGI IMG/M metagenome (GOLD analysis project Ga0193960, IMG submission 140338) | Microbial mat bacterial communities from the Broadkill River, Lewes, Delaware, United States - FB_3_MG | ecosystem: Environmental > Aquatic > Freshwater > River > Microbial mats | place: USA... | reverse complement strand
TTATTTGGTGGAAGTATCGGAGATGAACTTTTAAAAGATATTATTATCCAAACAAAACAAAGAGAGATACAATACCTCTTATGTGAGATGGGATATGACCAAAAAAATCCACTTAGCACTTTTGTAAAGGAGAATATCTCTTCTTATAAAAGTTTAGAGTTTTATAAAGACTATGATAAGTTTGATAGAGGTTTTATTCTTATATATAAATAATTTTACAACCTTGATTGACTAAGACTCAAGTTTATGCTATAATGCTGTCACAAATATAATAAAATATTAAATAATAGGACAAAAAAAGATGGCGAAAAGTTTATACGAAACATTAAATGTAAGTGAAAATGCAACAGCAGCGGAGATCAAAAAAGCTTACCGAACATTAGCAAAAAAATATCATCCAGATATGAATAAAGATGCAAATGCAGAAGAGAAGTTTAAAGAGATAAATGCAGCATATGAAGTTTTAGGTGATGAACAAAAAAAAGCACAGTATGATATGCACGGAGATGATATGTTTGGAGGTCAAAACTTCCACGATTTTGCACAAGGGCAGGGTGCTGGAGTTGATATCAATGATATCTTAAGACAAATGTTTGGACAACAAGGTGGAGGTTTTGGTGGCCAAGGAGGTTTTGGTGGAGGCTTTGGTGGCCAAGGTGGTTTTGGACAACCTGATTTAGATATTAGTGCAAATCTATCAATTGATTTTAATACATCTATTTTAGGTGGAGTAAAAAATGTCTCTATCAACGGTGAGTCTTTTGATATCAAGATACCAGAAGGTATTCAAAATGGACAAAAAATTCGTGCTAAGAACAAAGGGAGACAAGCTTCAGGATATCCACGAGGTGATTTAATTATCACTTTAAATGTAGGTGAAAGTGATGAGTATGAAAGAGATGAAGATGATTTAATTAAATCATTTAATATATCACTTAAAACTGCATTATTTGGTGGAAAAGTGATTATTCCTACGTTAACAAAAGATATTACACTAAAAGTACCTCAAAACACAAAACAAAATCAAAAGTTTAGAGTAAAAGATTTAGGTGCTTTAAATAGAAAAACAAAAGAGAAAGGTACTCTTTATCTAAAAGCAAATATTATTTTACCAAAAATTGATGATTTAGATGAAGAGTTAGTAACAATGCTAGAAGCTAAATTACCAGAAGATATTTAAAATGTCTTTTGATAAAGCCTATTTTGAACCAGTTTACCTCATAAGCGAGGTTGCTACAATATTAGATATTCATCCTCAAACATTAAGACAATACGAAAGAGAAGGTCTAGTAATGCCAAGTCGTACAACAGGTAAAATTAGGCAATATTCTCAAGAAAATATTGATACCATCAAAAGTATTTTAGTACTTACTCGAATAAATGGAATAAATCTAGCAGGTGTTAGTAAAATACTTGAGTTAGAGAAAAAGATTCAAGGTTTAGAGTCTTTAGTAAGTGAATATGAAATTAAGATTCAAGGGAGTTTATCAAACAGCAAAGCTCTTGTTGTTAAAAAAAGTCAGTTTGATATAGTGATTTTTAAATAAGATATAGTTTATTTTAAACTATATCTTATAGAGTAACCTCTCATAAGAGGTGGTGTATCATAGTGATCATCACTATCTTGATTTGATCTTGCACTTGAATGAGATGAAGATGTTTTAGTATTAATTTTTAAGGAGTTTTCATCAACTTCTTCTTCTGGTGCATCAAAACCTGTTGCAACTATCGTAATTTTAATCTCATCTATAGCTAAATTTTCATCTGTAGTAGTACCAAAAATAATTTCTGGGTTTCCTATAAGTGTATCATGGATATTTTCCATAACATCACCAATAGCAAACATAGAAACATCTGGATTAACTGTCCAGTGTATCATGATACCTTTAGCATTGCTTAGTGAAATTTCATCTAATAAAGGTGATTTTATAGCAAGTTCAAGTGCTCTATTCGCTGCATCTTCTCCATTTGCTTTTCCTATACCCATAAGTGCAATACCTTTGTGTTGCATGATTGTTTTAACATCAGCAAAATCGACATTGATATCATCGCTACCTGGTTTTAAGATAACTTCACTCATACCATTTACAGCTTGATATAACACATCATCTACAACTTTAAAGGCATCTTTCATACCGATATTTTCTTCAACAATATGTCTTAGTCTATCGTTTGGGATGATGATAATAGAATCTGTAACTTTCTTAATCTCTTCAAGACCTAAGTTAGCTAATCCTGTTCTTTTTTTACCTTCCCACTTAAATGGTTTTGTAACAACAGCAACAGTTAAAGCACCAACTTCTTTAGCAGCTTTAGCAATTATAGCAGCAGCTCCAGTTCCAGTTCCACCACCAAGTCCAGCTGCTATAAATACAATATCAGAATCTTCTAAAGATTCTTTTATCTCTTGATAGTTTTCTAAAGCAGAATCTCTTCCTATATCAGGACGCATACCAGCACCAAGACCACGAGTAAGTTCAATACCTAGTTGAATTTTTTTAGGTGCTTTTGAAAGATTTAATACTTGTAAATCAGTGTTAGCCACAATCAAATCTATTTTGTGAGTACCTTCACTAATCATATGGTTAATCATATTACAACCACCACCACCTACACCAACTACAGCAATTTTTGCTGCATTTTGTGAAAGTGTTTTTGATGGTTTTTGTACTGTTATATGATTGTGATCAAAAAGATTATCATCCATTATAGCCACCTTGAAATTCTATCAAAAAGTCCACTAATACCATTAGACTTTTTCTCTTGTTTTTTTATAGTTTTAATCTCTTGTATATCATTTAAGTTAGATATTTGTTGATTATTATGTGCTGCTTGTTCTCTTGGATTAGTTTGAACTTGCTGTGTATTATTTTGTCTTAACTCACTATTACTGTCAAGCTCAAAGTTGTTTTCTGTATCTAATTCATACAATAATAAACCAACTATTGTAGACATAGATGGAGTATTAAAGTTAATATATCCATTTTGTATATTTCGTGGATTTGCTATTTTAACAGGGATATTATGAAAAATTAATGATGCAAGTTCTTTAATACCTGGTATATGAGTCATCCCACCAGTTAAAACTATTCCACCATCTATACTTTCTATTGCTGCACTTTCTACAAGTTTATCATGAATGATACATAATGTTTCTTCTACTCTTGCATGTAAAATTGGTTGAATTTGGTCTAATGATATCTCTTTAGATTCTGATTCATTTCCTAATGTTGGAAGTTTTACTTTTTTTATATTAAGTTCATTTTCATTTTCACTCTCTTTTGAAGGGAGAAGTGTTGCATATTGTTTTTTTATCATATTTGCAGCACTATAAGGAGTATGAAATGTAACAGAGATATCATTTGTGATATGTTCACTTCCAATAGGTAAAAAGTCATTATATAAAATAGTTGAACCTTTTTGAACTACTAGCTGTGTAGTAGTTCCACCAAGATTTATAACTGCACTTCCCAGTTTCTTTTGATCCTCTTCAAGTGTAGCAATTGCATTTGCATATCCAGATAATACAAATTTATCAACTTCTAAATTTACTTGTTTAAGTGCATTTCTAACATTTACTAGTGATGTTTTTTTAGCAGTGATAATATTGACAGATACCTCTATTCTTGATCCATTCATATTTAAAGGATTAGAGATAGTTGCACCATCATCAACTCTAAAAAATATAGGTAAAACATGAATTACTTCATAATCTGCGATAATTTGAGCATTATAAAGAGCCATTTTTAAAACTTGTTTAATATCGTTTTGAGTTATTTGACCACTTGGAATATTAACAATACCACTACCTCTTAAAGTTTTAGTGTTTGCTCCTGAAAGTGATACTACTGCTTTATTAATAGTGGAACCAGCACTATTAAGTGCAGTAGAAACGGCTTCTTTTATAGAGTTTCCAGCAAGGTTAATATCTGAGATATTACCTTTATGCACACCTTCACTTTTACTTTGTCCAACACCCAATATATTTATTTTGTTACTAAAATCATTTGAAGCAACAATAGCAATTATATTGGTTGTACCAATGTCTATAGCTAAAATTGAATTATTCAAAACTATTTATTTCCCATAAATGATTTTACTTCATATTGTCTAGCTAACTTTGCTAGAAGTGATGAAGATAATGATCCGGCTTTTAAGTTCCCAACAGTTGCACCAACAGATTCATCTTTAGTTTTATCATAAGCTGAAAATTTACTATTTGTAATTTTATAAACTAAGATTTTTGAACCAAGGTTAATCTCGTTTAATGTTTTTGTAGCAGAGAAAAGATGTTTTATAAACTGTTCTTTTTCTACATCACTTAATCCTGTAATTTGTGGAATGTTTGCTCTTCCTATGTATCCTAAGTTTTTACCAGAGAAATTCTCAGTAGCTTTTTTTGCTTTAGCTTGTAACAAATCTGATTTAGTAGCAACAATATAGTCAGTTATAACATCTTTTTTTACTTCATCAAATGATAAAACTTGTGGTTCTACTTTTTTTACAAGTTTCATAACGAAGTAGTTGTTGTCTTTATAGATTGGTTTTAAAACTGTACCATTTTTACTTTCTATAACCGTTTTTAAATCATCTTCATTTAAAAAGTTTGAAGTTGTATAAAAAGTTTTAGTATTTTCAAATTTTTCTTGCTCTTTTTTTAATTTTAAATAGGTTCTTAAAGCAACCTTTTTCATCTCTTTTTTTGTTTTATTTTCAATGTTTTCAATTTTTGTGTATGCTATTTCAAAACCTTCTGGAGATTTATATTCATCTTTATGTTTTTCCCAGTACTGTTTTATGTCCTCATTTGAATAAGACACTTTTATAGAATCATCAGTTAGTATTTTTAAACTTACTTCATCTTCACTTAATATAAGTCTACTAATATTTTTGAGTTCATTTTCTTGTAATGATGTTTGAAATAAGTCTTGAACTTTATTTACTAAAATATCATTTTTAAGTTGATCTTCAAAATCAGTGATACTTTTTCTATTTTGTTTTAAAACAGAAATGTATGTATTTTTATCAAATTTTCCATCTTTAAAGAAAGCATTTATCTTAATAAGTTCAGCAGCAACATCTTTATCTGTTGCAATAAGTCCTAAATCATCTGCATAATTTAATATAAGGTATCTTTGTATAACTCTCTGTAGAGCTGCTTCTTCTAGTTTAAATTGTTTTGCTAGTTCTTGGTTGAAATTTTCACCAAGCATTTGTTGGTATTGGCTGTAAAGGTTGCTATATTCTGATTGTAAGTCTTTTAACGGTACCTCTTTTTCACCTACAATGGCAACAGTACTATTTGATTTTCCATAATCATAACTACCCCAACCAACAAAACCAGCTCCTACAAAAGCGATTGTACTTATCCATATTGTAACAATAAGCCATTTCTTGTGTCTTTGCATCCATTCAATCATTTAAATTATACCTTTATTATATGTTATAGTTATTTGTTAATAGACTCGATTATACTATTTTATTAATTATTTATATCTGAATCATCATAAGGATCCATATGAATATTTATAACCCATTCTTTATTTGTATCAAGTTTTTTTATCTTATCTTCTATCTTATCTGTAATTTTATGTGCAGACATAAGAGTGATAAGACAATTAAATACAAGATGTATATCAACATAGTTAATATCAGCAACATTTCGTGTTTTTAAATCATGAAAATCATTTACATTTTCATCATCAATAATAATTTGTTTGATCTGTTTTGCTTGTTCTTCTGGTAAAGCACGATCTAGTAAAACCAATACACCATCTTCTATCAATTCATAAGCACTATAAATAATAAAAATTGAAATACCTGCACCTATGAGAATATCTACTATTTCATATCCTGTAAAATAAACTACAACTAATGAAAATAATACAGCTGCATTTACCCATACATCGGTTTTATAATGTAGAGCATCTGCTTTTATTACCATATTATTTGTTTTTTTTGCGACAGCATTTAAGTATGCTACTAAACCTATAGTTATAAATAACGAGATAACCATAACTATAAGTGATGTGTCTAAATATGTCGAAACTTCATTTGAGAAATACTTTTTTATTGCAGTATAAAGTAAAAATAATCCAGAAATAGAGATAATAGTACCTTCTATTACACTGGCAAGTGCTTCTATTTTTCCTCTTCCATAATTAAAGTATTTGTCGGCTGGTTTTTCTGCATTTGAAATAGCAAAATAATTAAAAAGGGATACGAACATATCAAGTATAGAATCAATAGCAGATGCTAAAACAGCAACAGAACCACTCATGATTCCGATTGCTAATTTTATTAGAGTTAAAAAAGCTGCTACACTACTTGATACAACGGTTGCTTTTTTTTGTAAAGTCATTATAACTATCTTCTTCCTCTATCACCACTACCAGATCTGTCTCTATTTCCACCAGATCTACCACGGCTATCACCACCAGATCTATCTCTATTTCCACCAGATCTGTTTCTATCTCTGTTTCCACCAGATCTATTTCGGCTTCTAGATTGACCGCCACCACGACCACCTCTAGAACCACCACCGCCTTTTAAGGCACGTTCTAATAAAAATTCAATATCTTTTTTTGTTTTACCAATATTGTCTTTTCCTTTTACATTATTTTGTTTTAATAATATAGTTGCAAGTTTATATGTAAGAGTTGATAAATCAAATTGGTCTTTCATCGACTCAATAATTTCTATAACTTTTTCATCAATTTCTTGAGCAGCAATATCAGCTTTTATACCATCAATTGCTTTAAATTGTACAGCATCTTTATTTGGGATAATTCGACTTTCAATTTTAGCACCGATATCTTTTTGAATCTTATGTAAGCTTCTAAATTCAGCAGGAGTTACGATTGAAACAGCTTTACCTTCCATACCACCACGACCTGTTCTACCAATTCTGTGTACATAACTCTCAGAATCAAATGGAAGTTGGTAGTTAAATACATGTGAAACACCTTTAACATCAAGTCCACGAGCTGCAACATCAGTAGCAACTAATACTTCTAAAGTGTCAGATTTAAATGCACGGATAACTTCTTCTCTCTGTCTTTGCTCCATGTCTCCATGAAGACCTTTTGCTGCATAACCTTGAGCAACTAAATAGGTTGCTAATCTATCAACATCTCTTTTCATTTTACAAAACACAATCGCTTTTGAAGGGTCTTTATAATCAAAAAGTCTAATTAAAGCATCATCTCTTTCATACTCTTCAACTACATAAAATGATTGCTCAATTTTCGCATTTGTCATCTCTGATTTTGTAACTGTTACAAATGCAGGATTATCAAGAACTTTTTCTGCAAGTTTTTTAATAGGCATAGGCATAGTTGCTGAGAACATTAATGTTTGTTCTCTATTTTTTAAATAATTAAAGATCTCTTTAATGTCATCTAAAAATCCCATATCCATCATCTCATCAGCTTCATCTAGTACTACGAATCTTGGGTCAATGTTGATTTGTTTTTTTGATAAAAGATCTAAAAATCTTCCTGGAGTTGCTACTATGATTGAAGCACTTTCTACGTGTTTAATTTGTCTTGCGTATGCTGTTCCACCATAAACTGTTGCAGTTTTTACATTTAAAAACTTTCCAAATTTAAATAGTTCGTCACTAACTTGCATTGCAAGTTCTCTTGTTGGTACAACAACAACCATCTCAACAGAACCGTCACATTTCATCATATTTAAAAGTGGAAGTCCAAATGCTGCAGTTTTACCTGTACCTGTTTGCGCTTGCGCTACAATATCTCTACCTTCTAGAACGATTGGAATAGAATCTTTTTGTACTGGACTTGGTTCAACAAATCCTGCTGCTGCGATAGCTTGGTTAAGCTCTGATTTTAAGTTAAAATCTGTAAATTTCATATTTTATAATTACCTTTTGTTTTAATATAGCATCTTTAAAACAAAAAACTTAACGTATTCAAGCCTATCTTTAAGATTACCTATATTTTCCCGATTATATCCAATAGTCACTTAAAGTATAATATTAATTAATTTTCTGTTATAATAGAATAGATGCAAGGTTATATTATAAATATCAACAGTGTTAAAGAAGAGGATTTAATAGTCTCAATTTTAACCAAAAATAATTTCTATACAACGTATCGTTTTTATGGTGCAAGACACTCTATTGTAAACATTGGATTTAAAATAGATTTTGAACTAGAAACAAACATGCGAAGTACTATATCCAGACTAAAAGATGTTTTACAAATCTCTTACCCTTGGATTCATGATAGCTCAAAACTTTATTGTTGGCAAAGATTTTTAAAACTTTTTTATCCTCATCTAAAAGATGTTGAGGAGATAGAAGAGTTTTATTTTGATTTACTTGATGAATTAGCACATAAAATGATAAAACAAAATCCAAAACGTGCAATCATAGAGTCTTATGTAAAACTATGTGAATATGAAGGGCGACTTCATACGGAATATGAGTGTTTACTTTGCGAAGAGGTTATAGTAAGTGATATTTCGTTAGTAAGAAGCTTTTTACCTACTCACAAAAAATGTAGTTATAGTAAGTCATTTAAACTTTCTCAAATAAAAGAGCTTTTTGAAGAAAAAAGTTTATTAAACTTTAATGATGATGAAGTAGAATATATTTGGAATATATTACTTCAGGGTTTATAGCTTTTAGTTAAACTAAAAATAGGGTACAAAATGAATAGAATATTTAATAACTTACGTTTTAATCTTGAAGATGCAAGCCAAATTATAATTGGTGCTTTTGCTTTAGCTATTCCTATTTGTTTTTCAGAAGAGGCTTGGAGATTAAGTGAATCACTTCCATTTTTTAATATTTTTTTACTTCTTTTTTTATCAGTTTTATTTTTAAGTTTTTATGCATATCAAAGTATTTTTCAAGCAGATATAAAATATAAAAAATCAGCATTTTTTTTTAGAGTATTTATTGCTTATATTATTGCATTTATGGTAGTGACTTTGATTTTATTTGCAATTGATAAGTTTCCTATTATGGAAGAAACAATTATAGCAATCAAAAGGGTGATAGTGATCTCTATGCCAGCTTCTATGGGAGCTATTATAGTAGATGGTTTTGATAAAGAGTAAGTAAAAGGAAAAGAGATGATAATTTATATACATGGATTTGGAAGTAGTGCTCAAGGTACAAAATCAGTAATTTTAAAAGAACTTTTAAAAGATAAAGGTTTTATAGCACCATCATTGTCTTATGTACCTGATTTAGCAATAGAAACGTTAAAAGAGTTGATAGAAACTTTTTTAAAATATGAAGAGGTATATCTTATAGGTTCTTCTCTTGGAGGATATTATGCTACTTATTTATCAGACTATTTTAATATTCCAGCTGTACTTATAAATCCAGCAGTAAAGGCACCTATTACTTTACAAAAAGCATTAGGCCATGCTAATAACTATTATGATTATAGTACATACGAATGGACTGAAAATCACCTAAATATGCTTAAAAAATATAATGTAGAAACGATAAAAGATGAACTTTATCTATTGTTAGTACAAACAGAAGATGAAGTCTTAGATTACAAAGAGGCTGTTGATAAATTTAAAAATTCTAAAAGTTTCATAGAGGTGGGCGGAAACCACTCTTTTGAGGGTATAGAAAGACATAAAGAGAACATAGAGAAGTTTTTTTTACTCTAATAGTTAAATATTTTTAAGTTGTGACGTTCTTGTGACAGGTTTTTGTTATTATTGTGTAATGAATATTAAAAGGATAACTTTATGCAAGAGATACAAAATACTGCAGCTACCTATTCAACAGAAGAGATAAACAAAAAAAATTCACTTAAAAACGAATATAATACAAGATTTGAATCTTTTTTAACTAACCATACAGCTCCAGAAGATATATCGTACAATGATTATAAAAACTTAACAAAAGAAGATATAAATAGGCTATATCCAAAAGAGAATAAAAGTGCAGAAAATCTGAAAGCATTATCTTTACACGCTAGAGCAAATGCAAGTGATGATGAGATACTTAATAAAGTTCTTTTTGCAGATGCACTAGATGAAAAATCTCAACTAAATAATGATAAAAACAAAATGAAAATAGATTTTTTAATAGATAAATGGGAATTTATAAATGCCTCATCTATGAATTTAGATGAAGAGATTATTACTGATACTAAAAATCAAAAAAGAATTACAGCAGAGGGTTTATTCAAAGTTTTTGAAAATACAAAACGTGGTTTTGAAGCTGATATTGAAAACAATAAATACGCACCAAGTGATGAAGTGTATCAAAAGTATCAAAATACTATAGCATATGAAGAAAAACTTAAAGAAAGTTATCTACAAAAAGTTGAAGAAAATGATTCTGTATTAACAACATATATACGAAGAAATATTTCATATCCAGTTGATAAAAGTATTGAAGATAATGCAAAATTCAAAATAATCATAGAAGATGATTATATAAGTTACGAAGAGATAAAAAATCTTTCGTATGAAGAGATGAAACAACTGACTGATGCTATGAAAGACAAAGATGAATATGGAAACATTATCAAAACGGATAAAAGGGCTGCTATTTTAATTGGTACACAAGCTATTAGCAATAATACAAATTTTAATAAAGCAATATTTAATACTGTTAATAAAATAGAAGATGAAAAAGTTCTTGATCTTTTCATGTATGAAGTTACAGGAACTCATTTGAGTGATAAACTCATGAGTAATCCTGAGCTTCAAGCAATAAATTATAATAAGCAAGATATAAAAGAATTTGTACAGAGTCAAATTGCACTTTACGAAGTAAAACTAGAAGGTGCAACTGATGCAAAATCTAAAAAACACTATCAAGAGATATTGAAAACCTATGATATCTTAAATAGAAATTTTCTTTCTTTAAATGGAGAGAGTTTAACAAAAGAGGATAATACAGCAGAAGAATTAAAAGCTTTACTTGCTGATATTATCTCTTTATTTAAAACTGGATTTACTGTTTCAGAATTAGAACAAATAGAGGAGCTTCTTGCAAAAATCAAAAAAATGATTAAGAAACGTGCTGAGGGAAATAGTATAGCTTCTGATGAAGATATAAATAAGCAAATAAAACAATTAGAAGAAGCTTTAATGGCATTAGAAAAAAGAATTAAAGGTACAGTTGTAATAGAAGTAGAGGAAGAAAATAGTACAGAGGAAAAAGATAAAAATACTCAAAGTTTACCCGATAATTTTAATTTTGAGAGAAGAATAGAGGTTTTAAAAGAAAAAGTAAATGAACTTAAAAAAGGTATTCAACCAATATCTATAGAAACACAAAAACCTGATAAAGAAAAGTTAGAAGAGGATAAAGAGTGGTAAAATAGTTTAAGTTGTTACATACAAATACTAAATTATCCTTTAGTCGTATATGTATAAACTCCATCAAAGTTTTCAGGTGGAGTAGTTATAAACTCTTTACATCTTTGTACATACATCTCAACTACTTTTTTATTTACAATATTCTCTTTTTTTATCAAGGATTCAAAATGATTTAAAGCTTCTTGAAAATTTGCATCTCTGTATAAATATAATGCTTCATGAAATAATTCAATTTCTTCTTCTATAACATTTTTCAGTTTGTTAATATGCACTTCGTAAATTTCTATTGGTTCAGTTTTCCCTTTTACTCTTACCATATCTAAGTCTCTGATAATATACTCTTCAGTTAGAGCATCTTTCATATACTGAGAAATAATAATTTTTGCTCCATATCCTTTACAAAGTGATTCTAGTCTTGCACCTAAATTTACAGGGTCACCTATAATTGTATAATCACTTCTTATCAAACTTCCCATCTCTCCAACAACTGCCGTACCACAGTTAAGTCCTATACCTATATCAATCAATGGAAAGTTCTCTTCTATGAGTTTTTTATTTAAAACATCCAAATATTCTATTTGTTCTATAGCCGCTTGTAAGGCTTTATCTTGATGATTTTTTATATCAGCAGGGGCATTCCAATATGCCATAATTGCATCACCAATATATTTATCAATAGTTCCCTCTTTTTTGATAATAATATCTGTCATAGGATTCATATATTGATTTAAATAATCAATAAGTACTTTCGCACTTGGCATAGCTTCTGATATGTTTGTAAAATTTCTAACATCACTAAAAAAGACAGTTATCTCTTTAGAAACAGCTTGTAATGCATCATTTTCATTCTGTAAAAGGTCTTCCATTACTTTAGCAGAAACTTTATTTGCAAATTTTGCTTTAATCATATCACTTTGTTTTGTTTCAAGAAAATAGTTTATAATAAGAACACTAATTGTTGATACAACAGTAACAGCAAGTGGGAAAAATAGATTTAATATAATTCCCATATCAAACATCAAATAATAAAGTAAATAACTCCCAAGAGCAACAGAACCAGCTAGAATAAATGCAACTTGATTCACTTTCATATAACCTAATGCAAAGATGAGAAAAAATGTTATAAAAATAATATGTATTATATTTGCTCCATCAGCCCAAGAGGGTTTATACAAGAAGTCTCTTGTGATAATATTATCTATAACATTTGCATGTATTTCAACTCCCGGAAATATTGAGTCAAAAGGAGTTGATCTTAAATCTTGAAGACCGGCTGCTGTTGTTCCTATAAGTAGAATTTTACCTTCGATATCTTTTTTATCAAAAGTATTATTTAAGATATCTAAGGCAGAAATATATTTAAAACTTTTCTCAGCACCCCTGTAGTTTACAAGAATTCTACCATACCTATCAGTTGGAATAGTATAGTCACCTAAAATAATTTGGTTTACTCCAGTATCATCATAATTTACTATAATCTTACCTATACCTAGTGCACTTCTAAGACTTTCTAATGCTAATGAAGGATAAAGACCAAAATCATATCTTATAACTAAAGGAACACTTCTAATAGTCCCTGAGATATCCGGTAAATTATTAAAAAAACCACTTGAGTATGCATTGTCTTGTATAATAGGGATGTTTAGTAACGTACCATCTGCACCTAGTACATAATCTACCATTTCAAAATTTCTACCTTGTTCTATAAATACTACAGGAATTTCAGGTGTTTTTTTGGTAGCATATTCTTCATCTCCAAATTGGAATTGGTAACCTAATATTACAGGAGAATTAGCTATGACATAGGCAAGTTGTTCATCATAGTTTGGAAGTACAGTTTTTTTATCGACTTGTAAATTAAGTTTTTTAATAAGTGTGTGTGGTGAACTTCTATCACTTTCTGCAAAAACTATATCCAGACCAATAATACCAGCACCAGCATTAGTTAAGTTTTGAATTAAGTTTGCAATTATATCTCTTGACCAAGGCCATTGTCCAATGCTTTGCAATGCTTTATCATCAAGATCAATAATAACAATATTTTTACTATCAGGGAGGGGACCCCTTATTGTAAACATATAGTCTCTTAAAATACTATCAACAGTTTCAAGTTTTTTAGGAAAATAGATGTAAGCACCAATCGATAGTGTTGAGATAAATATTGCACTCAAGAGATAGAGTAAAAGTTTTATAATCTTTTTATTTAATTTCAATTTGGATTCTTTTTATGTTCATACATCAATTATAACAAACTTTTGATATAATTAATGTGTTAGGGGAGAAAATATGAAAAATATAGTAAAAATACTTGGGGCATATGGTGGTAAAAGTGATACGCAAAGTACAACTTGTTATCAAATTGCACGAGATATAGTTATAGATGCTGGTAATATATTAGATACGTTAGGTGATGATGCCCAATATATTGACCATGTTTTTGTTACGCATACCCATTTTGATCATAT
>Ga0193960_1000691_pt1 | contig 13809 bp, 11 predicted proteins | sample FB_3_MG_FD_140338 | JGI IMG/M metagenome (GOLD analysis project Ga0193960, IMG submission 140338) | Microbial mat bacterial communities from the Broadkill River, Lewes, Delaware, United States - FB_3_MG | ecosystem: Environmental > Aquatic > Freshwater > River > Microbial mats | place: USA... | reverse complement strand
GGTAAGTTAGCAAAATCCCTAGCACAAGGTAATTTAACAGGGATTACAGATAAAACAAAAAAATCTCTTAAAAATAAAGCAAAAATATTTGCAAGACCATATATGGATCCACCAGAAGTTCCAAATACTGAGTATGATACTTGGTTATGTACAGGTAGAGTACTTGAGCATTGGCATAGTGGTACTATGACTATGAGAGTTCCTGAACTTTATAGAGCAGTTCCTGAAGCACTTTGTTATATGCATCCAGAAGATGCTAAAACAAAAGGATTAAAACAAGGTGGACTTTGTTGGGTAGAATCTAGACGTGGTAGAGTAAAAGCAAGAGTTGAAACAAGAGGACGAAATCGACCATCAAGAGGATTAGTTTTTGTTCCTTGGTTTGATGAAAAAGTATTTATAAACAAAGTTTGTTTAGATGCTACTTGTCCTCAATCAAAACAAACAGACTTTAAAAAGTGTGCTGTAAAAATTTATCAAGCATAAATTATAAGTGATTAGGCTTTTGTCTAATTGCTTTAAAAAAATAAAAAGTAAAGATAATGAAAGAAATAATAAGCGAGCGAAGAAAATTCTTTTTAACGATGGCACGAGCTACTGGATTGGCAGTATTAGGTGGATTGGTTTGGAGTGCTTATGTTGATGAGATAACAGCAAACTCACTGATGTTACGACCACCTGGAGCTTTAGATGAAGATGAGTTTTTAAAAACTTGTATTAAATGTGGTATGTGTGTAGAAGCTTGTCCTTTTGATACATTAAAGTTAGCAACACCTGGTGATAATAAACCAATAGGTACGCCATACTTTATACCAAGAGATGTTCCTTGTTATATGTGTACAGATATTCCGTGTGTACCTGTATGTCCTACAGAAGCCTTAGATATAAAAAAAGTGAGTAAACCAAGTGGAAAATTAGATATTAATATATCGCACATGGGTGTTGCTATAATAGATACGAAAAACTGTATCGCTTTTTGGGGTATTCAGTGTGATGCTTGTTATCGTGCTTGTCCATTAATGGATGTAGCTATAAAACTTGATTATGAAAAAAATGAAAGAACAGGGAAACATGCTTTTTTAAAACCAGTAGTTGATAGTGATTTTTGTACAGGTTGTGGTATGTGTGAGCATGCATGTGTTACAAAAAAAGCTTCTATTTTTATACTACCGCGAGAGATTGGCTTAGGACAAGTGGGAGATCATTATATCAAAGGTTGGGATTCAGAAGATGATAAAAGAGTAAAAAATGCCCATAGTCAAATTACTAAAACAGAGTTAAGTAAAGAAAAAGCGATAGATTCATTAAATGATATGGAGGGACTCTTAGATGATTAAACATAAATATTTGATTTTAAGAAGATTTACTCAAATAAGTTTACTGACACTTTATTTTGGGGCAAATGCTTGGGGCTGGGATTTTTTAATTGGAAATTTAAGTTCTTCTGTAATTTTAGGAACTATACCTATGAGTGATCCTTATGCTTTGTTGCAAATGTTTGTAGCAGGTGCAATGATAGCTTCAAATGTTTTTATCGGAGCTTTAGTAGTTGTTTTATTTTATGGACTTGTTGCTGGTCGTGCATTTTGTTCATGGGTTTGCCCTGTAAATATTATAACAGATAGTGCAAATTATCTACGAAGAAAATTAGATTTTAACCAAATACAACAGAAACAACCAGCTAGTAGAAATATGAGATACTGGGTTATTGTACTTAGTCTTATTATATCTTTTGGTTTAGGAGTTACAGCTTTTGAATTTATATCACCTATCTCGATGATACATCGAGGGGTTATATTTGGATTTGGATTTGGAATTGCTGCTATTTTTGTGATATTTTTATTTGATCTTTTTGTTTTAAAAAATGGTTGGTGTGGACATATTTGTCCATTAGGTGGCTTTTATTCAATTATTGGAAAATTTAGCCTAATAAGGGTAAATCACCAAGAGAAAAAGTGTACATTATGTATGAAATGTAAAGATGTTTGTCCTGAAAGTCAAGTGTTGTTTATGGTTGGAAAATCAAGCGAACAGGTTTTAAATGGTGAATGTACAAATTGTGCAAGATGTATAGAAGTTTGTGAGGATGATGCTTTAAATTTTTCAATAAGAGATTTAAATAATCAAAAAATGAAGGAGATGAATTATGAAAAAAATAATGAAATATAGTCTAAGTATGGTTGCCGTATCTGTTTTATTTTTTACTGGGTGTAATAATAGTAATACCCTAGATAAAAAAACTGTGGCTAAAGAAACTAAGTTAGTAAGTGAAGAATCTTTAGGCTTACGTAAAGTAGATATCTATAATGAAAATACAGTAACACCAGAGGCTACAAACTATAGTAAAGAATATGCAGGTAGTGGTAACACTATAGCAAGAGCATTTCAAGATGCACCACCAATGATACCACATGATACAGAGGGGATGCTTCCTATAACTGCTAATAATAACCAATGTATTGGATGTCATACACCGGAGGTTGCATCAAGTATGAATGCTACGCCAATTCCAAAATCACATTTTACAAATTTTAGACCGAATACTACTTTAAATAGTGAGGGGAAGATTGTGAAAAATGGTAAGGTAATTGTAAACACTTCAACTGAAGAAAGAACAGATATCAGTATTAAAAAAATGGATACTTTAGTTAATGCTCGTTTTTACTGTAGTCAATGTCATGCCCCACAAAGTGAAGGACAATTAGTAGAAAATACGTTTAGTCCAGACTTTACAAGTAAAGATGGAGCTTCAAAATCAAGTTGGAGTGGTTCTAAACTTACTGAAGGTTTAGATACAATACTTGGTGAATAATAATGGATAGAAGAGAGCTTTTTAGTTCTCTTTTTTCTTCAAATATTAAAGAGGAAAAAGAGAGTGTAGTAAGACCACCATATTTTTTTGTTGAGAGTGAAATAAAAAAAGAAAATAGTCTTTCTTTTTTTAAAGAGTGTGTAAATTGTGATGGAATTTGTAGCACTTTTTGTGAAGAGAAAATTATCATTATTCAAGATGATAAAACACCAAAAATAGATTTTACTCTTGGTGGGTGTACATATTGTGATGAGTGTGCAAAAGCGTGTCCACATGGTGTTTTAAAAATAGAAAATAAGAGTAATATAAAACAACATATCGAAATAGATATGCTGAAATGTATGAGTTGGCATGATACAATGTGTTTTAGTTGTAAAGATCCATGTTTAGAAGATGCAATAGAGTTTTTAGGAATGTTTCGACCAAGTATAGTTGATGATAAATGCACATCATGTGGATTTTGTATAAATAGATGCCCAACACAAGCAATAATAATAAAGGAATAAATAATGGGAGTAGAATTTCATGCAAATGTTGAAGAAGATTATCAAGGGGGCTGGTGTATTAAATTAACTGATACTATGAGTCAAAACATGGAAGTATGTAAAAATTTAAAAGATTTTTCAGTTGCAATTGAAAAAATGGGTGAAGATTATGTTGGTGATATTGAAGTTAAGTGGAGTAAAAATGATGATGTAACTGATGAACATTTTTACGAACTTCATCAACAAATGGCAAAAGTGCAGCAGGAACTTAACGAAAAATGATACATTATTTATTAATGACATTATTGTTATCAACAGTATTATTTGGAATAAACAATGTCAAACCAAAGTTTTTTTTTAAAACTACTGGTGCAGTGCAAAGTATTGTATTAGAAAATGAAAAACTTTATGCAGGAACAACAAATGGCACGGTAGAGGTTTTTGATTTAAAAACTCAAAGTAAAATACAAACGATAAAAATACCAGATATCAAAGATTTTATGGGTGATATTATCCCTTCAAAAATATATTCTATTGATATATTAAAAGAGAAACTATTAATAGTTTCTCAGGGGATGAAAGGATATAGAAATCTTTTTATTTATGAAAACGAGAAGTTAGATAAGGTTTTAGGAATTGATAAAAAAATGTTTATCAAAAAAGCCAAATTTGTCTCTTCTGAGTCCATTTTGATAGGTTTATTAAGTAATCGAGTAGGACTTTTTGATATTATAAATAAAAAACAAGTTTATTTAAAACAAGTAAGTCAATCATCATTTTCTGATTTTATGCTCAATGAAGATAAATCAAAATTTGCGACAACAGATGAAAGTGGTAGAGTTAGGGTGTTAAATGTAGCTGATGGAGTGCAGATAAATGAACCAAAAGCTTTAAATTTAGATAAGGTTTATCAACTTGATTTTAAAAATGATTTGATACTTACTGCGGGACAAGATAGAAAAGCTGTTGTATATAATAAACAGTTATCATATAGTTTAAATTTTGATTTTTTATTATATTCATGTGCATTAAGTCCAGAAGCAGAACGAGGTGCAGTTGCATATAATGAAGAAAATAAGATTTTGATTTTTGATATAAAAACACAAGAATACTTATATAATTTGAGTGCACAAGAAGCAACATTAACACAAATATTATTTATCAATAAAAATGAATTATATATAAGTAGTGAGAGTAAAACAATAAATTATTATAAATTACACTAAGGAGTAAAAATGAACATTTCAAGCATAGTGGTACAAACAGTACCAAAATATTTAGAAGAGGTTGTAGAAAATTTAAAACAATGTGAAGTATGTGACTATCATATGCATGATGAAAAAGGACGAATTATCATCACTATTGAAGGTGAAAGTGTTAAAGAAGAATTAGAAAAATTAAGAGTGATTGAGGGTATACCTCATGTTATAGCTGCAGATATGCAAATGGCATATAGTGAAGATGAACTAAATCAGCACATGGAAGTATTAGATAACTCAGATGCTGTACCAAAAATGTTAAATGATGATAATCTTGATTTAGATAATGTTATTTACAGAGGTGATTTAAAGAAAAAGAATCTTGAAGGGTTTGCAGCAGATTTTGATAAAATTGATTAGGTAAAAAGAGATAAAAAAATTATTTCTCACACAAATCTTATGGTTAAACTAAACAAACTTTACATATAAAGTTTGTTTTATATTCCATGACTTGTACAACTAATTAGTGCTTGTTCAACTCTATTTCTACCATTGTTTTTAGCTATGTATAAAGCTTTATCAACTTTTTCAAAAAGTGTAGTTTTATTTTCACCTATGTTTAATTCACCAACTCCGAAACTAGCTGTTAATTTAGCAATTGCTGAAAATGTATGGGCTTGAACTAATAGTCTTAATTTTTCTGTAAATTGATATGCTTCATTTAAAGTAGTGTCAGGTAATAAAACAACAAACTCTTCTCCACCCCATCTTGCAAAGAAATCATGTTTCTTTAAATTTTGAGATATTAATGATACTAACTCTTGTAATACTAAATCACCTGCTTGATGTCCATAAGTGTCATTTATCATTTTAAAATGGTCTATATCAAATATAATAAGACTGAGTGACACACCATCTTTTGCAGATTTTTTAATTTGTTCATTGAATATATCTTCAAATTTACTTCTATTATAAATACCTGTTAGTTTATCGATACTTGCCTGCTCTTCAAGAGATGAAGTAACACTATAAAGTTCGTCAACTTTTGTTTTCATAATACTATTTATCCGTTTTAATTGACGTTTAGTTTCTTCTAACTCAGTTATATCATGTCTTACAGCAATATATTCTACAACATCACCATCTACATCTAGTATCGGGATGATATTCGTATCAACAATATATTTAAGACCATCTTTTTTCATGTTTGTTACGATACCCTGCCAAGGTTTTTTATCTTTAATAGTATCCCATAGGTTTTTAAATGCTTCTCTTTCCATATCTGGGTGTCTGATGATATTATGTGGTTTACCTATTAGTTCCTCTCTTGTATATCCAGATATTTCACAAAACTTATCGTTTACAAAAGTAATAATTCCTTTAGGATTTGTTTTTGAAACAATATTACTCAAATCAACTGCTTTTTTGTATTCACTTAAAAGGTTATTTTGTTCATTTTTATAATGTTCCTTATTCCCTTGCATTTGTGAATAAGATTGAACTAATTCATTGGCTAGCTTAATAGTAAATGATTCTAGTTCCTTTTGTACATTATACGATAGATCACCATTAATAAATAAAGATTTTTCGATAGCACTTTTTAATTTTAAAACCAATAAAAACAGTTCGATACTCTCGATATGGTAATTATTAAATAAATGTAAAAGATTATTACGGACTGGACATTGTTCTATAGAAAAATCAAATTCAATAAAACTAACAAAACAATCACAAAACTCATGAAAAAGATTAATATTTTTATCTACAATAGGAAATGAATATTTAGAAAATATACTATTTACCTCTTCAATCTCAATCCATTCTTTAATAATACTATTTCTATGTACTCTTAAAAAATATGCAAACTCTTTTAAATTTATAATTTTTGTCAATTTGTCTCCTATTTCTATATATATTTTATACCTAAAACTAAAGGTAACTACTAAAGACACTTTCTTAATAATTACATTGTATCTTTTTTAAAATTTATTAGGACTTATGTGATTTATTAATAATTTAAAGTTTTATTATTGTAAGATAAGTTATTCCAACTATAGGATTATGATGAAACTTTTTTCAATTTTACTATTCTTTATACTATCAAACATCTTATTTGGATCTTCTCATATAAATTTTACAGAAGATGAAAAAAAATATTTAACCTCTAACCCTACAGTAACAATTGGCTCAATAGATAGTTATATACCTTTTAGTTTTATTAAAAATAATCAAAAAGTAGGTTTTACACAAGACCTTATAGATATTATCTCAAAACAAACAGGGATACAATTTAAAAAAATCGGAGGTACTTGGCCAGAGGTATATCGTAAATTTGAAAAAGGCGAAATAGATATGATAAGTGAGTTTTCGTATCGTGAAGATAGAGAAAAATTTACAAATTATACAAATCCATACTATGAGATACCTATAGGTGTATTTACGAGAAAAGACTTTGGACACTATACAGGTATAGATTCTTTAAAAGGGAAAAGGGTAGGGATTGTTAAAAATTCTTATTTAGTAAATATTTTAGAACAAATGAAAGAGATAGATTTAGTTATTATTGATTCAACTGATGAACGATTTCGTTATCTGATAAATAACAAAGTAGATGTAGTGTTGAGTAATGCTATGAGCCTTTTCAGGGTAGATTTTTTGATGTTACAAGATGTGAAACTAGCTGGCTATTTTAAACACCCTGAGGTAAAAAGTGAAGATTTACGATTTGGAATTAAAAAAAAGAAAATATTATTAGCTTCTATTATAAACAAAGCGTTAGATGGAATAGATTATTCAACAATGACTATGTTGAAAAACCAATGGATATTAAGAGATAAACAAAATAAAATAAATTTAACAAATGCAGAAATTGATTGGATTAAAAATAATAAAGTTTTAATAGGAGTTGAAGAAGCAAAACCATATATACATTTTAATAAAAATAGACAGGATATTGAAGGATTATATGCAGACATATTAAAAACTGTATTAGAAAAGACTGGAATTCAAGCTAAATACACGACAGGTGAATGGACTGAGTTGTTAGAAAATTTTAAAGAGAAAAAAATCGATCTTTTACCTGCTACATTTTATAAAAAAAGTAGAGAAAAATTTGGAAATTTTACAACAGATTTTTATAAAGTACGTGAGTATATTTATACAAAACATGATAATGATACGATCAAATCATTTAATGATATAGCAAATAAAAAAATTGCTGTAGTAAAAAATTATGCAACAATAAAAAAACTAAAAAATAAACTAGCTTCAGTGCAAATAGTCGAAACAAAAAACTTAGAAGAGTCAATGAAGCTTCTTCAATCTGACAAGGTTGATGCTTTAATTGACTATCATTTAGTAGTAGAAAACTATATTAGAGAAAATTTTGTTTTAAATTTAAAATCTATAGCTCAACATGAATTGAAACCATTTTCTGTACATTTTTTTTCAAATATAGATAAACCAATTTTACAATCTATTTTACAAAGAGGATTAGATAGTATAACAAGAGAAGAAAAAAATACAATTTTAAAAAGTTGGTTAAGGGTTCCTTATGCAATTAAAGAAAAAAATAATTTTTTAAGTTTTAAGGAAAAAGAATTTGTAAAAAATCATCCAATAATACGTTTTCGCGTAAGACCAGACAGACCACCTTTTGAATTTGATAGTAATGGTAAAGCAAAAGGAATAGCTGTAGATTATATTGAAAAATCTGCAGAAAATGTAGGTTTAAAAGTTGAGTTCATCATAGATAATGCACCTATAAAGGAAGCATTTGAAACTGTAAAGAGTCAAACTGGTAAATATGACACACTTCTTTTTTCAGTAAAAAGTAAACAAAGAGTAGAAGAATTTTCTTTTGGTGCTGATTATCTTTCATATCCAATGATGATAATTACACATAAAAATACACCTTATGTAAGTTCTTTAAAGGATTTAAAAAATAAAACTATAGTTTTAGAAAAAGGATTCTTAACAAACCAATGGATTCGTGAAGATTATCCCTCTATAAAAATTGTCAATAGATCAAATACAAGAGAAGCATTACAAATGGTAAATGATGAAAAAGTCATAGCTTATGTAGGAAATCTTGGTATTTCAAATTATATGAGTCTTTTTGAAAATATGAATAATCTGAAAGTATCAGCACCTAGTGGGTACGAAGATGTTAAATATAGTTTTATAGCTCCAAAAGAATGGCCTGAGTTGACATCATTACTTTCTAAAGGTTTTAAAGAAATTTCTGCAGTTGAACATAGTGCAATAAATCAAAAGTGGTTTTCTTTACAAACTATCGAAAAAACCGATTATACACTTTTATTTGAAGCTATATTTCTATTTAGTATTGTTATTTTTTTGATTACTTGGTGGAATAGAAAATTAACAGTAGAAAAAGATAGAACAAAACAAGCCTTGAAAGAGTTGCAAAAAGCACAAATAAGTTTACAAGAGAAAACAAAAGAACAATTAAAACAACAACAATTACTCCTTCATCAGTCTAAAATTGCATCTATGGGTGAAATGATAGGAAATATTGCACATCAATGGAGACAACCATTAAGTATTATTTCTACTGCAGCAACGGGACTTGTAATGGAGAAAGAGTTTAATAAAAAGATTAGTGATGAAAAACTAGTAAATACTCTCAATACTATTAATGAGCATGCTCAGTATCTGTCACAAACAATTGATACTTTTAGTGACTATATAAAGACAAATAAAAAAATCAAAAATGTTGTTTTACAAGATAGTATAAATGTTGGAATAAATATAGTTCGTGCATCATTTAAAAACAATTATATTACACTCGAATCAAATATTGATAAGGTGGAAAAAATAGAGATGAGTTTAGTTTCAAATGAACTTTCAGAAGTTATTATTAATATATTAAACAATGCAAAAGATGCAATAAAACAAAATCAAATCGAAAATCCTTGTGTAAAAATAAGTCTAAAGAAACTTGAAAATACAGTACTTATAACTATTGAAGATAATGCGGGTGGTATTCAAGAGGAAATTCTCGCTAAAATTTTTGAACCTTACTTTACAACAAAACACAAGTCTCAAGGAACAGGTTTAGGTTTACATATGAGTTATCAAATTATTACTGAGAGTCTAAAAGGTAATTTGTATGCTAAAAATGGCAAGAGTGGAGCGATATTTTGTATAGAATTACCGTTATAGTTAATTTATGATTTAATAAATATGATACATAAGGACAAATATGAAAATCAATAGATTTCAATTTAATATTAGAACTACAATTTTATCAACATTTTTTGTTATAATTGGTTTGTTGGCAGTAGTTTCACTAGCGTTACAATATTATTTTTCAACGGAACTTGCCAACAAAGCTGTAAATAATACAGTTAAATACCTTTCCGATAAAACATTGAGTAAATTAAATAGTATAGACAAATTTTCTTTTGAACATATCTCTTTACTTACTTTATCATCTTCATTAGAAGACGCAACTTTAAAAAGAAAAAACAAAGATATGCTTCAAAAATTTGTCACTATTATGTCACATCAAGATTATATTTATGCTATGTATGTAGGACAAGAAAATGGTGATTTTTATGAAGTTATAAATTTAAATATTGATCCTAGTTTGCGTATAAAATACAAATCACCTCAAGATGAGAGATGGCTAGTTGTTAAGATTATCACTCAAAATAACAAAAGGATAAAAATTCAAGAGTATTTGGATAGTTCATTACGTTTAAAAAGAACAGAAACTGTTTTAACTTCATATAATCCAGTTAAAAGACCATGGTACAAAAAAGCGTTACAATCACAAAATATGATTAAAACAGATCCTTATATGTTTTCCAATTTTGATAGTTTAGGAGTAACATATTCTCAAAAAGCTACAAATACAAATACTGTAGTAAGTATGGATATCTCATTGGGGAGTATCACGCATTTTTTGCAGAAACAAGAATTGATAAAAGGAAGTAAATTATATATTTATAATAAAAAACATAATCAATTAATCGCCTCAAATTCAAATTTTGAAAAAACAAATACAACATTGTCTATGACATTAAAAAATCTTATTGAATCTGATACCAAAAGTTTAGAAGTATCTAACAAAAACTACTTTGTATCTGTAGTAGATTTAAAATCAAAATATGTTTCAGATGAGTTTCTTATTCTTCTTTTACCTGAAGAGGAGATAATGAAGCCATATATTGAAAAAATTACATTATCTATATATGCAAATGTTATTTTATTGTTGATTATGATGCCTATTATTTGGTATACAAGTAAAATTATTATTAACCCTATAAAAAGTTTAGAAGAGGAAAACTACAAGATAAAAAATAGAAATTTTAATAAGGTTGTATCTGTAGATTCACATATAAAAGAGTTAGATTCTTTGTCTAACTCTATGGTTTCGATGTCTCATTCTATAGAAGATTATGAAATAGCTCAAGGTAAACTTATGGATTCTATTATAGAACTTATAGCAAGCGCTATTGATGCAAAGTCAGAGTATACAGCAGGTCATGGGAAAAGAGTACCAATCATTACTATGATGATTGCAGAGAAAGCATCTGAAATAGATACCGGAATTTTTAAAGATTTTTCGTTGAAAGATGATGAAGCAGAGAGAGAATTAAAAATAGCAGCACTATTACATGATTGTGGAAAAATTACTACACCTGAATATGTTGTTGATAAAGCAACAAAATTAGAAACTATCTATAATAGAATTCATGAGATTAGAACAAGGTTTGAAGTAGTACATAGAGATTTAGAGATTCTTTATTATAAAAAACTTCAAAATAGTGAAGATAAAGAAGCTCTTTTATCTTGGTTAGAAAAAGAACAAAGCTCACTACAAGATGATTTTGAATTTATTGCAAACTGTAATATTGGCGGTGAGTTTATGAGTGATGAATATATAGAGAGAATTCAACGTATCGCAAATATCACATGGACAAAAAACTTTGATGATACTTTAGGATTATCTCAAAATGAAAGAGAAAGGTTATCTCCTGAAGATGATACTAAAGTTCAATCATTAATTGCAGATAAACAAAATCATATCATTAAAAGAACTAGATATTTTCAAGAGGAATATGAATCAGATGGCTTTAAAGGAGAAGTTCCATCAAATCTTTACAACTTAGGTGAAGTGTATAATCTAAGTGTAAAAAAAGGAACTTTAACAGAAGAAGAACGCTTTAAAATAAATGAACATATTATCATGACCATTAAGATGTTAGATCAACTTCCATTTCCAGAGCAGTTAAAAAATGTACCTGAATTTGCTGGGGCACACCATGAAACACTCATAGGTACAGGATATCCAAAACAGCTCACAAAAGAGCAGATGTCTATACCTGCTAGAATCATGGCAGTAGCAGATATCTTTGAAGCATTAACAGCATCTGATAGACCATATAAAGAGCCTAAAAAACTTTCAGAATCAATTAAAATACTCAGTTCCATGGCAAAAGATCAACATATAGATAAAGATATATTTGAGTTATTTTTAACAAGTGGTGTTTATAAAGAGTATGGAGAAAAATTTCTACAACCTGATCAAATAGATGAAGTAGATATTTCAAAGTATATAAATAAAAACTAAAAAAAAGTATTTAGTTTAAGAAATTGAGTAAATAAACTTGACAGAGGTTACTCGTGAATAGTACAATAATCTTATAATCAAAAAACAAAAGGATATAAGATGAAAATGATTAAATTAGCAATTGCTTCACTTTTAGCAGCAAGCACACTAGTAGGTGCAACATTTAATGTAGACAATGCTCATACAAATGTCGGATTTAAAGTAAAACATTTGATGATTTCAAATGTATCTGGTAAGTTTGATAACTTTAGCGGTAGTTTTGAATATGATGAAAAAACTAAAACATTACAATCATTAAATGGAGTAGTTCAAGTTGCTTCAATTAATACAGAAAATGAAAAAAGAGATAACCATCTACGATCATCTGATTTTTTTGATGTGGCAAATTATCCACAAATTACATTTATATTAACAAAAGTTGTGGGCGATGAAGCGCATGGAGTTTTAACGATGAGAGGTATTTCAAAAGCTGTTATATTAGAACTAGAAAATAATGGTTCTATTAAAGATCCATGGGGAAATACGAGAGTAGGACTCTCATTAACTGGTAAAATAAATAGACTAGATTATGGTATCAAATATAATAAAATCTTAGAAGTAGGTGGTGTTATGATTGGAGATATTGTTAAACTTGATATTGCTATAGAGGGTATTAAAGCTAAATAATAATCGAAGTGTGAAACTAAAAGGAATAAGAAAGAATCAATAGGACAGATTTTAGAGTCTTATGAGGTTCTTATCTTATTATTCACAAAATGCAATTTTTTTAATTTTTACATATAAAAAATTGTATAATACTCTCAATGAAACTACATATTGATATAGACTGCTTTTTTGCATCTGCACATAGAATAAATACTGATAAATACAATGATATACCCTTAGCTGTTGGTGGACGAAGTAATCTTTCTATTTTTGATGTAAAAAAAAGTAACCGGACTATGAGCAAAATTGAAGGTGCTTTTACGAGTTCTATTTTAAGTAGTAATGATGATAAAACATTTGAAGATTACTTTGTAGATGATGATAAAAAAGTACGTGGTATCATCACAACTTCTAGTTATGAAGCACGTAAATATGGTGTGAAAACTGCCATGAGTGTATCTGAAGCTTTACGATGGTGTCCAAACTTGACTGTACTACCTCCAAACTATCCTTTATATCATGACTTATCGCATAAATTTAAACTTCTTTTAGAAAAAGAGATACCTTCTATAGAACAGTTTAGTATTGATGAGTTTTTTGGTGATGTTACTGGATGGATTGCTGATGAAGATGTTTATGAGTTCGGGTTAAGGTTAAAAGCTAAAATCAAAGAGGAGTTAGGTTTACCTGTATCTATAGGAATATCAAAGTCAAAATGGATAGCGAAACTAGCAACAGAATTTGCAAAACCTTTTGGTATACGATATATCAAAGAAGAAGAGGTGGGTGGTTTTATAAAAGATATACCTATCTCAGCGTTTCCTGGTATTGGAAAAGGGTATCAAGATAGGTTAGCAAAATATAATATAAATACATTAGGTGAAATAGAGTCTAAAAAAGAGCTATTTTATTCTTGGGGAAAACCAGGTATTCAACTTTTTCATAGAGTATGTGGAACTGACAATGAAAAAATAGCAATAGCTCAAAGTAGAAAATCTATAGGTTTAGGCCGCTCCTTTGATCCAGAAGAAGATAGAGGAGAGATAAAAAGGCGTATCACTATTTTAT
>Ga0193960_1000687_pt1 | contig 13823 bp, 6 predicted proteins | sample FB_3_MG_FD_140338 | JGI IMG/M metagenome (GOLD analysis project Ga0193960, IMG submission 140338) | Microbial mat bacterial communities from the Broadkill River, Lewes, Delaware, United States - FB_3_MG | ecosystem: Environmental > Aquatic > Freshwater > River > Microbial mats | place: USA... | reverse complement strand
CTAGATTACGCACTTTAGTTACAAGGTCAGTAGGGTCATTCTTGTATTTCCCATCAAGTTTAAGCATTGCTTGAGACAAGGCATCCTCGAAAGACTCAAATTTAGAACGCTGTTTCCTATTTACGCTAATGACTTTACCAGTAGTATTCTCTGCAATATTAACAGAGTTTATAAGGTTAGTTAGTCTCTCACCGATTACTGGAGCTAGTATCTCATTATTTAACCTTAAAGAACGCTCTTTGTGTTTTCTATGAACATCACTTTCTATATTACCCCCTTTTAGGATATTGTAGTTTCCTTTTAAGAATCCAATTCCAGAGTCATTAGTTTGGGTATCAGCGTAGTAGAAGTTATCTTCTAAATCTACTTCCATCTTAGGTGCTAGGTCTTCTACTGGCTCAAATGTACCATTTGGACTTAGTTTCCCGTATTTACCTGAGAATACCCCATCAATCATTGAATCAATACTGTAATCCTCAAATACCTCAGTAAATACTCCTTTTAAGTAATTAATCTTGGTATTGAATTTATCAGAAAGACTCTTTAAATCTTTAGCGTACTGCAAGTCAGTCTTAACGAAAGAACCAAGTAATGAAGGCATAACACTAACACCCATTATATTATTAAGCGTGGCATCCATCAGTACATCCATAACTTTAGTTTGGATAATCCCAAAGGATTCTTCTTTGGCCTCTGCCGTTTCAAATTGGGTCTCTTTGTAAGAATCTACCAATGGCATCAATTCGTCCTCAACTCCTGTTGGGTTTCCAAGAGCCTCTGACAATTCTGCCACTAACTTAGTTCTTCTTTCAGCTTCTAGAGATTTTATTTCATCAGCATTAACTGATTTCACAGGGCCAGCTTGTAAGTACTCAGTAAGTGCAGTCATTGATTTTGTATAACCCTCTGATGCCACCATACTCTTTCTAAGATTCGAGATGTACTCTTTGGCATTTGGGTTCACTTTAGCCCTCTTTGTGAAATCCTTGCTGAATTTGTTTATAGTATCAACAACTTTCTGTGGACTCTCATTGAAAAACTCAAAGAATTCACCAGATTGAGCCCCATTATAGCTAAAGGCATGGTCTAGTCTCTTTGTCACTGCAGAAGTTAGTTTTTCTAATTCCTCTGGTGACAACTCTATATTGGCTATTTTGTCCTTAAGAGTATCAATAATTTCTTGGTCCAAAGTGGGATTATCACTTATATAGTTCAAGATACTTTGTTGTTCTTCATTTAACGAAGACTCAAAAGCCAAAGCTTTGATATTATCTGGCGTTAATGTTTTAATTGTTTCATTAGCCTCTTTTTTAGACTTTTCTATAGATTTTCTTGAGTTATCCATAGTAGTCTTTGTAAGGTCAAGTATCTTACAGATTTCACCAGCAATATCAGAATCCTCACCAAAATAATCTGTGAAGTGAGATTTCAGGCCAAAGTCTAACTCTAAAATAGTATCTAAAGTGTACCTTTGGTTAAGTTTACCCTCAGATAAATCCTTTATGTAGTTCTTTTGCTCTTGTATCTTCTCGATAAGTTGAGTTTCCTCTTCCTTTTCGCTTTCGGATAATTTGTCAGTTGGGTCGCTTTCTTCCTCAGCTACCAGTTGGTTTATCTTTTTATTGTATTCTTCGTGGACTTCAATTGGGTCAGAAGAACTTGGTTCATTTTCTTTTAGCTTTTGCATAGCCTCAGAGATACCACTCTTCTTGCCTTGTAATTCACTAAGTCTCTGTGTATCTTGTAGGTATGACTCAAAGTTTTCTTCGATATCAGTCATCATTCTACCCTCCTCAAACATATGGAATTTGTCCCCCATTTGAGTTTCCAAGACTTTTCTGTATGTTCTAAGGTCATCTATACCAATAGATTTAATACCGTTTCTGACAGCATTGAATCTTTCAGTCATTGATTTTAAATACAATTGTTCTTGGGTAGTATATTGCATACCACGTTCCTCAGCTTCGGCAACTGTAAGAAACTTACCTTCTTTCTGGTCATATTCAGCAGTAACATCTGCTAATCCTTTAAAATAACCTAATTTCTGGGCTTCTTTGATACTATCAAAAAAGGCTTTTTCTCCTTCTTCTGTTAAGGCTAATTGCTCAAAAGATTTTATCTGCTCATCGTTTTGTTCTCCTCTATAAAGAGCACTGGCTTTGTGCATAGAAGATGTAACAACCTCAGCACCAAAACCCCCAGCAGCACCATGAACAAAATTTAACCATCCTTCGGTTACAAAGTTCTTAAAATACCCTTTGTCATTATAACCTCTGTATCTACCATAAGTGGGACTTAATTCACCAAATTTGGCTTTACCAACCCTACCTTTGATTAAAGAGTTACCAATATTTTTCCATGCTTCATCAGCAAATACAAATTCTGTTATCTCATCGAGACCCTCACTAAGTGGTGCCCCAACAGCCCCCATTAGGAATTTACTTGATTTAGCTGCACTAGATATTTTCTTAAACATCCTAGAAGCTGATTTCCAAGTAGCTTGTTTTATTTCAGCGGCACCCCAATCCTTAGAGTGGTTTTTAGCTATATTAGTTATCTCCTCTAAAGCAAATTTCTTGGCCATTTCGAAACCACCTTGTGTCTTGAAGTACTTCTCGTACCATCTGAATATAGGTAATCTACTTATAGCAGTGTACGACATTAATGTACCCAGTTGGACTATACCTGCCACCTGTGGGTCTATATTAGCTCTTTTGGCTTCTTGCCAAGCATCCCCAACAGACATAACAGCCATTGATTGAGAGGCCATAAAACTTGAGGCTTCTTGGGCTATCAGTTGTCCACCCAGTTTCTTTTTAAGAACAGAGCTAAACAAACTATTTGTGGCTTTACCAATCATTATTTGTGGAACAAACTGTCCAACACCACTACCTAAGGCATTAGCCATACCCTCGATAGAGTACGGACTCTCCATTGATTTTTGTGAAGCTTTCACAATATCTGTTCCCCAGTAATTATAGTCATTTGCCAAGTCACGTCTACTAACTTCTCCTGATTCAGAGTACACTGGAGAACTACTCATAGCGGCTGCAGTGGCATTAATAGACTTCATTATGTTGTTTGGGGTATTAGCCATACCTGCCCAGAATCCTGATACTAAACTTCCGATGGCCCCAGATTCTAAGTTGTCAGACCTAAAAATGCTTTCCCTGCCACTTATATCATCTTCATTGACAATTTGGCCAGTTTCAACCCCTTGGTTTTCGTACATTAGTTCTACATACATCTTACCAGTAGAAGTCACACCGTTTCTGTTAGAAACACCCAAAACTCTGTTGCCATCTTTGTCAACATGGTTCTCTAAAAGCTCATCATATAACTTTTGTGTTAACTTGTGGACTTTACCGTCGTCTAATTTGACGTATCTAGAGGCTGCCCTATCTTTGGTCTCAGTTGGAGCAGTTCTTAAGCCAAAAGCCTCTGATTCTCCTTTCATTAGATAAGACATCTTCTCGAATCTGAAAGCGTTCTTGTTCAGAGCATCAGCCAAGGTAGAAGCGTTTCTTGGGTCTGCGTCTCTAGCAGAATAATCGGCGCTCACAGCCATTACTTTGGCATAGATATAAGATTCCTTAGCTCGGTTGTACAATTCCTTGTGAACCTCCTTAGCTTTTTCTTCTGTACCATAGGTTTTGACTAAGTTATCTTGGTACTCCTTATTGTTGTTCCAGTACGAACTTTCACTCTTTAGCTCAAAATCTTTGTCTAAAACTTCTGAGTAATCATCAGTCTCAAACATATCTTGCAAACTACCACTATTGAATGATTCAAACCAGTCACCAGTCTTCTTTGGTTTATTCAACTGCTCTAGTTTAGTCTCATCCTCTGGTAGTTTTATGGATAATCCAGGAAAAGTTGATTCTATAGACTCTTTAGATTCCTTCTCTTTTGTTTTCCTCAACTGTTCAATTTGGTAATCATTATTATAAATTGAACCCCCAAGTACATCTAGTGCTTGAGGTGTTTCTTCTGGTGGGTCTACCTGTACTGGGTCGTCTGCTTTTGGTAAAGTGTTATCCTCGACTGGGGCTTTTGGTATAGTTGCCTCATCTGGTTTACCAGTTGGTTCAGGGGCTTGTACCACCCCTGTGATTTCTTTTTCTTCAACTTCCATCGTATATAGTGTTATTTAGTAATCTGTTTCATCTTTTTGTACACGTTACTTCCTAGTACTTTTGACATCACTTTGTAGCTTCCCTCTGTACCTTTTAGTACGGAATTTGTTAGAGGTGCCATACCTTTGATTGTTACTGTGGTTTGGTCAGCTATTTCAGTACTCACAGAGAAATTACCTTTTCCGAAGTACTCTTCTAATTCCTCTTTGTCTAAATCTGCAGGGATAGTCACTACAAAATTCATCTGAGCCGCTGGTACAAATTGGGTATCCTCAAGTTCAGCATTTGCAATCATTAGGTCTTTGTAGTTAGATTTCTTAAGTATCTTATTGACATCCTCACCTTTGGCCTCTTTTAGCTCTTGTCTTAACTCAGGGATTACTGTTTTACTGTACTCATCTAGTCTCTGTATAACTCCGAAAGCACTTCTATTTAGGGTAATAGGTCTAAGGTTTGCTCTATCTCCAGTCTCATTAACAGGAAGATTTAGCATAAGTATCTTAGTATTAAGGTCTAATTTTGTAACTGTATTTAGATTCATATTTAATTCTTCCTTAGAATTTATTTGGTCTATGATAGATTGCAGTGTTCTGTTTTCCCCACCAACCAATGTTATATTCTTAGACTCAATTAAATCTCTAGCAATACCAGTGTTCAAATTGTTAGCGTCCTTAGCCCCGTATTCTTTAGAAGTTATAGGGTATATAGCTGCCAACGTAGTGAACTCAGGAGCATCACCCTCAGAATCCTTACCACCTTCTTTTTGTTTGTAAGTTAACTCAGTGTAATTGTACTGGTTGTGCTTAAGTTTGTCAGTGACATTAGCCTTCATCTTAACAGCATCCATTCCTAGAGCATCAGAAGGCTTCTTAATTTGTCTAGTTACATTAGAGTCACCTAACAATATAGATTCCTTTAGTGATTCTCTAGTTGTGATATCGAAGGCTTTAGCAATGTACCCTACATGTGCATCCCTAGTTTTGTACATTCTATTTTGATTGATAAACTCTAGTTTCTTAGCGTTCTTTTCTTCTTGTGTACCTCTGAAATTATCCAAGAATTTTTCTTGTTCTTTAGACAATTCTGACATTGGCATATTAGCTCTGGAATCAACATAACTACTGGCTACCAATGAGTATCTAAGTCCGTTTTGTTGTTGGTCTAACAACATCTCGAATCCCTCAGCACCAGCCAACACAGATTGTAGATTACTAGCAAGTGTTTTAGAACTTGCAACTGTTGCACCATAACCCTCTTTTGCTTCTTTAACTGCTTTAGTTACTCTTTGTGATAATGCTTTCTTATCAGTACCAGAGACATTAGATATGACCTTCTTCATTAATGACCTTACATTACCGAAGCTGATTGAGTTTTCCCCAAGTGACATATAGTAGTTGAATATCCTATTGTCGTTAGTTTTATCTACTACGTCCTCAGCCAAAAAGTCTATAAGGTCGTTGTTTGTTACAGTGTCATATTTATTAGCAAAACCAAGTGATTTGCCATTGTATTTCTTCTCATAGGCATTATTGTAAACAGATGGGTCAATAACAACATAATCTGGGTGTTTTGCCATTTCAGACTGTTTGTACTGGTAGGCTTTCTGAATAGCTTTCATGAAGTCAGTAGGTCTTTCAGCCAACAACTTGTTGTATGTCTTTGCAAAGTCATCCTGTAGCTTACTATTTTTCTCGATACTCTCATTGTCCTTTACAAACAATTTTACTCTGCCATCGGCACCTATTTGGTAAGTGGCAGCTGAACCATTACCTTGTTTCTCTATTTTATCCCTGAAAGACTTAAGTTTTCTAGCACGCTCTATGTGTGGCATTACTGCAGAGTTAAAACCAACAGAGATTTCTTTGGCTTTATTATCATAGTCCATCTGCGTCCAATTGGTATTACCAGCAAGCACATGAGCTCTAGTTTCTTCGTTAAGTTTACTAAAGCTTTCTGAGAATCTATTGAATTCAGCTTTTTGGGATTTGATAGAAGATGGTAGTAGTAATTCTTTACTCAAAGATTTCTCTAATGCCTCAGCATATGGGTCATCCTTTAAGTTTATTTTTACTTTGGGAGTTTTAACGGTACCCCCTCCAGCACCACCACCTTTTGTAGTAATTTTTGGTTTCAATAATCCCAGATACTCTTTGTCTGGCCCAGCGTACTGAGAAAAGTCAGATTGTGTAGGTTTATAAGTAGGCAGGGAGGCCGTTGCCGACCCTCCTGTCTGTAATTTACGAGTTGGTTTCCTTTTTAGTAACATACCTTATTTGTTTATTCCCCAATAGCCTCTTAGTGAATCTATGAAAGGGGTGAATTTCAACTTATCAAAGTTAGCTAAATTAGTGCGTAACTCATTGATTTTTCCTTGGTAGAACTCTCTATTGGCACCTTTATTAAGTTGGATATCTTGATTCATCCTTTGTTGATATGTACCCAACTGTCTATTGATAGACTCTCGTTGTTCGGCGTTTTTGGACATTGCTAGCTTAGTATCAAAGTTTTTCTGCATCAAATTGGCCCTACCAAAACTAGAAGCCATAGAAGACAACTTGTTAATCAGTCCCATCTTATTTTCAGCACGTTTTTGGGTCACTCTGGCCTTATCTGCGGCTTCATGCATCCTGAACGCATTAACTATTTGGGCATTAGTAGAAGAAATTTGTGCATTCTGGGCGTTAGCTTGGGCACTGAGTTGTACATTTGTACTTTTTTGTTGACTCAAGGCTTGGGCATCCTGTGCTGCCAGTTTATTAAGCGCAGAGAATTTTTGTCCAATTGTAGCCAAAGTTGCTCTAAGATTAAGATGTGAATCCGAAGTCACCCCTGGTTTAATCTTTCTTATCTCACTTTTGTACTCGTCTCTAGCTTGTTTGCCTATACCCTCTTCGGCTACTTTAGGGGCTACCACTGATGAGCCCAACTTAAAGCTAGGTGAAAAACTTTTAGTAGCCTTGTTAGCTACATTATAGCTTAACAAATTGGCTGCTGCATCAACAAATCCTGGGGATGTGGCCATAGATAGTATGTTTGAAAGAATACCATTCTTCTTTCGGCCAACATTGACCATCATTCTGTCTTCACCTCTGTTTAATTTTATACCAAGCCCAGTTGGCACAGGACTAGCACCCAAAGTACCACCAGTAGGTCTTACAGGAATTTGGGTACTTTGTTGACCCCCTAATGGTGTTGATGGGATTTCACTAGTTCTGTAATCCCTAGGTCGTCGGTCTAGATTAGTTATTGGGGTTTGGGGTACCGCACTGAAAGGCTTTGGCTCTATAGCTTTATAAGGTGTTGCCGTACTCTTAGCCACACCTCTTGTAATATCAGTTTTCGGGATGATAGTAGTAGCTGTGCTTAGGTTCTTGAAGGCATCCGTATTGAAAAACTTCTGTTTCCTTAGATTTTCCCAATAAGCATTCATACTATTGTTCTCCCTCAGGGCGGGTAATTGGAAGTTACCTCCTAATTGTCTCTTTGTTCTCATAGATTTCTTTAATGAGTTTAATTCTTTAGTCTCAGCTGGTGTTAACCCCTTGTTCTGTTGTTTGTAACCCAAAGCTAAGAGTCTTTTGTTCTTCTCACTAAATTGGATTTCAGCCTTTTTAGGAGTCTTTTTAGATTTGATTAGAGACCCACTAGCACTCTTATCAGTCTTCTTTAGAGTTCTTCTTCCTCCACCAGATACCGTACCTTTCTTCGCTGAACCAGTTTTGGTTTGTAGGTTAACCTTGGGAGTCCTAATATTAGTTGGTTTCTTAGTTACCTTAGGTGTAGTCTTAGGTTTTGGTGGCACCTTAACCCATGCGGTTTCTTTGGGCTTTTGGGGCTTAATAGAAGTTGCTTGGGCTTGCTGTTTAGCAGGTTGTTCTGCAGGTTTCTCTTTAGGTTGTGCTGTAGCTTGTTTTGTTGTTTTAGGTTTAGCCTGTGCCTTTGTCTTGTCAATAGGCTTCCCAAATGGTTTTTTAAATAGCTTTCTGTTCTTGAAACCTTTAGCTCCAGCATATGACATGGCTGTAAGTACACTAATAGCACTCCTTGTATAATTCAAATACCTATCATAATTGTTGTTGATAGTGTAAATTTCTGCTTCTTCCGCAGTAAAAGATGGGTTAGCTTTCATGGTTTCCTTGATATCAAGTTCCATATCCCTAATTCCATTTTTAAGGACTTTTATATCCCCAATTATCTTTGAACCATAAAGTGTAGTGGCTGTAGCTTTCACTGCATCATTCAAAGTAGCTAATGTTTCTTTTTTGTTAAACAAAGATTTAGCTACTCCTTTCATAGTCTTAGCAGCTATAATAGAATGCTTTCTAGCCCCAGTTATGCCAAGTTTAGTCAATGCAGCATTTAGTTTTGGGCCTTTAGTTAGATTCTTCTTTAGAACCCCTGGGCCTTTAAACACTTTAGGACTAGTAGTACCTAACATTGCCAAAGATGATATGACTGGTTTTAATCTACCGATATCAAATGAGTATCCTGGACCAAAGCCAGCTTCTTTCATACCCTCTTCACGACGGTAATCTCTGGTCATGTCCGCAATAGCAGAAGTTAGTATACCAGCACCAGTAATGGCAGCTCCGACCTTAGAACTTGGTTTGATTACTCTTGAGACAACTCCAGCTGTTGTAGCTAGTTCACCTGCAATACCAACACCACCAAGTAACTTGTCTGTGTCGTCCATTAGGCTTGTTGTTATTATCTCGTTTAGTGAACTTAGGTCTTTGTCAGGATTAGTACCAAATTCATCAAGATAGCCACTTAGAGCTAATCCTGAGACTAACTGGGCAGTTTTCTTGTTTGGTATATTACTAAAGTGCTGTTGTATACTATTTTTGTAATCCTCTATGACCCTACTAGAGTTAATAGCATCACCAACTAAGGGCTCTCCACCAAACACACGGCCACCTAGAGCCGAATCATTAGCAGATAACACTTTCAAGTACCTATTAGTGTGGTCGTAGAACTTATTTAGTGTTTTTACGTCACTAAGTCTAGCCCCAGGATTATTAGCAACAAATTTGTCCCATATAATATTAGAAAACTCTGAGCCTGGTTTTAACATCTCCTTTAGCTTTGGAGTGTTAGCAAACTCATGTAAATTTGATAAATAATCATTCTTAGTCAAAACAGGATACCAACTATCCGCGTATTTCTGACCCATACCCTTAAAAGCTTTACCGATGTTTTGGAATCGCTTAGTAGCATCCCCGCTTGTGTCTTGGACTACTATGCCTTCTTGGGCTGGTGTGGATGGCTTGAAGGTACCTTGTTCAAAAGCAAGGTTTCTAGTTTGGCCAGCACTGAAAGGATTCTGTAGGTTCTTAGGTGTAACATCAAATGTTTTTCCCAAAGTGGCCATGAATTCCTTGTTTTTACCAACTAATGAAAGTAATCCAGAGGATTTCCCAGTAGATTTGGGTCTTTCGCTTTGCACTACAGTTTTAGCGTGGGCACCTGCTTGTGTAGAAGTTGTCGTATTGACCTCTGGCCTCTTTGGTGGTACCACTGTTGTTGTTGGAATGGTGGAACCTTGTGGCCCAACTCTGGCAGTACTTAAAGCTCCACCAGTTGGTGTAGTTGTTGGTGTTTTTCGTGGACTAGCCACAGCTGTGCTTGTACTTGGTGTAATCTTTGTCAAACTGCCCTTTGGAAACATTCTTGAGGCATTTGATAATATTCTAGAAATTTCTTCTCTCTTTTTGGCCCCTGGGACTATCCCTCTCAGAAATCCTTTCTCGTGTCTTACTCCTGCTGCAGGCCCCTCTGTGGTTTCCTCGGGTACACTACCTCCTGTAAAACTCTTGTAGGTGTTTGTTTCAGGGTCAAATTGATAGGAGTATCCTGACTCTACTATATCATCGACGGCCCTCTCTCGTCTTCTACCAAACCTATTTAGGTCACCCTCGGGTGTTTGGTAAGCTGGATTGTCAAGATTGGCAGCCTGTGTCAATTGAGCCCTACTAAATCTTATTTGTGGCATATTATATTATTATTAAAAAAGGCCAGACCAATTAAAGTCTAGCCTAGGTTTATAAAGAATATTCTTCTTCTTAGCTTAAGTTACCATTGGCATCAAAAACTGGTCCTTGGTAAGTTGTTCCACCAGTCTGAGCCATAGTTTGTCCAGCAGGTGGTGTTACCTCGGGTTGACCAGCAGGTGCAGTGGCAGGTTGTCCTCCCTCAGCAGGTTGTCCTCCAGCAGCACTATATAACTGATTACAGAACTCTAAAGCTGCAGCTTGGTCCTGAGTATCAACTACTTGTTTTAAAGCCAACATGATTTCGTCCTCTGGGGTACCCCCTTGAGCCTCTGGGGCTGGAGCCTGAGCCACTGGTTGTTGTAAATTACCACCAACTTGTCTAGAATTGTGTGATAAAGGTCGCTGTTTTGTAGCGTACTTAGATAGTCTTGTGTGTTCCATTGTATACAAATTTTAAAATTATACCCAAATTTAGTAAAATAGTACCCAACCTCAATAATATGAGTAATGGGTTAATCTACTTATATTTCTTCTCTTAGTCTGTATAAGAAATAATTGAATCTTTTGTGGTGACCAACATTTTCTTTGGCTTTTACATCGCTCATTTCTTTCCCTAACCTTGGATTCCAGTAAGCTTGGCCACTATTATAGGCTCTTATAGTTAAATCATCAAGTTCAGCTTCCGTAGCTTTTGGGTGTATGTGTCTAAGATAACTTTTCTTTTTGACAAACTCCTTTACACCTGCTTCGATATTCTGTGTGACAGTAGAACTGTGTGTTATCCCATGGGCTTTAGCTGTAGACCCATGTAACTGCATCAAACCAATAGCCCCAGTAGACGATATGGCTCTTGGTCTAAGACCTGATTCTGTCATAGCTAGTGATGTGATTACATTAGGGTCAACTCCGTATTCTGCTGAAATCTTTTCAAATATAGGTTTGTACTCTACCAACCTCTTCTTGTAGGCTTCATAGTTTTTGCCAAAGGACTCCAAATCCTTGTCTGAGTACGGTTCTAGTTCAGTGCCTTCTATCTCAGGTGCAAATCCTCTGGATTTTATTATATCCTTAGAACCAGTAGGAAAATTCTGGACGTAGTTCTTTAATTTAAGCTCTGGAGTACTAGGCAAAATAGGGTCAGCTGTTGTTTCCTGTATAGGGTCTTGCACAAAGTTATTCTGGGTTGTGGTTGTCCTATTAAAAGCACGTCTCAGAAACTCCATATGTGTATGAGCCTTAGCAGGGTCGTAGTCTGTAGTCACACCTCTGTCCATGTATTCGTTGTACTCTATCATATTCTTAGTTCAATTGGGTGTTAAACATTTGTTTTCTAATCTCCTGATTAATAATCGAGGATTTTATGTGTAAAGTCAACTTTTTCAGGTACTTTTTGTCTTTTGTATCCCTGTAATTTTTAGCTAACTCCAAAGCCTTTTTGGTGTCTGGTATACTAAAAATCCTCTCGATATCCTCAACTACCATCAGTACCTTACCATCTTTGTCCAGTATATTTAGGTTATTTGGGTCCATACTTACCTCACCATCAGTGATATTGTAAGACAAGAAGTTACCACCATTGGCCAATTTTGTAACAAGGCTGTCTTCTAACCCTAGGTATGTAGCCAACTCTTTGGAAACTTTAACACCAGACCCGTGTCGGATTCTCTGTGCCTGAACTTCTCCTGCTCTCACTTCGATAGCAAAACTAGAACCTGCAGGTGGCTGTATTCTAGAATTCCTGAATGACTGGGGATAAGCCGTGACTCCTGTCACTTTCATCTCTCTTGATAAAAACAGTATATCCAATGGGACTTTAGTATCGGTTGTTGTTATATAACTCCCAATACTCAGGATGAACATCATACCAAAATTTGGCCTAAGTAACCCTTTGGCTTTAGATAACCCCTCCATAGCCTCATGGTCATTTGTAGCCAATACTATGTCATAGGGAGTTCCGTTAATCTCTATTTTTGCATTTTTCATTACTTCCTTAATTTTAGTAAATATCCTAATTTTCTTAATCTTATTGAGTCTACTTTTTGTTCGTAGTCACTTTTTCGCAGATTCTCTGGTAGCCTATCGAAGCCCCTATCAGCTTCTTCTTCCGTAATCTTTGGTACTTTCCTAAAACCTATTCTGCCATAGATTCCAAACTTGTTTGGTATACGCCTGTTGATAAGTCCATAATTAAAATCGTACTTGTCATGATAAGCCAAGTATTCCCCTTGGTCATCTTTTCCTAGCGAAGCCCCATACCTACTTAGTGGGTCGTGTGTTCCCCCATAGGATTTGGGATTTCTTATAGATTCTGGTGTGGCACCCAACCCAGGAAAATATGGCATAGCATACCTATTAGGGGCTACTAATTCCATATGTGGATGGATTGTTCTACCTTGTCCTGTATCAACTGGTTTGCCTATTTTACTAGTCAGGAATTGTAATAAAACTTTGCCCCTTTGCAGTTTTTCTGGCTTTATCTCATAGTAATTTCTAGAATCACTGTCTATAGACTCAGGTAACACCCTAGATTTCATCAAATAACCAGATTCACTCAGTGGCTTTTGGGCCATAGCTTGTTCCCAGAAATCCAAATCTGGACCAGGGGTATGTTTAGCTTTATCCCCAGTTATATACCTGCGTTTGGCTATACCCCAAAAATCCTTGTAATCCTCAGAACCTGGGTCAACAGCCTCAAATAGCTTTCTGTCAGATTCCTTTTGTTCTTTGGTTCTTTTTAGTACTGGCATAATTATTCTTTTGGTTTTTTGTTATCCAATAGTACCTCAGTGTAATCTTTGGTGTTATCAAGTAACTCTTCTACTAAGAATAAACCAGCTTCATCAAGAATCTCGTCAGACTCACACGCATTTAGTGCCTTTATGAAATCAAGTAGTTTTATTGTAGACTTCTTGTTTAACACCCATTCGCCTTTCTCAATCTCAAAGGTTTTCTCGGGTTTACCATCTTTAATTTTTACTACTGGTATACCTTTATCTCCTTTTAACATACCATTGAATTCTCTATGTAAAGAACCATCAGGTATTATATTGAAATCTCCCCCACCCTCTCTAAGAGTCACTTTAGAAAACACTGGGTTCTCAAGTCTGAATTTCTTTTCACTTTTAACAAGGTGGTCTGTAGGAATACCCTTGGGTATCTTGTAACCCAACTGGAAGTTACCTCCCGTCTGGGCAGCCATATAGCCCCCATCGGCTCTCATGAATGACAGATTGCTCTGTAATGCCCTATTTCTAGAAGCTCTCTCGAGTTCGCGGTCTTCAATGGTATCTTTCACTTTCAAAATGGTCTTTCGTCTCCTACGGGCTTTTTTAGCATCACTAGAGCCCAATAAACTACCAATTCCTTGGCCAGCAAATTTCCCTATGAATCCTCCTACTGCAGTACCTACTGGCCCAAAAATAGAACCTACTCCAGAGCCTACCAGAGAACCCACTTGACCACCAGTAGCCTTAGAAGCATTTAAAGAATCCTGATAGGCTTCCTCGGCAGACCCAGATTCAGCAGCATTCCTGCTACCAAACATATCGAGAGCTACACTACCTAGACCAGCCGTGGCTACAGCCAAACCAGCCAATTTTGAGCTACCAACTTTGGTATTTGGGGCCAAACCAGTGTTACCTCTGGCATTGCTGTTATTAAAACTATTATTACGTACTACAGACGAATCCACTGT
>Ga0193960_1000686_pt1 | contig 13838 bp, 13 predicted proteins | sample FB_3_MG_FD_140338 | JGI IMG/M metagenome (GOLD analysis project Ga0193960, IMG submission 140338) | Microbial mat bacterial communities from the Broadkill River, Lewes, Delaware, United States - FB_3_MG | ecosystem: Environmental > Aquatic > Freshwater > River > Microbial mats | place: USA... | reverse complement strand
TTCACCCAAGCGTTTAATTCGTTTTTCAGCTTCATGGATCGTTTGACGGATCTTATTGATACTGTCGATGGTCTGAGATACTGAATCCATCGCCGTTTCAGAGGTTTTAATAGCTTTTTGCGAGGCGTTATTTGAGATAACAGCCAGCTTCGAGATTAGCTCCATCGCCTTAATCGCAGAATCTAGACCATCAAGGGTTTCACTGATCTCTTCTTTCTCTCGTTCCGCGTAGCTCAATACCGTTTCAGACTGTGATTTCACCTGTACAGATGCATTGTTCACTCGGCCCGATACACTATTTACCTCTTGTAGTACGGACTCAATCGATTCAACCAATTGGTTGATAGAGTCTGAAATCGCACCGGTTACATCCTCCGCCACCGGTACTCGTACCGTCAGATCTCGCTGTGATATCTGGAATACGTTCTGAATCAAAGAAATAATAGAGCTGTTGAGGCGTTTGTTCTCACTCTCTTTAACTTGCAGAGCGTCCTCTTTCTCCTCCAACATTGTATCTAGTACGCTGGATAGCTGACCCAGTTCATCTTTACTTTCTAATCCGCTTCGCGCTTCAACTTCACCTTTACGTACGCGATCGATGGTGTTCTGAATCGAACCTATTGGATCGATAACGCCATATTTTACGATCGACATAGAGACCGCCATCGCAGCAATCATCAAGCCCATAGAGATAAAGAAGTATGTGGCCATCTCTGTGGTGTTATCCACTTGAAGCTGGTCATTTTGAATTTTGTAGTCGGCCGCTAATGTCGTTACTTCATCGATCTTTGGCGCAAGCGTCGCAATGATGCTCTGTAGCTGTGTAAACTTTTCATTACTACGTTCTACCGCTTCGCTTAACTCGACAAACAGCTCCTCAGCTTTATCGATATTCTCAAGTACCGCGATTCTGTTTTGTGGAAATTTATTACTACTGATCGCTTCAAGCTGATTTTTCATCCGCGCCATATCACGCTGGATTCGGTCAATAGAAACCGCTTGACCGCTTGTCGCGATATATTCATCTAGATTTGTGCGTAGGGAATTAAATTGGTCGCGCAACCAACCACGCTCTAACCAAACAATCAGAGCATCGGTTTGCCACATCAACAAGCGAATCTCTTGAGACAGACCCTCTTCAGGCGTTAAACCGATCTGCATGCTGGCTTCAGAGCCATCGTAGAATGTGTCTTGGTACTGATCGATAATCGTTTGGAACTGCTGTACCAACGCTTTATCGTCTTCAGTACGTAAGTAGTTTTTCAAACGGCCAATATCGTTATCAACCACCTCCATCACGTCGTTATACATCGTCAACTGATGCATATCTTTTTCAGCCTGGAAGCTTTTCTCCTGGAAACGAGCTTCAGAAATATTAGCCTGAATATCACTTACCAAAAGAAGAAAGTCATTCAGTTCCTGAGAGCGGGTTTGAGCCTTCTCTTGCAGAACAATGGTCTGATAATAAGACGCACTCATAAAGATCAAGCCCACGCATAACAAAACCAATGCGATGGTAAACTTAATCGGTATCCGTACGTTCTTAAACTCCCAAAACGATTGCATAGGTCTAACTCTCCGTGCTTCTAAAACTGTTTCTTTAAGGCTAAAAATAAACGTCGATGGTCGATTTCAAACCATTGATGGTTTTTATGGCCGTATACTTGAAATACCGACTTCTCAAAAATCTCGGGTAATCCAGTGATCGCCTCATCAAGCAACTCTGGATCAGTAATACTTTGTGGCGGCTGCTTAAGCAAAACGCCAACGGTATTCGGGTGGTCATCGATTAGCAGTACCCACTCTTGGGTATCTTCAGCTTCCTCAAGTACTTGTAAGTACTTATTCAAATCATATACAGGAACTGTCTCCCCGCGATGATTGATAAAACCCGAAAACCAATCTGGTGTAGAAGGAATCGCACAAACCGAAGGTGATTTGGCGACTTCTGCACGTGTTTGTTCTGAGATCAATAGCGAATAGCTACCGATCTCAAATCCATGTCGGATCTGACGAATATCGGATGAGCTTTCCTGATCAATACTTGTCAGTTGTGAATCCATAACTCTCTCTTTATGTCAGAGCATTAATCTGAGCAACAAGATCTTCTTCGGTGAACGGCTTTGAGATCATCGCTGCCGCCCCTTGGAGTTGAGCCCACACTTTATCCGCTTCTTCTTTCTTACTAGAAACAATGACAACTGGAATATTTTTAGTCGCGTCATCTGTCGTGATCTGACGACAAGCAGAGAAACCATCCATTTCCGGCATAACAATATCCATAAAGATAAGATCCGGATTTTCCGTTTTCGCTTTCTCTAACCCTTGTTTACCATCACTTGCAGCCACTACTTCTACACCACAAGACGCAAGCACAGTACAAATGTGCTTCTGTTGAACCGGATCATCTTCAACTACCAGAATTTTTTTCACCAACGTACTCCAATCTCTTAAGCTTTTTGAAACTCATCAACCCAATTAGATACCCGGCTAATCACCTTTTGAAATTCTTCATGCTCTATCGGCTTCGTCAAATAGGTGGAACAACCAGACATAATCCCCTTCACCTCATCCATAGGAGAGGTTTTTGAGGTCAACATAATAATTGGGGTTTTCTTTAACTCTGGACGCTTTCTCATCTCGGTACAGGCCTCGAAGCCATCAATACCTGGCATGACTACATCCAGAAAAATAAAATCGTAACGATGCTCTGCAACTTTTTCTAACGCCTCTTCTCCCGTAGCCGCAAAATGAACATTGGCGGGCAAAGGTAACTGCTGCAGTTCCGTATTTAAGGCTTGTTGCATAATCTCATTATCATCGACCACAAGTACTTGGAAACTAGAGCGGGTCGACGCTGAATCAACTTGAGCAACAACCCCAGCTGATTCGTACTTACTAAACTTATGCTCTTTATCATCCTGTTGAGCATCAATATCCATCTCTTCATTCTCTCGCGTCATATTGTCTAACGCTCGAAGAACTCGAGAAGAAACCAACGGGTAACCAAGGTGGGCATAATTTTTATTAGCCGGCTTTCCTCTACCCACAAGGATCAACCTTGAATGATAGGCAGAGGGAAGTTCCGCTAATTGAGGATGCTGCTCAAGATCAAAACCAAATACCAACATTAAGTCAGGTAAGGCATCAAAATCAGGGGAAACCAAGGTATAGCGTGTTTGTTTAGAGAGCTTGAATATTTTCTCTAACTTTTTACGCTGATCATCGGGAAAACCTATTGAACCAATCTGCATATTATCCCCATATCCTTACAGAAAAAGAGGGTATACCAACATGCCAAGCGAACGTCTGGCTTGGGAAAAAGCCCATTTTTGAATGGCCCACATCGTGCTTTTCAAGTGGCGTAAGACTATACCCACTCTGTTTAACCACGATTGCAGAATTATGACTAAGCGCGCTAGTTCTACTAGCACTAGAAAAAAACTTAATTATCATAAGTACGCAATACTGACCGCATGTGCGTGAGCATACTGATCAGTCCCCATCTACTACTCTTTTGTTATTTTTTTTATTAATGACGTCTTTTGCGTCGATCATCTACTGTACAGCTTTTGAACAGACAAGCAACAAAACTGACAATAAAACAGATGTATGAAACTTATGTTAGAGTTTTTTAATTAAGATGGAAACAAAAAAACGGGCATTAATGCCCGTTTTTTTATTTTAATTTTGTGAGCAGAAATACTGCTGCTGTCTCATCAAGAGCCTACAGCCCTCTCCACGTATATCTCTGCCCCAGCAACTCTCCCTCGCCCAGGCTTTATCGTCTTCAGATCGCTCTTCGCTATAAGCAGGTACGTCTTTGCAAAAATCAGGGTTTGGCGAAGCCGTTTTCAAACAAGCATTCAAGAATTTTCCATGTTTTACTGTACAAGCAAAACCTGAACATTGATCAAAACTGGTTAATGTTTCCTCTAAACAGGCCTGCTGATCAGCTTTTTTACCGTACGCCATTCCGCGCTCACGAAAAGCGGTGGTTTCCTCTGCTAGCTCTTTATTCCAACCAGGTAACCACTGATCTTGGGTTAACCACGCAGCAAAAATACCGATAATGATTAATACCACTGTGGCCCAAACCGCTTTAATGATCATCTACTTATCCTTGTTGTGGACGCCATAATAGGCCTTTCATACAAAACAACAAACCAACGACCGACAGCAGCATCGTTCCGTTTACTAACATCGGGTAACGCGCCATAAGCGGTTGAAAAGGGTGCTTTTGCTCAAAATCACATTCAGCCAACAGATAGTTATATGAGCCACCTTCATTAAGGCAGGCATCTACTGTTGATTGATCAATAAAAAAAATGGTCATGAGAACCAACGACGGGACAACTAAAAGCAATAAACCAATCTTTAACATCGATTACTCGCTATCACTAATGCCGATATTGCTGTAACCGTCATTATGAGCTAATTCACGTAACTCGGATAAAGCCGCCGTGCGAGGAAGGTCATCTTGGATGATTTCTAGAATATCAGCATGAAAATCATCTTCTTGCTGCATCAACTCATGGGTATTGATAAAGCGAACAAGCTCATCATCAGAGATCTGATCATCCGCGCTCATCTCAATAAAGGTTGCCACCGACTCTCGTGACATATTTACTACATTCAGTACTTCACCCGCATCGGCTGATAGCACTGTATTTAGTGAGGAATAAAGCGCAACAATGGCATCAAGTGCAGGCGAAGCACCATACATCTCAAACTCGTCTAAGTTAGGCATGTTAGCCTCAACTTTATCGAGTTGAACTTCAAAATTCATTTTCGCGCCGGTGTTACTTAAGTTATCCCACACCGCATCCAATATCTGGCGCATTTTGGCTACATCACCGAACTCCATTAAGCGCGCAAACAAAGCGAAATTAGGAAACATTCGCTCAGAAACTGCCGCGCAATAAGCCGCTAGCTGCCAATCTTTAAGATCGTAAAACTCTTTATCAACGCGTGGATCAGACATGTAAATCACCAGATCGAGTGGAAAGCCGCTATTGTACCGACTTTATGTATATTTGCAGTGAATTCCTGCCTTTCACGATAAATCTCTTGCTCTCATATAAGCGAGTTCGGAGACATTATGCCAACCTTGAACTTGCTGTCGAAAGCGATTAAACGATTCATATATTTTACGCGCTTTTGGATCTTTATTTAACTCCGCGACAATAACCTCATCTGATATTTTTTGTAACGCCACCAGAACCTCGTCGGGGAATTTTTTTAATTCGACCTTATGTACATCGATCAACTGCTGAAGCGCACGATTATTCTTAGCTGTTAGCTCCGCTAACATATCCTGATTAGCGATCCGTTGGGCACTTTCAACAATGGCACGCAGGTCCGATGGCAAGCTATCCATCGCTTCTTTATTGATCAAACACTCTATTGTTGTACCCGGCTCATGCCAGCCCGGATAATAATAGTATTTAGCGACTTTATAGAGTCCCAACGCGACATCATTATAAGGAGCAGCCCATTCAGCGGCATCAATGGTTCCGTTTTCTAAGGCAGAGAAGATCTCACCACCTGGCAGCAGAACAGGTCTAGCGCCTAATCGCCGCATGACCTCACCACCTAAACCTGGAATGCGCATTTTTAAGTTCTGTAGATCGTCTATTGAGTTGATCTCCCGGTTAAACCACCCTCCCATCTGCACACCGGTATTACCGCAGGCACCAGGTATCACGCCAAACTCAGCATAAAGATCACGCCAAAGCTCCAAGCCTTCGCCATGATATAACCAAGCATTCATCTCTTGCGCCGTTAAACCGAAGGGAACCGCCGCAAAAAACTGGGCAGCACGACTTTTGTGCTGCCAATAAAAAGCCGCACCATGACCCATTTCAGCTCTGCCATCAGATACCGCATCAAACACGTCAAGCGGTGCAACTAACTCTTTGGCTCCATAGACAGTGATTTTGATCCGCCCGCCACTCATCTCCCCTATAAGCTGAGCTAGATAATTAGCGCCCATCCCCAACCCAGGAAAGTTTTTTGGCCAGGTTGTCACCATCTTCCATTTAAATTCAGGTTTGGGGGCCGCATAAACCGCGCCCGCGCCAAGTAATCCCGTTGCAACAGGTAAACGACTAGCATGCTTAATGAACTGACGACGCTTCACATCAATACCTAATTTTTTATTTTAATTTGAAAATAACATGCACCTAGCGGCTCCGCAATTTACGCTAAAAGATGATCTGATACGAAGAAGGTTGTTATACTTTAGAAAGGCGTAACCATTGTAAGAATGATGAGGTGAATAGTTGAATTCGTTTAATCTGCTTAAGTCGATTGCGGAAGCACATCCTAACTTAAGAAAATCAGAGCAAAAAGTTGCAGACTTTGTGCTGGAGAACCCCAATGAGGTTATCCATATGCGCATTGTCGATTTAGCATCTGAAGCGAATGTCAGTGAACCAACGGTTGTTAGGTTCTGTCGCGCATTAAATTACGACGGCTTTCAAGACTTTAAACTCACACTTGCACAAGGCCTAGCCAGTAATACTAATTTTGAGCAGTTCTCATTGAATTCAAAAGATACTGTGATGGAGTTCAAAGAGAAGATCTTTGACTCGATGATCGGTAACTTACTCAATATAAAAGAGCAGTTGGATACAGAAACGGTTGAGTCGGCGATCGATAGTCTTGCAAAAGCCCGCCGTGTTGAGTTCTATGGCTTTGGTGCATCGGCTCCTATATGTACAGATGCAGCGCACAAGTTTCACCGTTTAAAGGTCTCCAGCACCTCTTATTCAGATCCCCATATGCAAGCGATCTCCGCGGTTTCACTTGATGAGCGCGATGTAGTGGTCGCTATATCTCAAACAGGTCGCACAAAAGATCTCCTACACACCGTCAAGCTGGTAAAAGATGCTGGCACTACGGTGATATCGCTGTGCCCGAGCAATACTCCACTATCTGATGCTGCAACCATTCCAATTCATATTGACCTAGAAGAAGACAAAGATTTAAGTACACTTATGTCCTCTAGGGTGCTTCATTTGGTTGTCATTGATGTCCTTGCTGTAGGTGTAGCAATGAAACTTGGACCCGGTTTGATCGATCACCTTAAAACTATAAAACGCAGTCTTCGCTCACTACGACAGAACGACAAACGCCTACCTTTACGCAAACCATCCAGCTCTGAAGAGGAGTGACAAACTGAGTTTTGTCACTTTTTTTACATCTTTTCGTCATCTCTCTGAAATGGCTAGTTTTTAACATAGGCTGCGGATTAACACTTAAATCGCAGCCTAAAAATTGTTTGAAATTTAACCACGGCTATTATAAAACTGTTAAAGGCTGTATGAAAAAGCGAGTTTAAAGGCGGCAAATGCCTTTTCGCATAACTCACCAGAGCCCCTCATTGAGGTGCGTATATGTGCCGCACTCGATGGGCCTTCTGACCGTTAGGATAAGATCAGGAGTCAATTATGTTGAGAAAAACAGAAGACCTAAACGAAACGCAAACCGAAGTATTCGACATACTCGTCGGTTTTGAAGAAGAAGAAAAACTATCCCGTAAAAAGCTTGCCTCTAGGCGGGCCCTTAAAGCGCGCCGAGCGATTGAGCAGCGCTTCGAAGAGAGAGAGCTAGCGTCAAATATTGATGAGTGCTGGTTAGACGACTAAATTAAACAAAAAACGCCAGTCTAGAGACTGGCGTTTTTTGTTTAGCAGAAAGCAAATGCTACTAATATTCTGGATATAATATATTCAGCGGTATAGAGCGGCTTCCTTCTACCACAATAGCGCAATGCTTACGCTTGAGCTTACGAGGTTCTGTTACCCCACAAGAGTGCGCAATCATCTCAACTTCATGAACAAGATGATTATGGTAATTAGCGACACGATCAGCTTTAACCTCAGGTACTAATCCCCTTTGTAAGTCAGGGTCATGCGTTGTAATACCCGTTGGGCAGGTATTCTTATTACACTGCAAGGCTTGTATACAACCCAGTGCAAACATAAAACCACGCCCCGTGACCGCAAAATCAGCCCCCATACACAACGCCGCTGCGACATCAGTAGGGTTAATCAATTTACCCGATGCGATAACACGTACGCGTTCACGTAAATTATGCGCCATCAATTTGTTAACCACGATAGGTAAGCTTTCTCGCAAAGGAAGACCAACACTATCCATCAATGGCATAGGCGCCGCTCCGGTCCCCCCATCACTACTATCTAACGTAATGAAGTCAGGCGCATGTTCAATGCCTCTTTCAACCACCGCTTCGCAAAACTCATCTAACCATTCAGAGTCGCCGAGTACCATTTTAAAACCACAAGGCTTACCGGTCACCGTACGAACATACTCAACCATGTCTAAAAGCTCTGAGATAGAAGCAATATCGGGGTGTCTATTTGGACTTAAAGAATCCTCACCGATCGGAATCCCACGCACAGCGGCAATTTCAGCGGTAACCTTCTCTGCAGGCAGAATACCGCCCTTACCCGGTTTTGCCCCCTGACTGAGCTTAATCTCAAACATTTTTACCTGAGGAAGCTCCCCTTTCTCTTTAAGCTTCTCTTCAGAAAACTTCCCCTCACTATCCCGAAGGCCATATTTTGCAGTACCAATTTGGTAAACAATGTCGCAATCCGCTTCTAAATGGAAAGGGGATACACCGCCTTCACCGGTATTCATCCAGCAACCGGCTTTCTTCGCGCCACGTGCTAACGCTTGCACCGCAGGTTTAGACATTGCGCCATAACTCATACCTGAGATATTAAAGAAAGATGCGGCATCATAAGGCTGTCGGCAATATGGGCCTATACGCAAACTCTGGGTTTTGACTGCATCCTCTTTTAACGTCGGAAATGGGCAGTTAAGAAAATAATAAGTACCCGGTATCCTTAAATCACGCGAAGAACCAAACGCAATCGTGCTATCAACATTTTTTGCGGCGCGATATACCCACGAGCGCTGAGCACGGTTAAAAGGCATTTCCTCACGATCCATTGCAAAGAAATACTGACGAAAGAACTCACCAACATGTTCAAACAGATAGCGGAAACGGCCAATTAGAGGATAATTTCGTCTAATCGTTTGTGCAGTTTGATGTTTATCTATTTGATAAATAATGAGAGCTGTAATCGCAGCAATGACAAATAGAGCAAGGAAAGCAATACCAACAAATGCAATAAAATTAATTGCAAAGCTAGTAACAGGATCATTCATGCTATAGGCCTCCTATAGACATAGCACTGTGCCCTTAATGGGCTTTTTAGTTGTTTGTATGACGATATGGCTCAGGTGTAAATAGGCAAAGCGAAAATATCTTATAAAGATCGATATTAAATACTGCAAAAACATATAAATAACCCTTATAAATGTGCTTAATTAGAGCTAATAACCTCCAACTTCCGCCTTTTTCCACGAAAAAACGCACTATTTGTAAATTTTTTCACCAGAGATTTGCCAAACCCCTTTGGGTAGGGGTATGGTACGTCGCTCTTTGTAGTGGTTTAAACTTTTAGCCTAAGCCAATACGTTTAAATTAAGTCTAAATATTGATTGAAGAGTTCCGCAAATACGTTTTCCAGAGAGCGCTTGTTTTTGGCCAAAGCGCCCTTATCTAGCTATATAGAATGCTGAGTTAGCCAACTCCAATCTAGCTTATTCATGACCTAAAGCGGATAATTACATTCTCTGTTCGAACTCTTATTTGTTGCAACCCAAAGTGGAAGACCTGATTCATGACCAATTTGCCTGACGTTACCAGTAATCAAAATCCGGAGATTCACGGTTCTCTAGACTGGGTGGGCATGAATGGGATTACCGTCCCATTGCAGTTCGAAGACAATAAGCTTGGCGTCAATAACATTGAAGCCCGCGTTAATACTTACGTGAACTTGGTAAATCCAAAGGTAAAAGGCATTCACATGTCTCGCCTTTATCTAGCATTGAGCAATTTCTTTGAAAACCAAACGCTCAATGTACCAGCGCTCACTGATTTCCTATCACATCTACTTGATAGTCATCATGATATCAGCACACAAGTATTTCTGAACTTTGAATTTGATTTTCTTATTAAGAGAGATGCACTCAAAAGTGATAACAGTGGTTGGAAGAGCTACTCCACCACACTGAGAGCCACGCTAAAAGATAACGATGTCGTTTTAGAATTAGCCACTCGCGTGCCTTACTCTTCAACATGCCCATGTTCAGCGGCGCTATCTCGTCAATTGCTTCAGCAAGCATTTAGTTCTGACTTTGCAGGTAAAGAACAGCTAAGCCTAGAAGACGTAGAAAAATGGCTACTTTCAGAGAAGGGCTCATTTGCAACCCCTCATAGCCAACGCAGCCAGGCAACTGCATGGGTGAAGCTAAGCAAAGATATGGGCGCTTTCCCGCTAACTGACCTTATTGACCAAGTAGAAGATGCTCTAAAAACCCCCGTACAAACAGCAGTAAAACGTGCGGATGAACAAGAATTTGCTCGCCTTAATGGCCACAATTTAATGTTCTGTGAAGATGCAGCACGCCGTGTAAAACAGATGCTACAAAGCCAGCCTCAATACACTGACTTCTGGTTAAAAGTTGAGCACTTTGAAAGTCTACACGCCCACGATGCGGTTGCACTCGCATCTAAAGGTATCGAAGGTGGTTACAGCCCGGCTGACTATAGCTAATTAGCCGTATCCTATATGTTTAAAAAAGGCTGCCTTGGCAGCCTTTTTTATGTCTACTCGTTCTTCCCCTGATGATAGTAAGAAGCATACTCGTCATCCGGTACCATGCTCCCCCCTGTTGCCCAGATCAGATGAGTCGCGTTATTTAATTTACCCTGTAGACCATTTTTTTCTAAATACCCACGCCCCTCTTTAAGCAGGCGAACCACGCCTGGAGCGCCCGCCAAAGCAGAAGGTTCGAGCGCAATATCTTCCTCATCTTTTAGCCAAGCAAGTAAGTGATAAAGTTCTCGATCTTCGACAGAATAGATACCACTAAGCAGCGGTTCCATCACCTTACCAACAAAACCTGACGCCCTCCCAACAGCCAAACCATCAGCACAAGTAATATTATCGATTCCAAGATCTTGAACACTAATTTGATCGTGTAAACCGGTATACATTCCCAACAGCATACAAGGTGAATGAGTAGGTTCAGCAAAGAAGCAGTGCACATTATCGCCAAACTGCTGCTTTAACCCAAAGGCTACACCTCCAGGCCCTCCACCAACGCCACAGGGAAGATAAACAAATAAGGGGTGCTCAGCATCTACTTTAATATCCTCCTGGGACAACTGCATTTTAAGCCTTTCAGCAGCAACGCTATAACCTAAGAAGAGATCTGTAGAGTTTTCATCATCCACGAAATGGCTATTCTCTTGCGCTAGCGCCTGCTTCCGCCCCTCTTCGACCGCTTTGCTGTAATCCTCTTCATATTCAATAACCTCTACACCCTTGCTGCGTAATAGACGCTTCTTCCATTCCCGTGCTTCAGCAGACATATGGACCGTCACATTAAAGCCCAAAGCCGCCCCTATAATTCCAATACTGAGGCCTAAGTTACCGGTTGAACCCACAACAATGTGATGGCGAGAAAATTCAGTTTTAAAAGCGGGTTCTACTAAACAACTATAACAACGGTCCGTGGTTAATAGTCCTGATTGTAGTCCGACCTTTTCTGCATATTTAAGCACCTCATAGATTCCACCCCGTGCTTTAATCGAACCCGATATAGGTAATTCGTTATCACACTTGAGTAGCAAACGTCCTGGAATTTCTAACTGGCTTTCTCTGCCTAACCGGCCTTGAAAATGGGGTACCTGGCGAATAGGTGATTCAATAATCCCCTTTGCTTTCGCTATTTCGGGAAAGCTCATCTCGAGAAATGGAGCAAAACGCGTAAGCCGTTCGGATGCTTCAACCACATCATTCACATGTAGAGGAAGCTCAGCTTTAGCGTGAAAGAAAGGGCGCTTTAAATCATTAAACCAGAAAATCGATTCCATTTTTATCAGCTTGAGCAGCAACGGATGAGTTTCACACCAGCGCTGGACAGAATAAGTATCAAAAGATTTCACGATAGAGCCTATTGATTAGTTTTATTAATGAACAGTGAAGTATTTCGCTTATATTGATTAGAAAGCTTATTCTAATAAGCTACAAACGAATAATTTGAACGCTTAGATTAATATGATTAATGCGAATAGATTTAAACCCAGCAATACTGTGCTTTCAAACCTACCCTGCTTTTGCGCAGCAGCAAGAAGTTTAAGCTTCACCATTGCTGCAGAAGAGCTTTACCTTACTCAAGGAGCAGTTAGTCATCGTATTAAGAAACTGGAAGAGGAACTTGGCTTTGTATTATTTCTGCGATTTAACCGGAAACTTCAACTGACAAGCGATGGACAGAAACTACTTACAGCAGCAACCTCCCTACTGCAAAGCTTAGATACGACTATCAGAGATATTCACACGACCGAACTCTGTGGTGAGCTCAACTTATCGGCACCGCCCTCGTTTGCGTTAAACTGGCTAACACCCCACTTAAGCCTATTCCAGCAACAGCACCCCCAACTAAAGCTTAGAATTGAGTCACACAGCCGACTTGTAGACTTTTCAAACGAGCGAATAGATCTCGCTATTTATTATGGGCAGGGAGAATACCCTGGTTTAAGTTCAACTCTGCTTAAACAAGAATATCTAACCCCAGTCTGCAGCCCTTCTTATGCAGAAAAACACGACCTACTTGGCACAAAGAAAAATCTACGTAATGTCACGCTTTTACATGATATGAATGCATGGCCAGACGCGGGTATGTATGCTGAATGGCAATATTGGGGAGAAAAGAACAATCATTGCCTAAACGTGGAGCATAGCTATTGCTTTGATCTATCAGAACTGGCTTTACAAAGCGCTATTGCAGGACAGGGCGTTGCAATAGGACGCAGACTACTTTTGGAAGCACATCTCGATAGCCGAAAGCTCATCCAGCCTTTTGCTTCGGCAATAGAATCCCCACAAAGCTACTATGCAGTCTGCCACCCAAATCGCGAGCAACACCCTGCGGTAAATGCATTTAAGAGATGGATTTTAGATGAAATCCAATAAGAACCGCCGCACCCTATAGAACGGTATGCGGCGGATCAGATCTCGACGTTATTCAACCGTAACTGATTTCGCCAAATTACGAGGTTGATCAACGTCCGTACCCTTTAGGATTGCCACATGGTATGAGAGCAGCTGCAATGGGATGGTATAAAGTATAGGCTGCATGATTTCAGCACATGCTGGCATATTGAGTACATAAATACCCTCTTCCGGCTGTACCTTCTCTGAGCCCGCAAATACAAAGAGCTCACCACCACGCGCACGCACTTCTTGAAGATTCGCTTTGAGCTTATCCAACATATCGTTTTGTGGCGCAACGGCAACCACCGGCATATCTTTATCAACCAAGGCCAGTGGACCATGCTTAAGCTCACCCGCCGGGTAAGACTCTGCATGGATATAAGAGATCTCTTTTAATTTAAGTGCCCCCTCTTTAGCAATAGGGTATAACGTCCCGCGCCCGAGAAACAAAGCGTGATGTTTCTCTGCAAAAGGTTGAGCCATCTTCTCAATATCTGGATCCATCGCTAAAGCTTGCTGAACTTGCTCAGGCAACGCTTTAAGTGCACAGATTATCTGCGCCTCTTTCTCTTCAGACATCCCCTGACGGCGTCCTAAAGCAATCGTAGTTAACATCAACGCTACTAGTTGCGTTGTAAACGCTTTGGTCGATGCAACACCAATTTCTGGACCAGCATTCGTCATCAGACAAAGATCCGATTCACGTACCAATGAACTACCTGGCACGTTACA
>Ga0193960_1000674_pt1 | contig 14005 bp, 9 predicted proteins | sample FB_3_MG_FD_140338 | JGI IMG/M metagenome (GOLD analysis project Ga0193960, IMG submission 140338) | Microbial mat bacterial communities from the Broadkill River, Lewes, Delaware, United States - FB_3_MG | ecosystem: Environmental > Aquatic > Freshwater > River > Microbial mats | place: USA... | reverse complement strand
GTTAATGGCTCTGGAAATTTTTCATCTTCGCGAATATTTAAATTTTCTTCAACGGCTCCATTTCTAGTATACTTCCCTACCTTTTCTACTTCTGCCCCGGCATACATATTTACAAATGGTAAATACTCACCTTTTTTTGCCTTGATATTATTTTTTGAAATAGCTACTTGTTGTAACATTATGTTCAACTCTTGGTTGTTTGATAAAGCTGTATCTATCAGAGAAATTAAATGTGAGTCTGAAAAAAAGTCACGCCATTTAATAGTAGCTGTATTTAATGAATCTGCAGGTTGGTTCTTAAAATTCTCTGGTACCGCCTTATTTTCTTCTCTTACTACTTGATTTGATACACAAGAGCACAAAACTAAGAGGGTAAGCACACTTAAAAAGTGTGCTTTTTTTATTACAAATAAACTTCTTTGTTTAGTTTTCATTGTTTTCTCTTTTAATTATTTTCTTTAGAAGTTTTTTAAGCTCTGCTATTTTAGCTTTTGTTTTACTTCCTTCAACTTCATTTATTCTTATAAATTCTTCAGAAACTGGTTCGCTCGATTCGTCTTTAATTAAGCTTCTTCCATCACTCATTTTAGCAAATATGTAATAGAGACCTGGTATAATTAAAACTCCGAAAATTGTACCTATTAACATTCCTCCTAAAGCCGATCCACCAATAGTTCTGTTACCAATAGCTCCTGCTCCGTGAGCTATAACTAACGGTATTAACCCTGCGATAAATGCAAATGAAGTCATTAAAATTGGTCTGAATCGTTCTTTAGCTCCTTCAATAGCTGCTTCAAAAATTGTAGCTCCCTGACTTCGTTTTAGTACCGCAAATTCTATAATTAACACTGCATTTTTACCTAATAAACCGACCAGCATTATTATACCAATTTGTGCATATACGTCATTAGCTAAGCCCATTAATTTTAATAGTGTAAATGACCCATACACTCCTACTGGAAGTGATAAAATCACAGCTAATGGCAGTATAAAGCTTTCATATTGTGCTGCTAATACAAAATATACAAAGGCTAATACAATGATGAAAATATACACTGATTCATTACCTCTTCTTGCTTCATCATAGGTAAGTCCTTCCCAAGCTACATCATAACCTCTTGGTAATTCTTTTGCTGCTACTTCTTTAATTGCGTTAATAGCATCTCCACTTGTGTATCCTGGTGCTGGTAATCCTCTAATAGCTGCTGAATTATATAAATTGTATCGTGTTATCTCATTAGGTCCTAGTTTTTTTTCTAAACTCATGAACGCTGAATAAGGCACCATTTCTCCCTCTTCATTTTTAACATATAGTTTTTCTAAATCTGAAGGAATTCTTCTGTATTCTGGTGCTGCTTGTGTATATACTTTAAAGAATCTACCAAAACGAATAAAACCTTGTTCATAGGTACTACCTATTAAAATGTTTAGGTTTTCCATGGCTTTACCAATGGTCACTCCTTTTTGCATCGCTTTTTTATTGTCGATTTTTAATTCGTACTGCGGATAGTTTGCAGAATAAAAAGTAAATAACCCTGTAAGCTCTTTTCGTTTTGATAACGACTCCATGAATTTGTTATTGATACGTTCAAACTCGTGGTAGTCTGTTGAGTTTGTTTTATCTAATAAACGCATTGAGAATCCTCCTGAAGATCCAAAACCTGGTACTGCTGGTGGTTCAAAATATTCTATAACTGCTCCTAAGTCTTTAGTTTCTTCTTCTAGTTCTTCCATGATTTCATGAACTGAATGATGACGTTCTGACCATGGTTTCAAGTTAATTAAACAGGTACCTGCGTTTGACCCTCTACCTTCGGTCATAATTTCATATCCTGCTAAAGATGAAACTGACTCTACTCCCTCAGTTTCTTCACAAATTTGTTGTAGTTTTCTTGCTACTTCGTTTGTACGTTCTAAGGTAGCACCTGGTGGTGTTTGAATGATTGCGTAAATCATTCCTTGGTCTTCACTAGGAATAAAACCTGCTGGTAATGTTTTATTGGTAATAAATATTCCTGCACAGAAAGCTAGTAATACTCCAAAGGTTAACATTCTTCGTGCTACTATTCTGTTTAACACTTTTACATATCTTCCTGTAAGCTTTTCAAACCCTTTGTTAAACCAATCAATAAATTTATCTACTATTGATTTTTTTCTTTCTTTTCCGTGGTTGTTCTTCAACATCATTGCACACAATACTGGTGTTAATGTTAATGCTACCACTGCTGAAATAATGATAGATCCCGCCATTGTTATAGAGAACTGTCTGTAGAAAACTCCTACCGGCCCTGTCATAAATGAAATTGGCACAAATACAGAAACCATAACCAATGTAATTGCTAAAATAGCACCACCTATTTCTCCTAATGCTGCTTTAGATGCTTGATAAGGTGTTAGATGTTCTTTCTCCATTTTTAAATGGACTGCTTCTACCACCACAATAGCATCATCTACTACAATACCAATGGCTAACACTAATGCAAACAGGGTAATTAAGTTTATTGAAAGCCCAAAAAGTTGCATTATAAAGAATGCTCCGATTAAGGATACTGGTACTGCTATAATTGGAATTAAGGTTGATCGTAAATCTCCCAAGAATAGGAATACCACAATTGCTACTAAAATAAAGGCATCTCTAAGTGTATGTATTACTTGTTCTATAGAGGCGTCTAAGAAGTTAGAAACGTCATAACTAATTTGAAAATCAATCCCTGGTGGTAGATCTTCTTTTAATTCTTTTAGTTTTTCTTTTACCGATTCTATTACATCACTACCATTACTTCCAAAGGTTTGTTTTAAAACAATAGATGCTGATGGATGCCCATCTAAGTTTGAGTAAATATCGAAGAATTCACTTCCTAATTTTACTTCGGCAACATCTTTTAGCTTTAAAATTTCTCCTTCTTCATTTGCTCGAATAATAATGTCTTTGTACTGATCTGGTTCGTTATACCTGTTTTGATAGGTAAGTACATATTCTAGTGATTGTGATTTGATTCCTGAACTTCTTCCCAATCTTCCAGGTCTTGCCAAAATACTTTGGTCTTCCATCGCTTCTAAAATTTCTTCCGCAGAAATATTATAGGCTCTCATTCGGTCTGGTTTTAACCAAACTCTCATCGCATATTTTCTACTTCCTAAAATTTGAGCACTTGCAATACCATCAATTCGTTGAATTTCTGGTACCATTTTCGTGTAAGCATAGTTATATAAGAACTTCTCATCATTATTTTTTTCTTTACTGAAAAGGTTCACATACATTAACATACTTGGTTGTACTGGAGTAATAATTACTCCCTCGCGTTGTACTAACTCAGGTAATAAAGGCATTACTTGGTCTACCCTTGTTTTTACCCTGACTACTGCTTGGTTGGGATCTGTACCTGGTTCAAAAATTACACGTAAGGTTCCTTCTCCTGCACTTGTTGCATCAGAAGCGATATAACGCATTCCTTGTACTCCATTGATAGCTGTTTCTAGGGGAATTAATGTTGAGTTTACCAATACATCTGCACTTGAACCTGGGTAAGCTATAAATATGTTTACCGTGGTTGGTGCAATTTGTGGAAACTGAGAAATAGGAAGCTGTTTTATAGCTAACAATCCTGTAAAAACAATCATTACCGAAATAACTATTGCTAATACGGGTCTTTTTATAAATTGACTAAACATGTTTCGTTGATTTTAATTTTAATTACTCTGCATACAAGTCTAAACTTGACAAAACTGCATTTGGTTCTTCAAACTCAACATGAATCTTTTGTTGGTCTTTTACCATTCTAATCCCTTCTAACAATATTTTATCGTTTTCTGTAAGTCCATTTTCTACTATAAATAAGTGTGGTAATTCCGCTTCTACAGTAATTTCTCGTTGTTTTACTGTATTGTTTTTATCTACTACAAAAACATATTTTTTATCTAATACTTCAAAAGTTGCTTTTTGAGGAATGATTAGAGCTTCTTTATAAGGAACTTCCATTAAAATACTTCCAGTTTCTCCGTGTCTTAAAATTCCGTCAGGATTTGGGAAAGTTGCTCTAAAGGCAATATTTCCTGTTTCATTGTTAAACTCTCCTTCAATCGTTTCTACTATTCCTTTTTGATTGAATGGCTTGTTATTTGCCATTAAAAGTGTTACTTCTTTTTTCTTATTCTTTTCTTGACTCATTATGTAGTCTAAATATTCAGTTTCTGGCACATTAAAATACACCCACATTTTACTATTGTCTGATAATGTTGTTAGGAGCTCTCCTTCATCTAACAAACTACCATTTCTAGCATGTAAGTGATCCATTATACCATCAAAAGGGGCTTTTATACTTGTAAAACCAAGATGTGTTTTAGCTAACTCTACTTCTGCTAATGCTTTTTCATAATTTGCTTTTGCTAAAGCCAATTCATTTTCAGAAACAACATTTCCCTCTGCTAATAATTGCGTGTTTTTATATTCAATTTCAGCTGCTTTTGCTTCTGCTGTAGCTTTTTGTAAATCTGCTTTATACACATTTGGTGATATTTGAAACATGCGTTGTCCTTTTTTTACATGTTGCCCTTCATCTACAAATATTTGTTTCAAATATCCTTTTTCTAAAGCTCTTAATTCTATATGCTGGCTAGCATGAATTTGGCTTACATAGTCTTTTGTAATTGAAGTGTCTTTTTTAATTGGGTTGGTTACAAGGAATTTTGTTTCTGGGTGTTTAGATTCCTTTTTTGATTCGCAACTAACGTGAATGAATAGCGCAAATAGGCTCATTAAAATGAAGCTTTTTTTCATTTTTTTATATGTATTTAAAAAATTAGTAGGATGGACAACCAAACATGTAGAGTTATTGCAATTATTCACATAGAATGATTGCCCAAAAGATTTAATTGATTTCTTGAGTTTTGAGAATTAAAATAATAACCTATAAAAGCACTTAGGTTTTACTTTAAAAAAGGAGTGTATCAAATTATAAAAACTTGATGTTTTACATGCAATTTTAAAATAGAAGTAAAAATATACTCTTTACTTCTTTGTGTTTTTTCTTTAACTACACAAAGTTGATTTTCAAAAAATTGAGCATGCAAAATGGCAGAAAAGTAGCCGCCAAACTTAGATAAGCTTCTGTCTATTTCATCTTCTTCTTGAGTTTTGTCTTCAACTTCGTTGATTTCAAAATAATTTTCTTTTTCAGGATCTTGATGATTTTTGTCAAAAACTAAGTTATATGTTGTATTTTGAGTAATGAATTGAGTTTCTGCACAGGCTGAATTTAATACAGGCACCGAGATACTCTTATTAAATTGACCATAATCTGCATACGATGTAGACCATCCTTTTAATAAGAATATTACTAAAAAAAGATATTTATTGAATACATTACTCATTTCGACCGGCAAAATTAGATATATATATTCATATGACAAACAAATACTTTAGTAAAAAATAGTAACCAATAAAAAAACTCGCCAATTGGCGAGTTTTAATTTGTTTTAAGAATATCTTAAAAACTACTCTTTAAATACCCCAATGTTTGCATATTTTTCCATACGTTGAGCTACTAAATCAGCTTCAGTTAATTTATTTAACTCTTTATAAGTTTTTAAAATTTGTTCTTTAACCGCTTCGAAAGTTGCTGGTCTATCAGAGTGAGCGCCTCCTAATGGTTCTTTAATGATGTCATCTACTATATTAAGCTTCATTCCATCTTTAGCTGTTAACTTTAACGCTTCAGCAGCCTTTTCTTTTTGCTCCCAGCTTCTCCATAAAATTGTTGAACAGTTTTCAGGAGAAATAACTGAATACCATGAATTTTCTAACATATATACTCTGTCTCCTACTCCAATTCCTAAAGCTCCTCCCGAAGCTCCTTCACCAATAATTATAGTGATAATTGGAGTTTTTAAGTAAGTCATTTCAAAAATATTACGAGCAATTGCTTCTCCTTGTCCACGTTCTTCAGCTTCTAATCCTGGGTAAGCACCTGGAGTATCTACAAAAGTAACAACTGGAATTCCGAATTTTTCAGCCATACGCATTAAACGCAATGCTTTACGGTATCCTTCTGGGTTTGCCATACCAAAATTACGGTATTGACGCGTTTTAGTATTATACCCCTTTTGCTGACCTATAAACATAAAAGACTGGTCTCCTATTTTACCTAAACCACCTATCATGGCTTTATCATCTTTTACACTACGATCTCCGTGTAACTCCATAAAAGTATCTCCACAAAGCGCCTTGATATAATCTAATGTATACGGACGATTTGGGTGACGAGATAACTGTACACGTTGCCATGCAGTTAAATTTTTATATATGTCTTTCTTCGCTTTTTCTAATTTTTCTTCGATTTTTTTACATGTTTCCGTTACATCTACTTCACTTTCTTCTCCAATAATCTGACATTTTGCCAACTGATCTTGTAGTTCTTTAATTGGCATTTCAAAATCTAAATATTCCATTATTGTATATAATTTGATTTTCTAATTTTCTAGTTAGTCGTTTGTAAAGGCAAACATACTAAAAAATTGTACAGTTTACCTTGATCGTTTTTCTTAAAATACTATTTTTTAATCATTTTCTTTTTTATAGAAGATGCGTTTTTTAGAACTCCGTTAAGCAACACCACAAATAAAACTATGAAAGCACCGTAGTAAAACTCTGGATTCATTTGTTCTTTTTCACCAAAAATTATGAGTGCTAAAATGATAGCGTATATAGGCTCTAAATTGATTGTAAGCATTACTGTATAGGGAGTTAAATACTTCATCACTTTAACAGAAGCTATAAAAGCATACGCTGTACAAATACTACTTAACACAAATAAATATATCCAATCGGTTGTTTTAATTTGGAAAAACTCTATTGAAAATTGTTGCGTAAATAACATGTATAATGTTACTCCTAAGACACCAAAAAATAATTGGTAAAAGGAAATTGTATTTGCATCATGCTTTTGGATAAATAATCCGTTTAATACTGAAAACAATGCTGATAAAAAAGCTGATATTAACGCATAAACAATCCCTAAAGTATATTGACTTTCAAAATTGAATATAATATACAAACCTGCAATTACGAGTAAGCCTAAAACAATCTCAATAAGCTTTACTCTTCTCTTAAAGAAGAAAGGTTCTATTAACGAGGCAAAAAAAGCTCCTGTACTCATTGTAACTAATGCTACTGATACATTCGATACTTTAATAGCCTTGAAAAAAGTTATCCAATGTACTGCTATAATTATTCCTGAAATAGCAAACTTTAATAATGCTTTCTTCTCAATTTTAAATGTTTTTTTTCTGATTAAAAAATACAGTGCTATAAAAATAACAGCTAAAAACATTCGATACCAAACTAACGGAACAGCATCAATTGATATTAATGCTCCTAGTATTGCTGTAAATCCCCAAATAAAAACGATTAAATGTAGGTGTAGGTAATTTCTTAATTTATCTCCTTGCATTTATATATAAGTAAATAGCGTATAGACCAAAAACAATATTTGGTACCCAAACATTCAACAAAGCATTAGCGCCCGCTACTGCTCCTAATACCTCTGCTACTTTTAAAAAGAACACATAAATAAACATTACAGCGATTCCTATCGCCAAATTAGCTCCAATACCTCCACGAGTTTTTTTATGCGCTAAAGCAACAGCAATCATGGTTAAAATATAACTAGCAATAGGCAAACTAGTACGTTTATATAATTCAACTAAATAAGCATTTAAGTTTTTGATTCCTCTTTTTCTAGACACATCAATGAATTTTATTAATTCTGGAGAATTCATTTCTTGAGCCATTACGTTTTTATAATTGAAATCGGTAGGAGTAAAAGTGAACGTTGTATCTATACTTCTTCCTGAAAAAATACTATCTCTTCCCTTAAAGATTTTTCGAAGTTTCCATGTACTTAATTTAAACGTACTGTCCTTTTCATTCCAGTTAATGTTATCTGCCATCAACTTACTTTTTAGTTTTATACCATCGTATAAATCTATTGAAAAGTTATATCCTGAATTTCGTTTTAAATCATACCTCTGTAAGTAGACATAAGTACTATCATTTAATTGTAAACTGAACTCTTGTATTGAAGTATCTGAATATTTTTGCTTTTTAAGGTACTCTTTTTCAAATGCTTTTCTTGTTTTACTACTAGTAGGGACAAAAAAGTGATTCATTGAAAGTGCTACCAAACACACAATAGAAGCTCCTATAAAGTATGGATATAGAAAACGAGTAAATGATACTTGAGAACTATTTATGGCTATAATTTCAGTATTACTAGCCAACTTTGAAGTAAATAAAATTACTGCAATAAATAACGCTAATGGCATGAAAGTATTAGCGTAGTAAATAATAAAATTCTTATAATAATCATTCGCTACCTCAAAAAAAGTTAAGTTTTCATGACGTAAAAACTTATCTATTTTTTCAGCAATATCAATTGCTACAGCAATAGGAATTAGAATTAATAAGGTAAACAAAAAAGTTACCAGATAACGCTTTAATATGTACCAATCTAGTTTTTTCAAGTTACAAACGTTTATCCATTTGTTTTACCATTTTGTCTTTCCACGTGGCAAAATCTCCTACTATAATATGTTTACGTGCTTCACGTACCAACCATAAGTAAAATCCTAAATTATGAATAGAAGCGATTTGTTTCCCTAACATTTCTCTTGAAGCAAATAAGTGGCGTAAATAGGCTTTTGAGTACATGGTATCTACCCAAGTAATTCCCATTTCATCAATAGGAGAAAAATCGTTTTCCCACTTCTTATTTTTAATATTAATACTACCGTGTGCCGTGAATAACATTCCGTTACGAGCATTACGTGTTGGCATTACACAGTCGAACATATCTACTCCTAGTGCAATATTCTCTAAAATGTTGATTGGTGTACCTACCCCCATTAAATAACGAGGTTTATCTTCTGGTAAAATTGCTGTTACAACCTCAGTCATTGCATACATTTCTTCAGCTGGTTCACCAACTGACAACCCACCAATTGCATTTCCTTCAGCTCCTGAATTTGCGATGTACTCTGCTGATTGTTTACGTAAATCTTTATAGGTACTTCCTTGCACTATTGGAAATAAGGTTTGATTGTATCCGTATTTTGGAGGTGTGTTATTGAAATGTTTTATACAACGATCTAACCAACGATGTGTCATGTGCATAGATCGTTTTGCGTAGTTATAATCGCAAGGGTATGGTGTACACTCATCAAAAGCCATAATTATATCTGCTCCAATGGTACGTTGTGTATCCATTACATTTTCAGGAGTAAAAAAATGAGTTGATCCATCAATATGACTTTTAAACTTTACCCCTTCTTCGTTTATTTTTCTTCTTCCTGATAACGAGTATACTTGATATCCTCCACTATCAGTTAAAATATTACGATCCCAGTTCATAAATTTATGTAAGCCTCCTGCTTGTTCTAAAATAGAGGTTTGAGGGCGTAAGTATAAGTGATAGGTATTTCCTAAAATGATATCAGGATTTATCTCTTCTTTTAATTCTGATTGGTGTACTCCTTTTACTGTAGCTACTGTACCTACAGGCATAAATATTGGAGTTTCTATGGTTCCGTGATCGGTAGTAATAACACCTGCTCGTGCTTTACTTTTAGGATCGGTTATTTTTAAGTCAAATTGCATAAGTGGCAAAGATACGCATGTAAGTTGAATGTTAAAAAGTAGAAAGTTAAAAGTTTCTTATTACTGATTTTTAATTCTTTCTTCTTCTCCCAAACTTGTTCTTAAATTCTCCTTTTTTATTAGGTGTTGTGTTCTTCTTAGGAAAATTTTTGTTTTTAGTTTCTGTTGAAGGACTCTTCTTTTCTGTTGTTTCGTACGTTTTTGACGAACCTGCTACAAGTTTATTTATTTCATCCATTTCTTTGGATGTTAACTCTCGCCATTCTCCTACTTTCAGGTTTCCTAAAGTTACATTCATAATACGTGTGCGTTTTAATTTTGTTACGTTGTAACCTAAATATTCACACATACGTCGGATTTGACGATTTAAACCTTGTACTAATATTATCTTAAAGGTGGTATCATTAACACGTTCTACTTTACATTTTTTGGTAACAGTTCCTAAAATCGGTATTCCGTTACTCATCCGTTTCATAAAACGTTCATCAAAAGTTTTATCTACCGAAACTATATACTCCTTTTCATGATTGTTCCCTGCACGTAAAATCTTATTTACGATATCTCCATCATTGGTTAAAAAAATTAACCCTTCTGAGGGTTTATCTAAACGTCCAATAGGAAATAATCTTTGTGGATGCCCTACAAATTTTACGATATTTTTACGCTCTTTGCTATCGGTAGTACAAACAATTCCTACAGGTTTATTTAAAGCTATATATATCGTTTTAGGCTTAGTTTTTAATGGTTTTCCATCAATTTTCACTACATCTCCTTCATGCACTCTATTTCCTAACTGTGTAGGTTTACCATTTATAGTTACTCTACCCTCAGTAATAAATCGTTCTGCTTCACGACGCGAACAGATACCTGTACTACTTATGTACTTGTTAAGATTTATTGATGTGTCATTATTATTTTCCATTAATGCAAAGAAAAAGAAAATCCTCAAGCTAACACTTGAGGATTTAATAATTTATACTTTAAAAATATTAGAACATAATCATTTTTTGTGTACAACGTGCTAAACTTTGTCTTCTTTCATAATCAAAACCTAATGTTATCATGTGTGTACCGTAATTAAAGTCTTGTGTTTTGTTCATATTAACACTAAATCCGTATGACAAATAAAGATTATCTTTCTTTAAACCAAATAATGGCGCAATGGCGTTTGGTTGAAAAAACTGATCGTTTAAGAAGGTATAACTTAAACCTGCCCAAACATACCCTCCTCTAATACCTTTTCTGGCTTTGAAGTTTACATCGGTTTTAGAACGCCCTGTAGCTTCTCTATATTCGTACAAAATAGAAGGTTCAAGTTCATAATCTCTACTTATTCTTGACATAATATAAGAGGCAAAAAGAGTATATTTTCTTAACTCTTCAGGATCACCTGTTCTAAAATTTTTAATATCCCTATTTAATATGTTCACTACATTCGCTGTAATACTAAATTTTTCAAAACGGTATAATAAACCTACATCGAAATTCGAATGATTTTCTTGTATTGAAGGTACATCTTCAATATCTGTTACATTACTATTTGAAGTGTCAATTCCAAATTGAATAAAACTATAACTTAATGCAAATGATAGGAAACTATCGTGAAAGTCACTTAATGTTAAGTGACTTGCAAACGATAATTTTGCTCCTTTATGAGTGGTAAATCCATTACTATCATTAAACAATGAAATACCACCTCCAAAAGTATCTGCAATACGTGCTTCAACAGTTAATGATTGTGTGTCTGGTGCGTCTTTAACTCCTATCCATTGGCTTACACCATTTAAGCGTATTTGTAAACCTGGACCAATACCTGCATAGGTTGGTGAGATTACAAACGGATTGTCTGCTAAATGATTTACATATGTTGGTAACTCTATTTCTTGTGCAGTTACTTTTACACTACAAAATACTACACTTAAAATTATTAAAATCTTTCTCATTTTTCTACTTTCTATATAGTGTAAAGTGTCCCATTATTTTTTTCTCTTGTCCTGATAACTCTTTAAAATAAATTGTATACCAATAATCTCCTGATGGTAATGGTTTGCCATCATAATTACCATCCCATCCTTCTACAACTCCACTAAAGTTAGTTATCTGACGAGCATATCTATCATAAATAAACACTCTAATATCATGGTAATCTTCTACCTCTCTTGGATACCAGTAATCATTTGTTCCATCACCGTCTGGTGTGAATAAATTAGGCACAAAAATAGAAATATACTCTCCTCTTACTGTTAACGTAACCTCACAACCTCTCGCATCTCTTACCGTAATAGTGTAATCTTTTGTTTGTAAGATTGTAAACTCATTATCAGGCCCAAAATCTCCTCCATCAACACTATACTCATAAGGCTCTAACCCAAAATTTGCATTGGCTATTAAAGTGTTTTTAACCGAATCGTCAATTTCTAAGGTTAACGCTTCGATATTTTCAATACTAATAGGTGTGCTAATAGAGCTTTCATTACAACCTGTTGCTGTATGTGTAGCTACAACATAATATCCTGTTCCAGCTGGAATATCTTCAAATTCTCCATCAGGTTCTGTTGTTGTTGCTACTATATCTCCATTTCCATTATATAACGTATAAGACATCGAATTCTTATACTTATCATCTACTATTGCTTTGATTATATTTCCAACTTCACAGGTATACGCAAAATCTACTGTTAATTGTATATCTACCGGTTCTTGAGTTGTTAAAGTTATAGGTGTTGCTGGATTACATCCTGCTTCATCTCTTACTGTAATATAGTAAGACATGCCACCTTGAATGTTTTCGGCAGCTCCTAATACAATTGTATTTGTTGTATATGGAGTTGGCAACTCAATATTATTAATACTTACATAGTAAGGATTAGTACCTCCTTGAACATCTAACTCTATAGTTGGTGTTGGATCTGCACTACATGCTTGTTCAGTTACTCCTACTAATCTTACTGTAAACTCTTCAGGCTGCCTTATTTCAACATCAATCGCTTCAATACATCCTAATTTATCTTTAACAGTAATTATATAAGTACCAGCTGTTAAGTTTGTAAACACGTTATTAGTTACGAACTTATTCGTTGGATCAGTACTAATGTTGTATTCGTACCCTGTTAAGTTTCCTCCTGAAGCTAATACCGTTATAGTACCATTGTTACCTCCATAACAAGTTACATGAGTAGGATCAAAATCAACATCTAATGGTGTTGGCTGTTCAATTGTATGTGCAGCGGTGTCTGCCGTACACACTTCTCCAAATCTATTAGTACTTCTTACTCTAATCTTATACGTACCAATATCTAAACCTCCAAACATATTAGATGCTTGCCATGTTCCGTCAACAGGAGTATCACTACCATCTAATAATTGATATTCATAATTTCCAAAACCTCCTATAACGCTAGCTGATAATACTCCATTAGCATCACCAAAACAAGTAACAAAACCTGATTCTACATTTAAAGTAGGTACTAATGCCTCGTAAGCTGCTACTGTAACAACAACATCATCAACACAATTATGTTCATCACGTACATAGAATGTATGTGTACCAGCACTAACACTGAATATATTCACAACACCATAAGTAACTCCATTATCACTAAACTCATAAGCTCCTGTTCCTCCTATAGCTGATACTTCAACTGTTGCTTGTGGATTGTTACATGTAATATCTGAAGTAATATTTGCTGAAGCTACCACTTCTGAAGGATCAATAATATCTCTAGAAACAGTGAACTGACAGTTATACTTGTTGTCTCTAACAGTTACTTGATAACCTGTACCTGCTGGTAAGTTTGCAAAGATGTTAGATGATTGCTCTACTTGTGTTCCGTTAGGATATGTTAAAATATACGTATAGCTAATCGTACTATCTTGTATCTGACCACCTGTTACATTGGTTACTTCAATACTTGCTGTATACTGACCTTCACATTGGTTTTCAACTACATTTACATCAGCATTCATTGGCACAGGGTCATTTAACGTAAAGTCGAATGTAGCTAAACAGCCATTTGCATCTTGTACTGTTGCTGTATAACTACCTGCAGCTAATCCTGTAATTCTTCTATTTGTACTGAAGTTTTGAATTGGCGTTGCTGGTGTAGCATTATTTACCAATTCATATTGGTAACCACTCCAACCACCTGCAGCAGTTAATAAGATTTCTCCTGAAGTTGACACATTACAGTTAATGTATGTTGGCGCTCCATTTAATGTTAAATCTGCTGTTGGTTGTACAATTTCAAAGTTAGCTGTTGTAGGCTCACAATATGGTGAATCTGACATTACTACATTTACATAATACGTTCCAGGATTTAAATTTCCAATCGTTGTTGGTGTTCCTCCCGTTCC
>Ga0193960_1000672_pt1 | contig 14018 bp, 15 predicted proteins | sample FB_3_MG_FD_140338 | JGI IMG/M metagenome (GOLD analysis project Ga0193960, IMG submission 140338) | Microbial mat bacterial communities from the Broadkill River, Lewes, Delaware, United States - FB_3_MG | ecosystem: Environmental > Aquatic > Freshwater > River > Microbial mats | place: USA... | reverse complement strand
TAAAGGTTCTAAATTTGAGTGTTTTTTAAGAGCACGAGCTGCTGCTATTGCAAAATTTCCACCACTTCCTATACTAGCTAAACATCCATCTTCAGGTTCAACAACATCTCCAGTACCACTTAAGATAAAGATATTTTCTTCATTTAACACAAGCATCATAGCTTCTAGTTTTCTTAAAGTTCTATCTTTTCTCCACTCTTTAGAAAAGTTAATAACAGATTTTAACAAATCACCTTTTGTATTTGTTAAATGCTCTTCAAACATGTCAAAAAGGTTAAAAGCATCTGCTGTACTTCCTGCAAACCCAGCTAAAACTTTTCCATTATACAGAGTTCTTATTTTAGTAGCATTGTTTTTTAATACAGTATTTCCAAATGTTACTTGTCCATCACCACCAATAACCGCTCTTCCATCTTCGCTTTTATAAGCAAGTATCGTTGTCGCATCAAACATAAATTAAACCTCAGCAATTACATCAATTTTAGCTGATGCGTGTATACCATTTCCTAATTTACAATCAACCTCAAAAATACCAACTGTTTTAATTTTTTCACTTAATGTAATCTGTTTTTTATCAATTGCTATATTTGCTTGTTCGTACATAACTTGTTGAATCTCTTTATTTGTAACACTACCTATTAGGTGTCCATTTGCGCCAACTTTATGTTTTACTGTAAATTTAAAACTATCTATTTTTTCTTTTATCTCATTAGCTTCTTGTATCTCTGCAGCTAATACATCTTTTAATCTTTGTTGTTCTACTTCCCATTCAGCTATAACTTCTGGAGTTGCTTGTTTAGCATGACCTTTACCTATTAAAAAGTTTTTCCCATAACCATCTTTAACTTCTTTTATTTCTCCTGCAACACCTAGTGATTTTACATCTTTTATTAATAATACTTTCATACTTTATTCCTATTTATTTTATATTGAGAGTGTATTATATCATACATCATCTTTAGCTATTTTTTTGTTAAAATTTTAGTTAAAACTACTTTTACTTTACTCGCTTCTATAGGTTTTCCTATCCATGCTTTTGCTTTTATTTGTTTTGCTAAAGCGTTTACATTTGGATGATTTTGCTTTAACAGCATCACTATTGGTAAATTTTTCATAGCAAAATCTGTTCTTATTGTTTCAGCAAATTCTATAAAGTCTTTATTTGGTATGCTAAAATCACAAAAAACTAAATCTATTGAATTTTCTTGAATTTTTTTCCATCCATCGTGAGTATTATCAGAAGTTAATACATTAAAACCTTCATCTGTTGCAATTTTTTTAATACTATAACGAACTAATGCAGAATCATCAACCACAAGTATCGTTTGAGCAATATCTTCTTCTAGTTCATGATTTTGAGCTAAATAAATTTGATGATTTAATTCATTTTCAAACTTATTAAATAATTTTTCTGCATCATTATCATCAAAAATACCTTGTGATACATTCTCAACTAATAAAGAAATAAAGTTTTTCAAATCTATAAACAAATTACAAATCTCTTGATTTATCTGTATTTTGTCCTCTCTTATGTAATGTAAGAGGTCTTCTGATTTATGAGTTAAAGCAACGATTTCAAATAATCCCAAAAGGTCTGCTGTCCCTTTTATTGTATGAATTGAACGAAAAACTTCATTAATATTTTCTGTACTGTAATCGCCATTTTTGATATCTATAAGTGCATTTTCTAAACTGATGAGTTTATTTTGAAATTCATCAAAAAATATATTTTGTTCTATTTCCATACTGTATTGTCACCTACTTATTAATAATATCAATTATACTATAAAAAGATTAAATGACTATCAATATCTTACTTAAGCTTACTTATACTTTTAATTAACTATAATTGCGTTCCATTTTGTAAATATATTATTTACATTTGAGATTATATACCGATCAGGAGGCCAAGATGGCTTTAGATTTGGACGTAAAACAAGCAATTGTTACTAAACACCAAAGAGACGAAAAAGATACAGGTTCTGCAGAAGTGCAGATTGCAATATTATCTGCACAAATCACAAGATTAACAGATCATTTAAAAGAAAACCATAAAGATCATCATTCAAGACTAGGTCTTTTAAAAATGGTTGGTAAAAGAAAAAGACTTCTTAAATACTTAAGAAGAACAGATTTCGCTAAATTTACACAACTTGTTGCTGATTTAGGTATCAGAGCAAAATAAATTAAAGGGTAAGAATTAAATCTTACCCTTTTTCTTAAATTTAACTTAAATACAAAGAGATAAATTTTCTTTTTATTATCTACTCAATAGAATTTAGTATAATTAAAAATCATAAAACCTAGGAAATGAATGTTATTAACTAAAAAAAGTGAATATGCCTTATTATCATTAGTAAGTATTGCACAAAGTGACACACCTAAAAATGTAGATCAACTTTCTACAGAGTTAAACATATCTAAATCTTTTTTAGCAAAAATTTTACAAAACCTCGCAAAACATGGTATCTTGAATTCATTTAAGGGAAATAACGGTGGATTTACATTAAATAAGCCTTATGATAAATTAACTATTTTAGAGATAACTACAATAACAGAACAAAAAAATCCTACTGTTTTTGAATGTACAACTTCAACAAACACATGTGAAGGTAATAAAGATGGAAAATGTACTTTATTTCCTCTACTAAATAATCTTCAATTCAAAATAAATGATTTCCTAGATCAGCTTACATTAAAAGACATATTATAAAAAATTGGATATAATTTATACAATTTAAAGCAATCACAATCTAATTTAGGTTATTTCATATACAAAGGTTTATCATAAAATGAAATTTTTTCATATTTCACATACAGATTTAGATGGTTTTGGCTGTCAGTTCACTACACAAATATTATTTCCTGATGCTATTTACTATAATGCAAATTATGGTATTGAAGTTAAAATGTATATAAAAGATGCATTAGAAACTATTTCAACACTAGATAAAAATGAAGAAATTTTATTTTTTATTACTGATTTAAATTTAACGACAGAAGAATCAAAAAACCTAGATAGAGATGTCAAACAACTTAATGATGATGGATTTAATATTACATTACAACTATTGGATCATCATGGGACAGGACTCAAAAGTTCTGAAAAATATGATTGGTATTTTTTAGATACAAACAGAAGTGCAACAAAAATAACTTATGATTATTTAGTTGAACACTACCCTACTTTTAAAGAGTCATGTCCTCAAAACTTTGAAAATTTAATCAATGCTATTAATGCTGTTGATATTTGGTTAGAAGAAAACTCTCTTTTCGAATTTGGGAAAGTATGTATGAGTATGATTTCAAAAGCATTTGAGATAAATAACTCTTTATTTAGTAAACAAAGTAGAGAGTATAAATTTTATTTACTCTCTCAAACATTAAACTATGTAAATGAAAAAGATGGACATATTCTTTTAGATGAAAATGTATATAAAATTAAAAAAGAATTTTTAAACACAAGTGATAAAAATGATACGATGGACAATATAAGTTCTCAATACTTAGTAAAATCATTAGATAATAAAAAAGAAGAGTTAACTGTTTATTACAAAGATAAAAAAGGTTTACTCACTTATAACTTAGGTGGCATCTCTATCCCTGCAAATGCCTTTTTGAAAGCAAATCCTGAATATGATTTTTTTATTGATATTAACAGAAGAGGAAGAGCTGGCTTTCGAGCAAATAATAACCTAGATGTATCACTTCTAGCACAAAAACTTGCAGGTGGAGGTGGACATCCAAATGCTAGTGGTGCTGCTTTTAAGGATTTTAAAGAAACTGTTTTATACAATGACGTAAAAAAATTTATTCAAAATAAACTAGAGAACTGTAAATAAAATGAAAAAATTTATATCAAAATCACCTGAATCAAAAAAAATCTTAGATATCATCCAAGTTTCTGCAGGATTACCTGTTAACTTTATCATTAGAGGAGAAGCTGGGGTAGGAAAAAGCTTATTAGCTAAAGAGATTTTACCAAATGCCGTTTCTATCGATAGTAAATTTCTTGAAAATAGTATTATTACTAATACTATAAATATAGAACAATATAAAGAACTAATTATTACTGATATTCAAAATGTATTAAATAAAAAAGAATTTTTAACGAATATTGCAAATATTAAAATTGTAGCAACATCAAAAACTCCAGTAAATGATATAGAAGAACAATTTGCAGTTAAACTTGATGTTTCACCTCTTTCTAAAAGAGCAGAGGACTTAAAAGAGATATCAAAAATATACCTAAAAAGTGCCAATGAAATCTATGACTCTAATATCTCTTTGGATGATATAGAATTAGATATTTCTCAAAATGGTATATCTTTAAAAAAATCTATTTATAAAAATACTTTGTTACATTCACTATCAGATAAAGATATGACAAAAGCTTTAGAAACTTTTATCTCGGCTAAATTAGATGACAATAAATCTTATAAATACTTCTTGAAGGTTATGGAAGTACCTTTATTAAATATTGCAAAATTAAAATTTAAGTCTCAATTACAAATGGCTACAAAGTTAAATTTAAATAGAATTACATTAAGAAAAAAAATAGAACAATACTTTGGGAACAATAATGATTAATTTTTATGAGAAACTTTTAGAATATGATTTAAATCCATATTTTATCTTTAATTCTAATGGAAGAATAACTAAATTTAATAAAGAAGCAGAATTTTTATTAAATTATGTAAGTGTGAAAGAGTTATTTCAATTAGCAGTAGATAATGCTAGTCAAGATTTTGGATTTTCTCAAAAATATATACCTCTGAAATTTAATAAACATTCATACTATGCAATACTTGTGGGATATATGTCTGACGAAGAGATTGCATTACGTCTTTATCAAGTTGTTTCTAATCAAACAAATACCTTGAATAGTGGTACATTAAAACTTGTTAATATTTTTAATCTTATCGAATTATCGAAAAGCACAACACTTATTGATAGTGAAGTAAAAATAAATGAAATTTATGATATTTCATTACCTGAGATGAAATTAAACATCAATGAATTCTTACTCTGTCTCAACGACTGTTTTAAATATTTTAAAGATGATGATGAGATAACACTAAAAGTTCGTATGAAAATTGGTGAGTATGAGATTATAGACAATAACAAATATAATATTATTTCAATAGAATTTATAGCAAATCATGAAGTTGCTATCCTTGATACACTAGAGGAAAAAGCATCAAAAGCAAATAGTAATATATTTTTTAATCAAAACAAACTTAAGTTAGAATTACCCATCATAAGATAAAATTGTCATTTTTTATACAACTCTTGACAAAATTGTAAGTATCTTTTATGGTATGATGGTGCAATTTTTTTTGAGGACGTAATAATGACACATGAACTTTCGTATATTATCGATACTTTGTTTATTCTATTTTCTTTTGTACTAATAATATTTATGGTACCTGGTTTTGCTATGCTTGAAGCTGGAATAGTACGAACAAAAAATGTTACTACTGTACTAATGATTAATACAATGATTTATGCATTTGCATCATTTTCTTTTTTAATCATTGGATATCATATCGCTTTTGGTGAATTTGGAAACAGCGACATGAGTAAGTGGGCTTTTCTTTTATTTCAGATGGCTTTTGTTGGTAAAGTTATCAACATTATGAGTGGAGGAGTGAGTGAACGAGCGAGAATCATACCTCTTACCTTTTTTGCCATTATTATGGGAGGATTTTTATACCCTTTTATAGTAAATATAACATGGGGAGCTAACCTTCTTGAGAATACTATTTTAAATCTATCTATGTATGACTTAGCTGGAAGTACTGTTATTCATTCAACTGGTGGATGGGCTTTACTAGCAGCTATTCTTATTATGGGTGCCAGAATCAATAGATACACTCCAACAGGTGCAGTTAGAGTAATCCCTGCATCAAATATTCCGCTTGTAACTTTAGGTGCGTTTTTATTATGGATTGGTTGGTTTGGATTTAATGGAGGAAGTGTTGGTTCTATAGCATCTAAAGAAAATGCTGATTTAGTTGCATTAACAATATTAAATACTAATACAGCAGGATTATCAGGAGCGATAATTGCTGGTGCACTCATGTTACTTAAATACAGAAAAATAGATATTACCATGGTACTTAATGGTGCATTAGGTGGTCTTGTTTCTATAACTGCAGGTCCTGATTTATATAATATTTATCAACCTATTTTAATAGGTGCAATTGGTGGAACATTAGTTGTATTTGCAGTACCATTTTTTGATAAATTTAAAATTGATGATCCTGTAGGTGCTTTGTCTGTTCACTTAGTAAATGGTATTTGGGGAACATTAGCAGTTGGTATATTTGCAAGTAATCCAGAAGAAGGAATAACACTTTTAAATCAAGTTAAGGGTATTGTTGTAGTAGGATTAATGGCTTTTATAAGTAGTTATATTGTATTATTCATTATTAATAAAATCATGCCATTACGAATAGCAGGTGATGAAGAGCAAGAAGGTTTAGATGTAAATGAGTGTGGTGTTGAAGCCTACCCAGAATTTAAACGAGCTTTTTAATAAAACTAAATAACAGGAGAAAGATATGAAAAAAATTGAAGCGATTATAAAACCATTTAAGTTAGATGATGTTAAGGATGCTCTAACTGAAGCTGGTATTACAGGTATGACAGTATCTGATGTTAAAGGATATGGAAGACAACAAGGACATAGTGAACTTTATAGAGGTGCTGAATATGTAGTTGATTTTTTACCAAAAGTTAAAATTGATTTGATTGTTGAACAAAGCCAAGTTGATGAGATCATTAAATTAATTTCAAAATCTGCAACTACAGGTAAGATAGGTGATGGAAAAATATTTGTTTCTCCTGTTGAAAAAGTAATCAGAATAAGAACTGGTGAAGAGGATGAGGAAGCTATTTAAAAGTTTCTTCTGTAATAAAAAAAGGGGTTGATTGAAATAACTTTCAATTAACCCCTTTTTTTATTTACTTTAAATTTATTTAACTAAAGATTGATTTTACAATCTCTAAATCAAAATATATTAAAAATAAAAATAAAAAACTACTCATTAGAATAACTCCAGCTACAGATGATGGTTTACAATTATAAAGAGCAGCAATATTGACATTTGTTACAGCTAAAGGTGCAAATAAAGATATGATTAAAATAATCGATATCTCATGACTTAAACCTGAAAATAATGCAAAAACAACTCCTACTGCTGGTAACACAAAGAGTTTTACAAAACTTACTGATAAACTCAATTTGTAATCATGCTCTTTTAATGTAATCTTACTTAAATATACTCCTAAAATAATAAGCTGTATCACTATTGCAGCATAAGAGCCCATCTCTAAAACTAAATTTATTTGAGGGTGTATTTTGATTTGAAAATGATTAAATAGTAAGGCAACTAAAGCAAACCAAATAATCGGAATTCGAACCATTGATCTTATTGATTCTTTTATACTAAATGAACTTTTTGCATAAAAATATATTCCTACTGTATAAATGAAAAATATATTTGCTATATTGATAATACTTGTATAAGGGACACTACTTTCACCAAATAATGCAATACCTAAAGGGATAGACAAATTACCAGTATTTCCTATTAATGATGATACTATAAAAATTGATTTGTCTTGTTCATTTTCAAAAAAATATTTTGCAATAAATATTAAAAGCATTAGTACAGATATAATTACTGCTAAATAAATCGCAGGCACATACAGTAAATCATTGTTTATAGATACTCTTGTTAATCCCCAAAAAGTCAAAATAGGTTGTAAAAAATATACTGATAATAAAATAAGTGTTCTTTCATTTATATCATCACGAAATAGTTTTTTGACGGTGTAACCAATTAATATAAATAAATAAATTGATGTAATTGCTATTAATGTATCCATAACGGGAGTATATAAAAAAGATTTCAATATGTCAAATAAAAAATTTACTATTTTTAATGTATAATCGCATATTAAAGGAATATAAATGTTTGAAAAATTAAAAGAAAATATTATAAATTATATCTACAATATATCAAAACAGCCTGTTAAATTAACTGAACTACTGCAGGCAAATATACTATTTAACGAAGGTATGAAACTAGATGGCACAAAATTAGGTTTTAGACTACGCTCAGGAAGAGCATATCTATTATTTATTATTGCGATACATATAATTATTATACCAGCTTCTATCGTTATACATGAATTATTTGCTGCTTTAGATTGTCATGCCTCAATTATTATTGCTGTTGTATTTACAGCTTTTTTATTTGGTGTTTTTAACTACTCTAAAGAGTGGACAAATGATGAAGTTTCTAAAATGAGAATAAAACAGATGTGGACTCTGCACTTTCCACATTTTCCTTATGAAGAATTTAATGTAGAGGTGTCAAAAATATATGAAAAAGCAAAAGAGGAAGATATTAAACACGTTGATTTAGAAAGATATATCTTAGATAATTTATCTGCTTAATATAAATTCTAAATAACTAATAACCCATATTTTATTTTATATGGGTTAACACTTTTTATTTACTAGCCTCATAACAACTTAATAGATCATCAATAATATCTTGAGGTTTTTCTAACCCTATTGATATTCTTATTAATCCATCTGTAATTCCTAAAAACTCTTTCTCTGAAGTTGTAAAATCTTGATATATTGTACTAGCCATATGAAGTCCTAAACTTCGACAATCTCCAATATTTGCAGTTAACGTTAAAAGTGACGAATGATCTAAAAACTGAAATGCTTGTTTTTGTGTTCCCATATCTATAGTGATCATTGAACCACAACCTTCACTATAAGCTTTTTTATAAAGTTCGTTATCTTGATGTTCTTCTAATGATGGATGATTTACATTTAATCCTTCACTTTTTAAAATTTTTGCTATTATTTCACATGATGTATTTATACGATTGTTTCTTAATTCTAAAGTTTCAAGACCTAAAATAGTTTGATAACTACTATGTGCATTTGCACTCATACCAAAATCACGTAACGATCTTTTTTTAGCACAACCTATTAATGCTTTTCCTTTAAGTTTATTTATAAAAGGTTTTAAAAATTCGTATTTAGCGGTATGAAACTTATCATTCTTTTCAACTTTTTTAAAAATAGCAATACCCCCTAAAGCAGATGAATTACCACTAATGATTTTAGTTGTAGAATAAACAACAACATCTGCACCGTATTCAAAAGGTCTAACAATTATAGGAGTTATTGTATTATCAACGATAAAAGCTACGTTATGTTTTGTTGCAATTTTACCTATTGCTTCTAAATCAGGAAGCCTTAAACTTGGATTTCCTACTGATTCACAAAAAATTATTTTCGTTTTTGTAGTGATGCTATTTTCAATATTTTCTAATTCATCAACATTTACAAATTTTGTATTTATTCCAAATCTTGGTAATGTTTGAGACATTAATGCGTAAGTACCACCAAAAAGTCCACCAACAGAAACGATTTCATCTCCTGATGAACATAAACTTGTTATAACCATAGTTATAGCTGCCATTCCTGAGCTTGTTGCTACTGCACCTATCCCATTTTCTAATTGTGAGAGTTTTTGTTCTAATTGTGCTGAAGTAGGATTTCCCATTCTTGAATATAATGGTTGCATTGTATTTCCAGAAAAAATATCCTCTGCTTCTTGAGAATTTTTATAAAAAAATGTTGCTGATGATGTTATTGGAGTTGAGATTGCTCTACTGTATGATTCCATAATAAATGATTCCTTAAAAGATTATCAATATAAACAGAATTACTTTTCTGTTTATATTATAGTATTAATTAAACGTGATAGTTAGGTGCTTCATTTGTTATTGTTACATCATGTACATGAGACTCTTTAAGCCCTGCACTTGTAATTTCAACAAATTCTGCTGTTTTGTGAAATGTTGGGATATCTTTACTTCCTAAATATCCCATAGAACTTCTCAGTCCACCTATAAACTGATGAATAATTTCAGACATAAAACCTTTATATGGAACCATACCTTCAATACCTTCTGGTACTAATTTATCAGCTGCTGTTCCCTCTTGAAAGTATCTATCTGTACTTCCCTTAGTCATAGCACCGATTGAACCCATACCTCTATATGATTTGAATTTTCTACCATGTGATAAAATAACTTCACCTGGAGACTCTTCTGTACCCGCTAAAGCAGATCCCATCATAACACAACCGGCCCCAACAGCAAGTGCTTTTGCTACATCACCAGAATATCTAATACCACCATCAGCTATAACTGGTACACCATATTTAGCACCCATTGCAGCACACTCATCAATAGCTGAAATTTGTGGTACTCCAACACCTGCAACAATTCTAGTAGTACAAATAGAACCAGGACCAATTCCGACTTTAACCGCATCAGCTCCAGCTTTAATTAAATCTTCTGTTGCTTCTGCAGTAGCAACATTTCCTGCAATAATATCAACATCAAGTTCATCTTTAATTGCTTTTACTGTATCTAAAATACCTTTTGAATGACCATGAGCTGAATCTAATACTAAAACATCTACACCAGCTTCAACTAAAGCTTTAGCTCTATCCATTTGACCTACTCCTATAGCAGCTCCAACAAGTAGTCTTCCTTGGTCATCTTTAATAGCATTTGGGTATTCCACAACTTTATTAATATCTTTAATTGTAATAAGACCTTTTAATGTTCCATCCTCATTTACAATAGGTAATTTTTCTATTTTATTTTTATGCATAACTTCAGCCGCTTCATCTAAAGTAGTACCAGCTTTTCCTGTTATCAACGGCATTTTCGTCATAACATTTCCTGCTAACTGAGAAAAATCTTTGATAAATCGCATATCTCTATTTGTTAATATTCCTAATAAAATATTTTTTTCATCTACTACAGGAACCCCTGAAATTTTAAATTCTGTCATTAAATTTTCTGCATATTCTAAAGTTTGTGTTGGTGTTACCGACACAGGGTCAATAATAATACCGCTTGTACTTTTTTTCACTTTTCGTACTTGTAGTGCTTGTGTTTTTTCATCCATATTTTTATGAATAATACCAATTCCTCCAAGTCTAGCCATAGCAATTGCAGCTTGATACTCAGTAACTGTATCCATAGCAGCACTTACAAAAGGGATATTTAAAGCAATATTTTTTGTAAGTTTTGTTTTTAAACATACTTCTTTTGGTAAAACTTCTGATTTTGCTGGTACTAGTAGTACATCTTCAAATGTGAGTGCTCTTTTTCTTATTTTCATTTTTGTCCCTTTATTTTTTATAATTTACTGATTTTTCAAGGCTCATTGCCCCATTAAACAATGTTTGTTCATCAAATGCTTTTCCGATTAATTGTAATCCTATTGGCATATTATCTTTATCTTTTGCAACTGGTAAAGATATAGCAGGAAGACCTGCAAGATTTACTGAGATTGTGTATATATCACTTAAGTACATCTCTAAAGAAGTTTCAAAAGTACCAAATTTTGGTGCAGTTGTAGGAGCTACTGGAGAAAGTATCAAATCTGCATCCTTAAATATCTCTTCAAAATCATCTTTTATCAGATGTCTTACTTTTTGAGCTTTTATATAATAAGCATCATAATATCCTGAGCTTAATACAAAAGAACCAAGCATAATTCTTTTTTGTACCTCTTCACCAAAACCTTCTGTTTTAGTTTTTAAATATGTTTCAGATAAATTTTTACCCTCTACTCTATTTCCATATCTAATACCATCATATCTACTTAAATTTGCACTTGCTTCTGCAGTTGCCACAACATAATAAGCAGATACATGTTTTTTTGTATCCATCATATTTTTATGTACAATTGTATGTCCAGCATCTTCTAATGCTTTAATTGCTGTTTGAAAACCTTTTTTCACTTCCTCATCAGCATCTTCTATAAAATTATCTATAACTGCAATTGTAAGTTTACAAGAATCATCTAATGAAGGAGCAACAGGAGTATAATCTTGATTTGAACTTGTTGAATCTTTATGATCATATCCACTAATAATATCATATAAAATTGCAGCATCTTCTACGTTTTGTGTAATAGGTCCACATTGGTCAAGTGAAGATGAATATGCCGCTATACCATATCTTGATACTCTTCCATAAGTTGGTTTCATCCCTACACATCCACAGTATGCAGCAGGTTGTCTAATACTTCCACCAGTATCAGTTCCAAGTGCTGCAATAGCAATTCCAGCAGCAACAGCAGCAGCGCTACCACCTGAACTTCCACCTGGAACTTTTGAATTGTCGACTGGATTTAAAGTTTTTCCATAACAACTCGACTCAGTACTACTTCCCATAGCAAATTCATCCATATTTGTTGTTCCAAATGCACTTAAACCGGCTTTTTCTAGATTTTCAATTACTGTAGCATTGTACGGGGCAATATACCCTTGTAGAATTTGACTACAACAAGTCATAGGTTTCCCTAATATATTAATATTGTCTTTAATAGCAATAGGTATACCTGAAGTTGCACTTGTAACCTTTTTTGATGTTAATTGTTCAACATAAGCACCTAAAGTTTTTGTTTCTTCGATTTTCGTTGCTATTTCGTCTCGTAACGATGAAATCTCTTCATCATTTAAGCTTAATGCTTCTTTTAAAGTTATCAAACTTACTCCTAAATTAAATTGTAAAATATTAACTATTATAGCTGAAATTTACTAATAAGCTCTTTAATGTTAGAATGCGATTTATGATTAAATTACTCATAATATTGATATCTACTGTACTTGTAGCAAAAACAGATTTTGAAAATTCTTTTATTACGAAATATGAATATGGAAAGATGCTCTATGAAAATCCACGAGGCATTAGTTGTGTAAAATGTCATGGGGAAAATGCTAAGGGAAAAAGTATAGTTAGTTTTACTCATGTACAAAATAAATTAAGATATCACTGTACAATAAAATCGGAAGATATAACAAATATAAGTTACGAACAATTTATAATGACACTTGATCCCAAAATAGAAAAACCGAAAAAAAAATTTAAAAAAAATCAAGTTTGTGAAAAATTAATTTACGGAAATAGTATGCCAAAATACTTCCTTACAAATGATGAACTCAACTCTATCTATTTTTATTTAACAAATAAAGAAAAATATCAATAATTTTCAATTATTTTATATATATATTGACTATATATTATAGATAAACACCCATTTATAGGCACTTTTATGACAATTTAGATTAAGTTATTAGATTGTATACTCTTTTAACAAAAAAAAGTTACAGGAAGATTACAATGGAGATTTTAACAGTGAAAAAACTAGAAAAAGAAGCAATAAAAAGTAGTGGTATTGATTTTATAAGACTAGGTTTGGCTTTATTTTTTATGGTTATAGTTTTAAGCTATAGTTTTTTAAGTACTGGTGGGATTCCAAATAATCTATTTTTAGCAATTGCTGCTTTATTTGGAGCTTATATGGCTATGAATATTGGAGCAAATGATGTTGCCAATAATGTAGGTCCAGCTGTTGGTTCAAAAGCACTTACAATGGGAGGGGCAATTGTTATTGCAGCAGTTTTTGAAGCAAGTGGAGCTTTAATTGCTGGTGGAGAAGTTGTTAAAACTATTAAAAAAGGAATTATAGATATCTCCGCTTTTGGAGGTAATACAGATTCATTTATTTGGGCAATGATGGCAGCTCTTTTAGCAGCTGCAGTATGGTTAAATCTTGCAACTATGGCTAAAGCACCTGTTTCAACAACACACTCTATAGTTGGTGGAGTTATGGGAGCAGGTATTGCAGCTGCTGGCTTTGGTATAGTAGCTTGGGGAACTATGGCTAAAATTGCAGCTTCTTGGGTTATATCTCCTGTATTAGGGGGAGTGATTGCCGCTATTTTTCTATTTGCTATAAAGAAAACGATAGTTTATAAAGAAAATAAAATTGAAGCCGCCTTAAAATGGGTTCCTGTTTTTGTTGCAATTATGTCATGGGCATTTGTTACATATTTAACACTCAAAGGGCTTAAAAAAATTTGGCCTCATATCGTTGATATATTTATTTT
>Ga0193960_1000669_pt1 | contig 14055 bp, 15 predicted proteins | sample FB_3_MG_FD_140338 | JGI IMG/M metagenome (GOLD analysis project Ga0193960, IMG submission 140338) | Microbial mat bacterial communities from the Broadkill River, Lewes, Delaware, United States - FB_3_MG | ecosystem: Environmental > Aquatic > Freshwater > River > Microbial mats | place: USA... | reverse complement strand
AGCAGATCACCTCGCCGCACTTAAAGTTTTCAAGAATAATTAGTTTGTGCTTACGCGCCCTAGATTTTTTGCTTCCTTTTTGATCAATGCAAAAAGGAAGAGCCCATCCGGCTCGAGGATAAAAACAGAGTAAGATGTAGTTTGTTAGTACTATACGCTACAATAAGCCCTCAGCCGTAACACAACTCAAATTTAATTTCCTATAAAGTAAAATCAGAGGTAGGATGGGCATTGGAAGGACAAGCTGATTTATTTGTAGTAAAACTTTTAGTAAGACGTGGAAGCTACTCCCGAACTAGAATTTGTAAGCATTTGTTTTTCAAATGTCACAAAATTCAGATTTGGGAGCAGATCACCTCGCCGCACTTAAAGTTTTCAAGAATAATTAGTTTGTGCTTACGCGCCCTGGATTTTTTGCTTCCTTTTTGATCAATGCAAAAAGGAAGAGTCCATCCGGCTCGAGGATAAAAACAGTGTAACATGTAGTTTGCTATCACCATACATTACAATCAAGCCTAAAAAGTTTGTGCTTCCTTTTTTATGCATGTACCGAAAGAAATGAGCTCATGAATGCCCATGAAAATTAAGTGATGAATAAAAAAGGAAGAGCCCATCCGGCTCGAGGATCAAAAGACTTGTTAGTATTACACACTACAACAAAAACTGTCGTCGTATCCAATCCTTATTTCGAAGCCTCTAAGGTAATATTACTCACATTCGACTTTTGCCCCACAATTTGTGTTTTGTATAGGTAGTAAGCATAGTAATATCTGGTTTCCGGTTTAAAAGGGTCTATTCGTGCTTTTTCGTCTTTCCAAACATAGCGGGTAACGGTCTCCTCGTATTCTCTTTCCTGATCGCCAGAGACAATTTTGCAAAATAGTCGGATGCCATCAAAAATTGATTTTTTGTATTTAATTTGAGGCACACCCGATACCAGCTCAACTTCCAGTTCCGGATGCTGTGTATCGGTATCGATAACACGATGACTTGGGTTGAGTCCAAAATCTTCCAGAATTGCAGGTGTGCAATTGGGATTGTTCAAAAGTTCTTTTCGAAGGTCGCGAAGTACCTTTACACAAGCAGGATGATTGGTATCATACTCCTTGGTGGTAGAACGCGATTGAGCCTGGGTGATGTTCTTCTTCTCACTCAAGGCCTTATCGTGCTGAATCGATGCCGTAATCGAAGCAACTTGTTCATCACTAAGACCCAGGATATCCTTGTACCCAGGAAGTTTTGCAAGAATATTTTCGCATTGTGCATTAAATTCCTCTTCAGGTTTGGCAATGTAATCACTTGTAACTTTAACTTGTGTCATTTTTATAGGGTTTTTTGTTTAGATTATAAAATGATTAGTAAGATTAAAATATTTTGTTATTTAAAGAGTGTATATTAAAGTTGGGATGTATTTTTCAAAATGTCAAGAACAAATACCATAAAAAATATCATTGGTCATAAAATAAACCTCTTAAATCCAATGAATATGAACATTAGGTGGTAATTTGCAGAGATGAAATATTTTTAAAAAAAATAAAAATTAGAGTTGATTTAGTCCAAAAATCAATTATCCTATTTTGGGTTAAAAGTATATGATAAATAAAGTTTGTTTTATTATGCGAATCAAGCAATTTTAATTCCATCCTCTATAAGTGAAAGAGCCAGTAAATACAGGTGGTTTTCATGGTAAGAAGTCTAAAGCTTGTTTTAGGAAGAATTTTGTAATTTAGATATGGTTTTATAGATCAGGTGCTAAATTATTCTGTAAGTACTGTAAATAAAGAGTATTTGTAAAGGGTGGGGTGGTAGAGATAAAACAATTAAGTTTATAAAAATATTCCTGCTCTTGGCTCTTATTTTTCGAAAAAAGACAAAAAAGTGCTTCAAAAATGTTTTTTGAAGGGGAAAAACAACATTTTCCATCATAGAAAATGGATTTCCTAAAATAAGTTAGAGCCTACGGAAAGTATTTACAAGAGTACGGAACTTAGGAAATGCTCTACGGACGGTAAAAAGTACCTAACGGAAGCTTAAAAAAGAGGTTTTGATGTTCCGTTGGAGCTAGCGGAAGACAAAAAGAGTACATTTTAGGCTCAAAAATCATTTTCCTAAGTTCCGTTGGCTCTAACAAATGTTCCGTTGGCTCCAACAAATCTTCCGTTGGCTCTAACAAATGTTCCGTCATGAGTTATTAATTTTCCCTTAGGACCTATTAATTCCTCGCACTTAGCAATTAATAAATTGTACAGAAGTAGAAATTATAGGTTTGATTGGTGCTTTTTGGTGAGGGGAGGTAGAGGTACTTTTTTATAGAGCACGAGCGAAAGGCTCGCGCTAGCTTTGGATTGTATGTACTTGGACTATCAGGGGGGCTTAATGCTCCTTTAACGTTATTGGTTTTTGTATTGTATCAGTAGTTGTTTGTTGGGTTGGAGTATCGGGTTTTATATATTCATGTATCGTTTTTTTTATAGTTGTTACCTGTTCGCTAAAGAATATTGAAAGAATAAGCATCACGATTGGAATAAACAATGCTAGTGCTTTTCCTATTGCGTTGAAATCATGCACGTATTTCATAAATGCGTCCCATTTCCTTAATCTATTTGCTTTTTTTTGTTCTTTTTCTTGCTTTTTTCTGAGTTTCTTATCGTACTCATAGTAGTCCGACAATGAATCGTAATTACGAAGTATATTCATCCCATTATCTGTGATACAAAAAATTACCGGATTTAAAGCAGTTGTTTTAATCAGTCTGCTTTTTTTTAGGGCATTAAATACATGTACTTCATCTTCCCTGCTTGGTCTTACCGTTGATGCATTAAAGTAGTAGTCATCGAGATGAATGGCGCGATACATAGAGCGATCCTTAGATAGAAAATCCAATGTATAATCAGCTATTTGTAAATATTCTTTTGTCCATTCCATTAGTATAAAGTGTTTAGGTTTATGCTAAAGTGAAGGTAACAATTTTTGCTTAATGGTGTACTCTTGTGCTTTCTTGCAATTTGATTTAAATTTTCTCATTATTGCAAAAAGCATCTTTCTATGAAATTAGTCCTTTGGTGTGGTTTTATTTAAGAAAGGACGCAATAGATTATTGTACCAGTAGAAGAACTCTTGTAAGTATTTACACTGTATGCATAAAGCACGAGCGAAACGCTCGCGCTAGCTTTGGATTGTATATGCTCGAACTATCAGGGGGAAATTATTTAATGCAATATCAGCATTTGGAATAAAATGCAGTATTGGGCTCTTCTTAATTCTTACCTATGTCATTTTCTTTCTGTTTATTTATGAAGAAGTGCTGAACTTGACTAAAGTTGAAAATATTCACTACAAGATCTTTAATCATTACAGTTACATAAATTAAACCAAAAACTAAAACTGCAAATACTGAATAATTAATAACATCACAAACCCAGTTAACCCCATTCATACAAGGTAAATCTATTTTAAGAATTAACTTTAATACAAATGTAAAGACTAACAAAAAAATCTGCATAATTAGTCCTACCGCAAACACAGTACTAACTTTTTGATATAGTGTTGGTTTTTCTGAGGTTTCACCATTCTTTTGTTGAGGCTTCTTTGCAATAACTTCAATATTACCAAAACCTATAAGTAAAGCATATCCACTCAATACAAAACCCAATAAACTTGGTATAATTGATAATACTAAATCGACTACTGTACTAATGATCTCTTTATCAACTTTGTCAAAAACACAAAAACACACAACAATTAATGAAGTAATAATTAGTGGTAGCTTTGCTCCATTAAAAAGTAACTTTAAATTGTAAATTTCTAGAATTGCCTTTATGCCGAAGTTTTTAGATTTAGCCATTTCTAAATAGTCTCATTACTTTTGAAAATACATCTTTGGGTTCATTTCCTTCTGTCGAAAGTACTAATTCTTTTCGTGGATATTCTGTTGTAGCAATATTTTCATTTTTCCCTTCGTTATTCTGTATAGTGGCTTCTGCAAATCCATTACTCTGAGATAGTTTTAATGCAGCCTGTAAGATTTTACTATTCTCAATATCTATTGAATCGGCTTTGAATGATTTTGCTACCATATTAAAATCCTGTATTTGGCCGTCACGTAAATCGTTATCAAATAATTCCTCGAATTCACCTGATAAATCGTTGTTGGAATATGATATCCCTACTTCTAATCGGAATAACTTGGATGCATTCATTATTCTTTCAATTACATCAGAAGTTAATTCTTTAGTCACTATTACAGATTTTGTATCATCTAATAATCTTGGTAATCCTTGTTCTAAAAATATTTCTACTTGCGACATTGCAATACCGCTAGTTTTATTAATAAAACAAAATCGATGTGCTTCAGGAATAAAAAAATATTCAACCTCTTTAGCATTAGGATATAAATCTTCGTCTAGTTCAACAGTTTGAATTTTTTTTGTCTTTTTATTATACCAATCAGTACCATCAAGCATGGTGTAATATGTTAGTTTTCCATATAAAACCTTGCCGTCTTCATATGAAAATAAAGTTCTTAATTCCATCCACTTTTCCCCACGAGTGTTGATGGCTATATTTTCACTTTGTAGCCGTTTTATTAAGTCAGTGTAGAGGTCGGTAAAATCTTCTTTTGATTCCTTTGGCGAAACTTTAATGTTAAACATCGAAATATTAAAGCTTCTTTTCTTTATTCTTAATTTTGTCATGTAAGTATTACTTTATTCATGATTAGTTAGCGCCAATTACGATATTTGAATCATCTGATTATCTTTATTTGATAATTTATAATCATCTGACCACTCAAACTGAACGTCAATTGAATTTGGGCAATTTGTAGTGAAAACACCGATTCTAATATCAATACTATTTTGAGGTCTAATATCTATAGGACATGGATTACTAAAAATATGAAATCCTCCTACGTCAGGAATTATTACATTTACATTCTTAGCAGTACATTTTCCTTTATTATAGATCTTTATCGTTTTGTGATCTTTTTTTTCTGCAATTACATTTGCCTCTATAATAGCCCTTTTTTCTTCTTTCTTTTCTTTATCAATTTTTTCAAGCTGATATGCATTTAATAATGCAGCCTGTTTTTTTATCTTCTTATCATGCTTAAAGTATGTAAATAAAGAAAATAGTAACGCAATTATAGATATTACAATACCTACCATTTATTTTCTTTTAAATTTTACATTCTTATTTCCTTTAAATGCCTTTTCAAACATATCTCCCATGTCTTTTTGAAGATCTTTAAAAATTTCTTCTTTTGTTTTTTCTAATTCTTGATTTATCTTACTTTGGTTAAATTCAACTAATTCATTATAACCTCCATGATATTCTTTTCCGCAATTATTACACTTAATCCATGACCTATTTTCATTGCTCTCTAGGTTTGTATCCCCACAGACATGGCATTGAAGTTGAAGTGACTTATCATATGAATCTTTCATAACTTTACTTTAGGATTGAAGGTTTGATTAAATCATTTTTTGGCATTGTTGGTAACAACTAGATAACCTAGCCATTAAATATTATTACTTCGGAAAATAAAATTACTAATACAAGTAAGACATAATATAGGGACTTTGAAAAATATAACGTTTTTTATGCAATTTAAAATTCATCTAAATAATTAAATGTTATGGATTTGTAGGGATGAAAACTGTTTATTTGGTGCATAACAAAGCAGAACTAGAATATTTAAATTCATAGCTCTGTTTATTTACAATAGCTTTTTTTTTATTTTCTGTATTTGTATTCTTTTTAGAGTGTACCCTTTCGATCATACAGGAAAAGATATTAAAAAGTATCAATATGGCCCATTTAAATGTATTCATTTGGGTTTCCCTAAAATGAGCACATCAATTGCTATTTCAATTAACGTTAATTACAGGAAGCAGTATGATCCCGCAGTGTGGTTATGATTTATGCATATTGTTGTTACCCTCCAGATGGTCCGAGCTTGTAAGGGCTGCTGGTGCGAGCGTGTTGCTCGTATCTATTTTCAAAGAAAATATTCTAGATACAAGCCACTTGTATGTAAAAAATGTGTGTGGGTTTTTCGTACAGTAGCATGCCAAGGCTAATTTCCATCTTTTGTAAACTGTATTTACCTTAACTGCAAATTCAAAAGAAAGATTGCTCTTTGTAAACCCTGTATTCACAGAGTCCGAGCGAGGGACGCTCGTTAGCTTTGGTTTGCATCTGCTTGGATTAGTGAGGCAGTCTAAATTTTACATACCAGCTTTTTCACCTATAATTTTCACAAGTAGATTAAAAGCGATACCCAATTCGGAGATGCAAATTAAGAGTTAGTTCACTATCATTTTCGAGGTATCCGGCTTGTTTGGCAAAAATGTATCTGTATCCAAATCCGATTCCTGTTTCATAGGTAAAGTGCTTGCCAATATTTCTTCTAATTCCCCAGGTTGGAACTATCGAAATGTCGCTTATTATGCTCACATTGTCTGTGTTTGTAATTATAAACCAGTCGGGATGATAGCTTGTTTTAAGAGAGAGAAAATTTCCGTTATTTCCGGCTATCCTTTTCGATTTGCCTTTTCTTTTTTTGAGCTTGTAATACCAACGAGGTTCCGCAGTTAGTACAGGTGTCATTAAAAATCCGGTTTTTTCATAGAAATCGCCACCCCAAATTCCGCTGTCAAATCCAATTTCGGATCGCAAGGCTATTGAGTTGGATAATTTGCTTTCATTGTGTACCCAGATTCCTAAAAAACCTGTTTGTATACCATAAGTTGAATTTTCTACACTTGAGTTTTGTGATTTTGCGATGATTGTCAGTACGCAGAAAGTTAAGATCAATAAAATTCTTTTCATGTAAGCTGTTTTGTAGAAATGTTGTTTAGCGTAAGCCTATCGCACTTGTACGAATTGTCTTACGTAAATAATTTTATCTCTTCAGTTTGGATATATAAAACAAATTTACACTAAAATAACAAATACTAGCAATACATAATATAGATTTTAAATAAAAAAAAGAATGCTGGTTAATAAAGAAACTCTCTACATACTATATTTTAAGGGAATTGTATGGGGAATGTTTGCACCCGCGCTATTGCACGAAACGAAGTTCACTCGCTACCGCACGAGTCCTCTCGTGTGGTGTTATTTAAGAAAATACCGGGTTCGAGTTGTGCACCAACAGGGGAGGTGTTGTGAATATTTATTCTGTATTTGCAGAGTAGGAGCGAAACGCTCGCGCTAGCTTTGGATTGCATCTACTCAGATACTTTGGGCTTCTTAAGGAGGTTTTTAATGACTCTATGTGCTACTAAAAAGTATTTGCCATCTTCATCCATTTTCATTTATCAGAGGTTATTAAAATGACTTATTGCTTTTCAAGGCGACTTAATACCTGCTCTTTATAATTTCTGCCAATGGTAAATTGTTTATTGTCTAGCTTAATATACGATGATGTATAATGATCTATTTGCTCGATATTAATAATAAAAGAACGGTGGATGCGTATAAATAGCCGGGCAGGTAATTTCTTTTCCATACCAGATAATGATTCGTAACAGATAAGACTATTGGTAGTAGTTTTAATTTTGATGTAGTTATCTACACCTTCAACATATAGTACGTTTTCTGCGGCAATATTATAATTCTTTTTATCTGCCTTAATATGAACAAATTCTTTTGGCTTTGAGAGGTGTGTTTGTTCCAGTGAAAGAAATTTATTGATCGCCTTTAAAAACCTTCCGGTAGAAATAGGCTTTACAAGGTAATCGAGAGCGTTAAGATCAAAAGCATCAACAGCATATTCTCTGTAAGCAGTTGTAAAAATCACATAGGGTTGATTGGGAATGGCTTTTAAAAATTCAATGCCCGAAATGGATGGCATATTAATATCTAAAAACAAGATGTCAATTTCTCCTTTGTGTAAAAGAGGCATTGCTTCAATGGGTTTCGTATAGGTTCCAACACATTCAAACTGATCTTTGAAATTTTCAAGGTGTTCCTGTATCACTTTTATTGCCAATGGTTCATCGTCAATAATCAGACAAGTATATTTTTTTTTACCAGTCATTATCGTATAATTTTCAGTTTAACGTCAAATGTATTGTTGTCTGTTGATATTTGTAAATCATATCTATTTTGATACAAGAGATCAAGTCTTTCGCGCACATTTTTGAGACCTAAACCTTTACTCTTTTTAGTTTTATATTCTGCTAGTGTGGTATCATGCTTATAATTGTTTATACTGAACTGTATTCTGGGCAGACTAATATCTAATTTCATGGCAATAAAATCCTTGTTGCTTTGTTTTAGTCCGTGCTTGAAGGCATTTTCGACAAAGGGGAATAAAACCAATGGGGCAATTTTTATCCCGGATATGTTTTTAGGAAAATCGGTTGTAACATTAAAATGTTTGTCGTGTCTTATTTTTTCAAGTTCAATATAATTGTTGATGAATTGGATTTCTTTGCTTAACTCTACTTTTTCTGTATTGCATTCGTAAAGCATATATTCCAGTAAATCTGATAAACGTACAATAACTTCTCTTGAAAGAGCAGTGCTTTCATTTACCAGGGCATAAAGGTTATTCATCATGTTGAAGATAAAATGAGGATGGATTTGCTCCTTAAGAAGTTCCAGTTGCACTTCTTTAAATTTTAATTCCAGGGTGTTTTTTTCCTTTTCAATAATTAATTTTTCTTCTTTTGATTGATAGGATTCTTTCGTAAAATAAAAAACAGATGACAGTAAGGAAATTAAATAGGTTCCTGTGAGTAGAATAATAACATCTTCGAGCGAAGGCAAAATTGTATTGGGAAGGGCAATGCTGCTATACAAAGTGATAATAAAAAGAGCAAAGCTAATCAGCCATAAGGATATAACAATTAGGAAAAGGAGCAAGTATAAAAACAAGGCTTGTTTACCCTTAAATAAAAATTTAGGAATTAAAATTTTATTGGTTACCCGGGCACTTGCAAAGCTTATAATTAAAAGTAAAATAGATAGATTGGTACGGATATGAATATCGTAATGCCTGTTGCTAAAAACAAAAAACATGAAGAAGGATGCTATTAACCAATAAATGATTTCCCAAATTGGAAAGCGATTTTGTATCGATTTTATGTTTTTGGTAAGAGTCATAACGAACAAATATAAAACGAAAATAGGTTTTTTATTAAATACAGTACTTATTTTATGCCAACAGCACGAAACGCACCCTGAATAACAAAATTGCTATTTATTGTTTTAAATTTGTTGTTGAAGGTGGCATTTGTGTTGTTCCTATAATATGTTTTTAAAGCTTATCATGAATATTTACTATTGTTCCATTACTAATTTTTAAATTTAAAGTCATGATAATTAGATTCTTTTATGAAGGCGGTCCCACTTTTATGTCTCTTGTTTACCTAATGTGGATCATTGTAATTACTCAAGCTATCCGTTTTATTTTTTTGTATCGTGCTAATAAAGCCCCTCAGAAACTTATAAAAACAAACAATAGTATTTTGTTTTTTGGCAGTTTAGCATTCTTAGTTGGGATTACCGGGCAAATGGTTGGTCTTATTCAAGCTTTCGATACTATTCAGATTATGGATAGTTCCAGTATCAACCCACGAATTCTCGCTGGTGGTTTAAAAGTCTCTTTCATCGCTCCATTTTTTGGCATGATGCTACTTATATTATCAGCAATAACTTGGTTTGTATTTCGAAATCTAAAAGAATATCCCTTACAAACAACAAGCTTAAATCAGTAAGTGAAAATTTGAAATCACCATCCTTACCGCACGAGTCTTCTCGTGTGGTTTTATTAAAGAAAGGAACACGATAAAATCGCGTACCAACAGTGAACTCTTTTAAATATTTACTCTGTATTTGCAGAGTAGGAGTGAAAGGTTTGCTCTAGCTTTGGCAAAGCTTCCGATTACTCCTTTGTCTGGTCGTTTTGAAAAAGAAAGAGGATCACTTCATTAAAACATCAGTTGCAGCCAATCAGACATTCCAAAATCTGCATCTAAAAATAGAAGCGTGATTCCTATGGAATCATAAAAGCCATGAATCAGAACCAATAGCAGTAAATTATTCTTGTTTTTAGCAAAGAGAAAGGAAATTAGTAAAGACCATAAAAAAACTGCCACTGCACCGGAAATTCCCTGATAGATGTGAGATACCCCAAAGTAGAGAGAGGTAATTAGTGCGGAGAGCATCCAGGCTTTATTGCTATTTCCTAATAAGTTGGCCAGTGCTTTCATATAATAGCCACGAAACAGGAATTCTTCTCCAAAGGCTGCAAATATCCACATGATGAGCATTAAAATAAGATAGCCCACTACATTCCCTTTGACATCTTCCACCGATGACAAATCATATTCACCCAGCCAGCTTTGAAGAAAAGGATCTACAAGAGTACTAAATAGAAGAAAAAGGGGTAGGGTTATGAGTATACTCATTAAGATGGTTTTCCCTGTAATTTTCTGTCCTATTCCGAACCTTTTCCAATCAAAATTACTTCCTTTTAGAATGAGGAAAGCGACCCCAAGACCAAAGAAAAAGACGAAGTTTCTATCGATAAAGCCAAATAGTGGCGCAAGTAGCATGACTAAAACGACTGCATAGGCTTTGTTCAAACAATTGTATATTTTACTTTTCATATTTTTAGATTTCTTCTTTGTCTCCATTCGCAAACACGCGGTAATATTGATTGTTTTCAATTAACAAGCCTTCAGATTTTCCCTTCGGCCAATTTTTGTGATAATCTTTGGGGTGTTTAACATCAATTGCTATTACTTTTCCCTTGTATTGTCGGTTCACTTTGGCTTGTAAGGTATGGCCAACAACTATGGCTTTCGCATTGAATTTTTCCAACCCGAGCTCTACTTCCTCTTGCGATAGGTCCTCTTTAAAATATCCTCTGTACCAGCAAATTCCAGTTTTGGTAGAAGTCAGTAAATTATTAACAGTCTTTTCTCCTTTAGGATAGTAGGGAGTGTAGTAATTCTTTCTTATGATTTCATTAATTTCATCGAGATTTAATCTTGTATTTGCTATTTCGGGATGCAGTCCTCCGTGAGCAAAAAGGTTGCCGTTAATTTTTTCTAACGAGTTCTTAGTCGATAACCATCTGCCTAAAAAGGAATGTGAATTGTACAAGTCCACCTGCGATTTTCCCAGGATATTGGCTACGGCAAGATACTTGTCGGCTGCTGCTTTGTAATTTCCCTGCAAGTTTTTTAATTCGTGATTTCCAATAATAAAATGAACAAAGCCTCCATTTTGTAAGGCATCTTGTTCCAGTTTGTAGATAAACCATAGTACTTGGGTTACAGACCAACCTCGGTCTACAAAATCACCAACCAATACCAAATGTCCTTTTCCAAATGTCCAGTTTAATTCGGCATCAATTACTTTAGAATGAATAAGAAAATCACGAAATGTTTTGTAGCCACCTTCAATATCCGAAATGGCTAGAATTGGCTTTCCATCATCGTATGTGGTTTTTGGAATGTTAAGTTCCGGATTAAGGGTGAAATCGCAACTTGTATTTTCCAATTGAAAATGACTGCTGGTTTTAATTTTAGAAGAGGTAGAATGTTCTGTCTTGTGGATGTAAAATCCATCGTTTTTATTTCCTCTTATCGTATTTACGCTTAAGGTACTGTCGTTTTCATAAAAAACATAAGGTCCTTCCTTGTCTATTTTATACATTAAAGGATGATCGGCATAATGTAGGCTGGCGCCATGATACAGACCAAATAAAACTGCAATGGCAGCTAGTAGTAATAGGGTAGATACAATATGCTTCAGGTATCTTGCAATTCGCTTTTTCATTTCTGTAGGTTTTTTAAAGTTGATGGAAGTAAAACTAATTTCAATTTCAGCCTTATAAAAGCAGTAGTGATCAACATAGGTCTGGCTGGGATACAAAAACCGGATGGGTATACAAAGTGATTTCAACACGCTATTCGCTAACTTGATTGCGTCTGCTGGTTTGTTTGTCAACTTCTTTTGCGATGCAGTTTTATACGCTTATTTTAGTAGAATGATGTTTGCTATAAAAAGAAAGAAATGGTTTGCAATTAGCAGTATTGCCATAGTAACAGCACTAATACCCATTGTAATTACCATTTTCGAATTAATCACAACCGAGAAAGAATCAGTTATTTTTTTAGAAGGCTATCCGGCCACCATTGGCATTCTGGTAATTGTGTACTATATCCTATTGCTAATATTAGGTCTTTTTTGGTTTGTAAAACAAATGGTATCCTTTTTCAGATTAAAAAATGAAAAAGCGAAAACAGAATTGCTTCACTTAAAAAGCCAGGTAAACCCACACTTCTTTTTTAATACACTCAATAATTTATACGGTTTGGTCGAATCGGATAGCAAAAAAGCACAAGCGTTAATTCTTAAGTTATCGGATATCATGCGATACAGTATTTACGAAGGGGAAAAGGAAGAGGTAAGCCTTAAAGCAGAACTTGATTATTTAAAGAATTATATCGAGCTTCATAAGATGCGTTATCACAAATCGATTGATGTTACATTTGAAACTGAAATTGAGGAGGATTACAAACTAATGCCTTTGCTTTTTATTATTCTTTTAGAAAATGCATTTAAACATGGAGTAGAGAACTTAAGTAAAGATGCCTACGTTCGTGTGAATGTAAGCTCGAAGAACAATACTGTATTTTTCGAAATAGAGAATAATTTCGACCCTGCAATTACAAACGAAGAGAAGGGAATTGGATTGAAAAATTTAAAACGTAGATTGGAATTGGTGTATCCCGAAAAACATTCCTTATCTTTTTCTACAAGCGAAAATGTATACAAAGCAAAATTAAGATTGCACTTATGATTAAATATCTAATTATTGATGACGAATACATAGCACATGACATTATAAAAGCTTATTGCGACTTATTGCCAAACATGCAGTTAATGAAAAACTGTTATGATGCTTTAGAAGCCATCGAATATTTGAGTAATAACAGCGTTGATTTAATTTTTTTGGATTTAAATATGCCGAAACTGAAGGGTTTCGAATTTTTAAAGACACTCACTTTTCCGCCAAAAGTAATTGTAACCACTGCCTATAAAGAGTATGCACTTGAAGGTTACGAACTTAATATTTCAGATTATTTATTGAAACCATTTGGCTTTGAGCGATTCTTGAAAGCAATCAATAAAACAGTAAGTGCAAGCAAGCAAACCACAGCATCTGTTGGAGATAAAAATGAAGCTGCTTCAAAAAGTATTTTTCTTCGAAGTAATAATAAATACACTCAGGTACTAATTGATTCCATTCGATATGTAGAAGCCTCTGGAAATTATACCAAGGTGATTACAACAGATGAAACCATTACGATTAGAGAGAAAATTTCGGATGTTTTAGAATTACTAAATGATACAGATTTTATCCAGGTCCACAAATCGTTTGCCGTATCAAAAACACACATAAAGAGTATTGAAGGGAATCGAATTTTTATTTCTGAAACTATTATTCCTATTGGAAAAACGTATAAAGTAAATGTAATGCAATTGCTGAAGTAGTTGCCGGGGATCAATTGCTTGCTAATAATCTGTGTTTATTGTAGTTTTCAATTCCCATACCTAGTCCAACTCCAATTGAGTAAGCTAGTAAATCGCTCCACAAAAAACCTTTTCCTAATACCAATGCACCGAGAAAATAGTTTCGAATTGCATTCAACCAATCTACTTGTATCAACTGATTAAACTCGACAAGAAAACAGACACTTAGGCTTAAAATTGTCAATCGTACAATAGGAATCCGGGGAAAGAGGAAAGCCATCATCCAAAACATCATCAACGCCCATAAGCTATCACCAAGTCCTAAATTAACAAATTCAGGTAGGTATTTTGAGAAGAATCGTGATGCCAAACCAATGATGATCGTAGCTGCAATTAAAAGTAGATAATGAATTCGGTTTCTTTTCATTTTTTGAACAATTACTTTGGGTTATTCCAACCGCTTAAAAACTCCCCTAAAACAGCATCAAGAAAGATGACAATCACAATTATCGATACAATAATTCCAATGATTCTTACTACTTTTTTATTCATTTT
>Ga0193960_1000668_pt1 | contig 14062 bp, 12 predicted proteins | sample FB_3_MG_FD_140338 | JGI IMG/M metagenome (GOLD analysis project Ga0193960, IMG submission 140338) | Microbial mat bacterial communities from the Broadkill River, Lewes, Delaware, United States - FB_3_MG | ecosystem: Environmental > Aquatic > Freshwater > River > Microbial mats | place: USA... | reverse complement strand
TGTAACCTTATACTTAGCAAATTACCCATTAATTTTCTTAATAGTGACTATTAAGCGCGATATTATACAACGAAATGACCATGCTATCTGGTAAGACTAGCTAGCGAATTGAAAGTAACAGAAATCTCCCTCAACCCCTTATAAAACGGCTACTTGTAATGAAATATGAATCATTTAAATATGTAGAACACTTTTTATATTTAATATTTTAAGTAAAAAAAAACCCAGCTAATGCTGGGTTTTAATAAATACATAAAGATTATTAAGCAAATGGATTTACTTTAATAATTGTTTCAACACGATCTGGACCCGTTGAAATAATATCAACTGGTACACCGGTTAGCTCTTCAATGCGTTTTATGTAAGCTAGAGCGTTACTTGGCAAAGCATCAACAGATGTTGCGCCTACTGTACTTTCACTCCAACCTGGCATTTCTTCATAGACAGGAGTGATTTTCTCATAACCTTCTGCCGCTGTTGGTGGAACAGTAATCACGTCGCCTGATTCAGTTTTATAACCCGTACAGATTTTTAATGTTTTCAAACCATCTAAAACATCAAGCTTAGTTAAACAAAAACCAGTAATGCTATTAACTTGTATAGCACGATGCATTGCAACGGCATCAAACCAACCACAACGACGTTCACGACCTGTTGTCGCGCCAAACTCGTGCCCAACAGTACCTAAATGATGACCAATTTCATCATCAAGTTCAGTTGGGAAAGGACCTGAGCCAACTCGTGTTGTATAAGCTTTAGTAATACCCAAAACATAATCTAAATTACGAGGACCAAAACCACAACCTGTTGCAACACCACCTACGGTAGTATTTGATGAAGTAACATAAGGATAAGTACCGTGATCAATATCTAGAAGTGTACCTTGGGCACCTTCAAACATAATTGACTCACCATCTTTACGTGCTTGATCTAAGATTTCTGAAATATCAGCAGTCATCGCTTTAATAATTTCAGCTACCGCCATTGCATCAGCAAGTACTTCTTCATAGTTTACTGGCTCTACCTTGTAGTAGTTAACTAATGAGAAGTTATGGTATTCAACAATTTCTTTTAGCTTCGCTGCAAATGATTCTGCACAGAATAAATCTCCTACGCGTAACCCTCTACGAGCAACTTTGTCTTCATACGCTGGACCAATACCACGGCCTGTTGTACCAATGGCTTTATTGCCACGTGCAACTTCACGTGCTGCATCTAAAGCATTATGGTATGGAAGAATTAAAGGACATGCATCACTAATTAATAGGCGTTCTCTAACAGGAACTCCCTTTGCTTCTAGCATGGTAATTTCAGCCATAAGAGCTTTCGGGCATAATACTACGCCATTACCAATCAAACATTTTACGTTATCACGTAAAACGCCAGAAGGAATTAAATGCAATACGGTTTTTTCACCGTTAATAACAAGTGTGTGGCCTGCATTGTGGCCGCCTTGATAACGAACTACATATTTAGCTTTATCGGTTAGTAAGTCTACAATCTTACCTTTACCTTCGTCACCCCATTGGGTTCCTAGAACTACTACGTTTTTGCCCATGTTTACTATTTCAAAAGAAAATTAGGCGGGGATTTTAGCAAAAATCAAATATGAGTCCAAGCAAAAGTTGTGCATTTTTTCCGCTTAAAGAAAATGCACAATAAAGTGAAGAACTTACCTAAATTAAATTTATAATTGTTTTATTAACGATAGCCCCAAGGTGCTTCCGGTGGATTTATCGGCTGTGTTAAATCAAAATCGACACGAAACTCTCGACCTTGTCTAATTAATCGATAAGTAAATTTATCTTGGTAAATAAACATTTGCCATGTATTACCTACTGACTGTGGAATAGCATGTTTCACAAATAGCTCTTTTGAATATTGATCTGCAGGAAATGATTGAACATGTGACCAACCTGCATCAATAGTGTGACCACCATACATAGTCGATTTATCTGAACTACCATCTTTATGTCTGTGATCATGCTTTAGCGATAAGCCTGAGCCTGTTTTGGTAATCAGCCATGTTCTTGATGCATCATCACCCACATGAAAAGGCACTTGTAGCTGCTTTTCGCTACATTTTCTCACGTGCATAACCAATTTTTTATTAGAAAAACTACTACTTGGTGCATTATCAACAGTCACATTGCCTTGATATGCTTTACCACAATGCTTCGCGATATTGTCAAAGAAGTCATCATGAGTGGGAATAGAAACTAGTGGGGCTTCTGTTGCATTTACTACTGACGCCATTATGACAGAGATTGCCAATAATAAGCTTTTTTTATAGGTCTTCATATTTGCTCCTTCGAAAATCTTAACTGAAAGTATTATTAATATTTCATCAATAAAAAAGCCAGCAAATATGCTGGCTTTTAACCTAAATTTTAAAGTAAAAGTTACTTCTTCGGCTTCATACCATCTTTTAGGTATTGGAAGAACTCACTGTCAGGTTTAACAACCATCACATCACTTTTACTACTAAAGCTCTTCTCGTAAGCTTCTAAGCTTCGAAAGAAGCTATAAAACTCAGCGTCTTTCTTATAAGCATCAGAATATACTTTTGCTGCAAGGGCATCACCTTCACCGCGAATAGTTAACGCATCCTTCTGAGCTTCAGCTAGCATAACAGTAACTTTGGCATCTATAGTTGCTCTGATGATTTCTGCTTGTTCTTGACCTTGAGAACGATGCTCTTTTGCAACCGCTGTGCGCTCTGCACGCATGCGGTCATATATTGAGTTGCTCACTTCTGTAGGTAAGTTAATTGCTTTAATACGAACATCAACAACTTCAATACCTAAGTCAGCTCGGCTACTCTCAGCACTTGCCAGCGCTTGTGCCATAATTGCATCACGATCGCCAGACACTATTTCTTTAATAGTTCTATTACCAAACTCGGTACGCAAGCCATTATTTACCTTTTGTTTTAATAAGGCACGAGCATTATCAACTGAACCCGAGGTACGTAAATAATAGGTAGGGAAATCAACAATGCGCCATTTCACAAATGAATCGACCATTAAATCTTTTTTCTCAGCCGTTACAAAACGATCTGGTGCTTCATCTAATGTTTGAATACGGGCATCAAGTTTTTTAACCGATTCAATTAATGGAATTTTAAAGTGCAAACCAGGCTCTTTAATCATCATTTCATTAGTGACTGAATCACGCTTAATTTTTGAAAATTGGAAAACAATACCTCGTTGTCCTTCATAAACGATAAAGACTGACGAAACTACTAAAACAAATAGAAACGATATAACTGCAATGGAAAAATTCTTCATTACTTAGTTTCTCCCACTGTTAAATCTATCAGTACGACCTGAAGTCGATGATGTAGGTGAAGTATTAGTGCTACCACTTGATGTAGTAACCGGTGAATATGATTGGTTACTAGAACGTGGAGCAGGTTGTTGCTGTTGAATAATTTTATCAAGCGGTAAATACATCATGTTATTGCCACCATCAACATCAACCATCACTTTACTTGTGTTACTATAAACTCTTTCCATTGTTGCAAGATATAAACGCTCTCTTGTTACGTCAGGTGCCGCTTGATACTCTGGTAAAATCTTCTCAAAACGAGCCACCTCACCTTGTGCATCTAAGACGGTTTGCTCTTTGTAAGCAATAGCTTCTTGCTCCATACGCTTAACTCGACCACGAGCTCTTGGTTCAATACCACGCGCATAGGCTTCTGCCTCTCTTAAGAAACGAATTTCATCTTCTTGTGCAGCAATAGCATCATCAAAAGCATCTTTAACTTCATTTGGCGGACGAGCATCTTTAAAGTTAACATCAACAATAATCAAACCAAGGTTGTATGGTTCGATTATTTTCTCTAACTCTTCCCATACTGATTGACGTATTTGTTCACGACCACTGGTTAATATGTCATCCATTTTGGCATGGCCGACAACATAGCGAAGTGCACTATCAAGAGATTGACTTAAGCTATCATCAGCGTTTGTAACACTGAATACATAATCTCTTGCATTAACAACACGATACTGAATCTGCATGTCAACACGTACAACATTTTCATCTTGCGTTAACATAAAGCCAGAAGCAGGTAAATCACGTGTACTTTGCATATCGATTGGGATAATTCTGTCGATAAATGTCCACTTAAAGTTAATACCAGGATCAACTGTTCCTGCGTACTCACCAAAACGTAGCACTATACCTTTCTCAGCTTCTTTGATTGTATAGAAACCACTAAAGGCATAAACAACAAGACCAATAATCAGTAGTATAGTTAACCCAATACTCGAAAAGCTTTTACCTGAACCAGATCCACCATTAGATGTTTTACCACCAAAGATCCCAGTTACTTTTTTACCTAAATCATTTAGTAGTTCATCTAAGTCTGGCGGCCCTTGGTTCTTGCCACCTTTATTTTTCCAGGGGTCTTTATCATTATTCCCCGGTTCATTCCAAGCCATTTTGTTCTCCACTCATTGTAATGTGGCATATGCCACTCAATAATATTAAATCAAAAACTTCTATTACTACGCTAGAGCCTAGTAATTATTATAACTCTACGTATGCTTCTATTCTGTTGGCTTCATTTTTTACAAGCCTGTTCCACTCTCTTTTAGGGAGTTTCACCTCAAGGTGGCAATGACCTTGTTCATCATAATGTTCTTTGGTAATACAGTTTAACTTATACAACTCCCCTCGAAGTTTACCTTCATTGGGAGGAATATTTAATTGATGATTTACAACTTGCTTTCCTAAACGTTCTGCTAACGCTTCAAAAAACAACTCTATACCTAAATTAGCCCGAGCAGATAACCAAACCCTAATGGGAGTTCCATGCTCGTCTCTGTCTATTCGAGGTTGTATATCATCAAGATTGTCTATTTTATTACAAATGACTAACTGCGGAACTTCATTCGCTTCAATTTCTTTCAGTACATGTTCCACTTGTTCAATATTTTCATTTCGACTTTCATCAGAAATATCAACAACATGCAATAAAAGTTCTGCTTCTCTAGTTTCTGTTAATGTTGCTTTAAAAGCTGCGACCAAATCATGAGGTAAATGCCTTATAAAGCCTACAGTATCAGCTAATATAACACGCCCTACGCCTTCAATTTCAATGCGACGTAATGTTGGATCTAATGTCGCAAATAACTGATCTGCAGCATACACTTCTGCTTGGGTTAATACATTAAATAGTGTTGATTTACCCGCATTAGTATAACCGACCAATGAAATAGTCGGTATTTCTGCCCTATTTCTCGCTCTTCGGCCTTGTTGACGCTGCACTTCAACTTTCTCTAGTCGCTTACGAATATTTATCATCCGTTCTCGAAGCAAGCGTCTATCTGTCTCTAATTGTGTTTCACCAGGACCACGTAAGCCAATACCACCTTTCTGTCTTTCTAGGTGAGTCCACCCTCTGATCAATCGGCTACTTATATGTCTCAATTGAGCAAGTTCAACTTGAAGTTTACCTTCATGTGTTCTCGCTCTTTGCGCAAATATATCAAGTATAAGTGTTGTTCTGTCGACGACTCGGCACTGACATAGCGCTTCAATATTCTTTTCTTGCGAGGGGGTTAAGCTATGATTAAATAGAATGACATTAGCATCAAATAATTTTACAGCTTCTGCTATCTCATCGGCTTTTCCACTACCGACAAAAAACTTGGGGTGCGGTGTATTTCGTTTGCCAGAAACAACCGTTAATTCATTAACACCAGCAGAAGAGACAAGCATTTTAAATTCTGCTAAATCTTCTCGACTCGTTTCATCAGGAAAATCGAGGTGAACAAGAATTGCCTGTTCACCTGCTTGAAAACGATCAAACAAAAACGTTAAACCTTACATTACACACGACTATGAAGATCTATTATGCATCCGATGATAAATCATTTTCTGCCTGTCCTGGTGTAGGTGCAGTGTTAACTGCTCTTGCAGGCACAACAGTCGATATTGCGTGCTTATACACCATTTGACTCACAGTATTTTTCAGTAGTATGACAAACTGATCAAAAGACTCTACTTGTCCTTGTAGTTTAATACCGTTAACTAAATAAATTGCAACTGGAATGCGATCACGACGTAAAGCATTCAAAAATGGGTCTTGTAGAGATTGCCCTTTTGCCATTATATGGTCCCTTTTATTATTATGTAAAAATAAAATATCTAACAATGCGTATTAAATAGCAGATAAAACAGTTAAAGATATACGCCAATCTTTAAACAAACTTACTACCTATTTGTATAATTTCAAGCAATAAAACTAATTATACATCAATATTTTAATAATGCTTGATTATTGCCAAGCCTTAGCACAAAACTATGGTTCTATATTAACCATAGACAGTACTTTTGATAAATTTCTTTCATCATTGGTTGTTAGCCAATGTAAATCAGGCCAACTTCTTAACCATGTCAACTGACGCTTGGCAAGTTGACGAGTTGCACAAATACCACGAAAGACCATTTCATCATGGCTGCATTCGTCATTCAAATACTGCCACATTTGCCTATAACCAACACATCGGATAGCAGGCATATCTTCATGTAAATCGCCACGTTCTTTAAGCTTTACGACTTCTTTTTCAAAGCCTAAATCAATCATTTGGTTAAAGCGCAGAGCGATTCTTTCGTGTAATTCACTACGTTCAGTTGTGCTGATAGCAAATTGTAAAACATTCCCTTCGAGCTTATCACCTTTTAATTGAGATAATTGTGTCAAAGTGTTGCCAGTAATGCGAAATACTTCAATTGCTCGGCTAATACGTTGACTATCATTTGCATGGATTCTCTCGGCCGAAACAGGATCAAATGTAGCTAACTGTTCATGCATGGCAGGCCAACCTAACGTGGCCGCTTCAGTTTCAATCGCCTTTCTAATCTCTTGATTAGCTTCTGGCAGAGGAGATATACCTTCAATTAAACTTTTAAAGTACATCATGGTACCACCTACTAATACTGGGATACGGTTATTAGCTCGGCTGATTGCAATTTGTTTTAAAGCATCGCGACAAAAGTCAGCTGCTGAATAGCTTTCACTGGCATCCAGTAAATCTATCAGTGCGTGAGGGTATTGTTGTAACTCTTTTTCCGTTGGCTTTGCAGTACCAATATCCATATCACGATAAACCAAAGCAGAATCAACACTAATAATATCGCAAGGTAATGCGTCATATAAAGCCATAGCTAACGCTGTTTTTCCTGAAGCGGTAGGCCCCATGATACATATAACAGGCAGTTGGTCTGATGAATTATTAGTAGACAATGATCTAACACTCTTTGCTTTGGTAATATCAACCAAAGATTATTGAAGTTGCTTGATACTAGATGTAAGGTCAACCTCAACAGAATTCAATAGCAAAATACTATTTAGTTGAACATTTAGTAAGTTTTTCCCAAGTATTAGTAAGTTTTCTGCATCTTGTAATTGATATTGCTCTAAAATTAACGCTCTAGCTATTGCTAAATAACAATCCATTTCAGTAAGAAAGCTATTGTTTTTATAATGTTCACTATTTAGTAGTTCATTAATGACACTTAAAAAACTATTGCTTATGTCTCGTTCTCGTAACACCGCAGGAAATTGACGTATTTGGATACGGTTATTTGCTTGTTCGGTAAAATGTATACCCGATAAGTTAAGCCATTCTTTCTGACTTATGATGAAGCTTTTCTGTTCATCGTCAATTTGTAACATAACAGGTAGCAATAAAGGTTGACTGATTAACCCTTCTGGAGTTTTCTGCCAGTTTTGCTTGATTTGCTCAAGATAGATTTTTTCTGCAAAGCTTGTCAATGACAGTAACCTAAGCCCCTCTTTTTCTTTAAATACTGCAAAACGATTTTTTGCAACATGAAGAAAAAAACTAGCCTGATTTGATTGACTGACATTTGACTCTATCTGTTCAGCATTACTAACATTTACACTTTCATTAGCTTGAGTAAGCGTAGGGGTTTCCATAAGGCGTTGGTAATTACTTACTGCTGCCATAGAAGGGGCTTGATTTGCTTTCACGCCATTATAATCAGGATTAACTTGATTGTTTGCTGATTGAGAGCTCGATGAAAGAGAGCCGATATAACCTGCTTGTTGGTGATTAACACTGTCTTGGTGATGTTGGTTTATTTGCTCGTTAGTCACATTTGGTTGTGCATTAGAAGCTGCAGGATATTGCACATAATTATTTTCTATCACTGGTTGGTTTTCAGCAGAATCATAAGCTGAACCATCATCAGATAATGATAATTCGTTTTGAAGCCCTTGATGGCATACAGAATAAATAAAATCATGGACATAACGACTTTGATGAAAACGGACTTCATGTTTTGCAGGATGTACATTCACATCAACATCTTTATGGTTAAGCGTTAAAAAAAGTACGAAAGCGGGATAGGCATCATGAGGTAATAAATCAGAGTAAGCTTGCCTAATAGCATGATTAATCAATTTATCCCTCATCATTCGACCATTGACATAACTGTAACATAGGTCATTTTGACTACGAGAAAAGCTAGGTTTGGCCAACCAGCCAGAGAAGCTCATATCATCATGCTGACATTCAACTTCTATCGCATTTTCAATAAATTTTTGCCCACAAACCATAGCAACACGTTTCGATTGCTGAGCTTTTGTCGATGCGATGCGATATTGTCTGACCGTTTTACCATTATGGGTCAATGTAAAACCAACGTCGAAGCGTGCTAAAGCAATACGACGAACCACTTCATCTATATGATGGAACTCTGTTTTTTCAGTTCTTAAGAATTTACGGCGAGCAGGTGTATTAAAAAATAGGTCTAACACTTCAATACTCGTACCATCGGGGTGAGCCGCTGGCTTAACAGTTACCGCCATGTCTCTACCTTCAGCGTTTGCTTGCCAAGCGTTAGTTTGCTCTTTAGGTTTAGACGTTAACGTTAATCTTGCCACAGAACTAATACTTGCTAATGCTTCCCCTCTAAAGCCTAAGCTATTGATAGCCTCTAAATCATTGAGATCTTTTATTTTACTGGTAGCATGACGGCTCAATGCTAAAGTTAGCTCATCTTTGACTATGCCTGAGCCATTATCACTAATTCTGATTTTTTTAATGCCGCCTTTAACTACTTCAATATGTATATTGGTTGCGCCTGCATCTAAGCTATTTTCAATTAATTCTTTAATCACTGAAGCAGGACGTTCGACGACTTCACCGGCCGCTATTTGGTTAGCTAAACGGGCGGGTAATATTGCAATAGACATAATTAAGCGTTACCGAGGTGTTATGAAGTTATCCTGCTCGAGGAATTTTTAAAGTTTGCCCAATTCTCAGAGCATTATTTTTCAGATTATTAACTGTCTTGATTTTTGATACTGAAGTATTGTAACGCTGAGCTAGCACAGATAATGACTCACCGCTGCGAACTTTATGTTTTTTATAACCAACACTGGCAAAATATGAACCTGCTAGTGGATAAGCCATAAAGTAGTCTTTAATACCAGTGTGGATAGCACCGGCTAACCTTTGTTGATGTTTACCCCAGGTTAGGTTTTTCTCTTCTTTGTGATTAGAAATAAAACCAGTTTCTACCAATATAGAAGGAATATCTGAAGATTTTAATACCGCAAAGTTACCGTTTTGTGGTGTTTTCTTATGCATTTTTGTTATTTTTCGCAACTCTCTAATTACTTTGTTTGCTACACCAAAACTCACACCAAGAGAATGTTCTTTACTCATATCCGCTAAAGCTAATGCTAAGTGACTATCTGCAGTGCTTTTAATGACACCACCGCCACCACCTAAAAGCTCGGATTTTTCTTCTCGTTTCAGTAACCATTTCGCTAATTCTGATTCGGCACGCTTTTTAGTCACTACCCATACCGATGCGCCATGAGGCCCAGGTGTCCTAAACGCATCAGCATGAATTGACACTAAAAAGTCGACATTACGTTCACGGGCCAAACTGGTACGTCTATTAAGGTTTACATAGTAATCACCTGAGCGGATCATTACTGCTTTCATGCCTTTTTCACTGTTTATTAGTTTTTGCAGTTTCTTAGCTATGGCTAAAGTAACACGTTTCTCATAAGTGCCTTTATTGCCAATAGAACCAGGATCTTCACCACCATGACCAGCGTCAATGCCAATTATAATGTCATGATGATCTTTCTTCGGTTGTGAGGTAACTTTTTTGGCTCGATTTTTATCGTATAAATCAATAACTAATCTATTACCATACTGACCAGCAGGTGATAACGGAAATACCGTTAACTGGTATGATTTTTCAAGTTCAAGAACAAGCCGAGTGGTGCCTGTTTTCTTTGAGGTGCTTGTTCTAAAACGTTTGACTCGCGGATCATTGGCAGCAAGTTTCTTCAAAGAAACAGTATTTTTTGTTCCTTTGAAATCTATCACTAAACGATTAGGGTTTGATAAAGTGAAGTATTTATAATCGGGCTTGTTTTTTACATCAAAAACAATACGGGTATTTTCAGGTGCTGGCCATACACGAATACCGTCAATACTATTGGCAGCTTGTGCTTGAAAGGACAATATAGATTGACCAACAACAATACTGCAAAGTATCAACAACCATACTCTAGTTGATTGTGTTAACCTTTGAAACATCAATTTTATACCCTAATACTACTCACTCTCATTGAGCTTAACATGGCTTTTTATAAAGATAAAAACTCATTAAAACTTTATGAGGCATTACTTATCAGCCTGTACATGCAATGACACTAGAAGTTGCTCTGCAAATGCAGACTCTGCAATAAATGTAATAACGCGTTGTTCACCTTGATAGGCCATGTTAATGGTTAAATCTTGTTTAGCCAAGAGCCCAGCCCCTTTTTCTGGCCATTCGATAAAACAACAACAATCTTGATTAAAGTAATCACGAATCCCCATATACTCTAACTCTTCAGGATCAGATAAACGATATAAATCAAAATGAAAGACTCGCCATGGCGGTAATTCATAGGGTTCAACTAAGGTGTATGTAGGACTTTTAACATTTCCCTTATGCCCCATAGCCCTAACAAAACCACGCGTTAATGTTGTTTTACCTGCACCTAAGTCACCATTTAAATAAACGACTAAACCTTTAGGACCATTTTCATCAACCATGATTTGCAGTGCTTTAGCTAGCTTATGACCTATTTCAACGGTTGCTTCTTCATCGACAAGTAAATATTCAAGTTCTTTCATTTATGGCGTCTACTTTTATTCTTAACAATCATTCATTAACTAGTTGTTGAATTTCTACAAACAAATCACTGGCTAACATGCCACGTTGCCCATGCTTTTTCGCGATGTTATCCGCAGCCATGCCATGAAGATAACTTGCAATACAAGTCGCATAAAACTTATCTTCAATTTGCATACTCAAAGCACCAATGATACCACTTAACACATCGCCCATGCCACCTGAGGCCATTCCTGGATTTCCCGTGGTATTTATTACCACGTTTTCTCCATCAGAAATAAGTGTTCCCGCTCCTTTTAATAAGCAAATACCGCCGTATTTATTAGCAATCTGTTTTACCGCACTAAAGCGATCTTTCTCTATATCGGCAACATCACACCCTAAAAGAGATGAGGCTTCTTTAGGGTGTGGCGTTAATATAGCACTGTTAATATGTTGAGCGTTTTTTGGCAAATTGGCGAGAAAATTCAAGGCATCAGCATCGATAACCAATGGTTTACTCTTTAAATTACAATCATCAAACACGAGTTTGCATAGCTTCATCGCCCAATCATCTTGACCTAGTCCGGGGCCTATTAAGCAAGCTTTTGCCTTTGATAGTTGTTTAGCTTGCGTTAATTGTTCTGCACTATTTGCCGCTATCATTAATTCCGCACGACCTGAAAAAACTAAAGCAGAATTTTGATGATGGCAACACACTGAAAGCAAACCTGCACCTGATCTTAATGCTGCTTCACTTGCTAAACGAATGGCTCCTGGCATACCAACATTACCTCCTACCGCGAGTAGTAGGCCAATATTGCCTTTATGACTGGTGTTTAACCTACGAGGTAAATAAGTTTTCGCTAACTTTTGTTCTGCGGGTATTGCTTGGATACTATGTTTACTAACTACTTGCCCTTTAAATGCATCACCTAAGTTCAACTCCGCTAAAGTTATTGTGCCGACAAAATTCCCAGCTTGCCCCGTAAATAAGCCTTGTTTAAGCACAATGAAAGTCACGCAATGATCAGCTATTACAGCTTGCTCAGCTAGTTCATCACCAGAAACTGAACCTGTACTTGCACATAAACCAGAAGGCACATCAATACTTAATACGGAGGCTGTACTATGATTTATTACCGAAATAACTGGCCTTAAGGTGTTAGGTAAATCCCCATGAAAGCCAATGCCAAAAATAGCATCAACAATGACATCACCTTGAAAGGATTGAATAGTATCAACAGTTTTTTGGTTACTCATTTCGAACGAGTAAGGCACAGCAGCTTGCTTCATTAGCTCAAACGCCCGCAATGCATCACCTGACAACGCCTGCTCATCGCACAGCAAAATAACCTTAACAGCTAAACCGGATTGTTTAGCCAGCTTCGCAACAATAAAACCATCTCCACCATTATTACCTTTACCACACACCACTAAAATATGCTTCGCTGCTGGCCAAATCAACGTTAACTGTTTAAATGCAGCCTGCCCTGCTTTACACATTAGTGAAAACATTTCGATGCCTTGATGTTGCGCAACCTTCGCTTCATTTTCTAATACTTGTTTTGCGCTATAAACTGAAGTTAAACAATCTTGGTGTGATAGACTTAGCGATAATTTCATGACTTATACTCATTTATGGCCTATTAGCCGTTAACATTATGACGACATCTTCTATTAACTATCTAGAATTAGCAGAAAAAATCAAGTGCTGGGGCAAAGAGTTAGGTTTCTCACAACTTGGTATTACTGATATTGACTTATCTTCCCACGAAGAAGCCTTAAAGCGTTGGCTGGCAAATGGGTATCATGGAAATATGGACTATATGGCCAAGCATGGTTTAATGCGGGCTCGCCCAGCAGAGTTAGTACCGGGCACAACAAGGGTTATTTGCGTTCGCCTTGACTACTTACCGCAAGATGCAAAGTTTGCCAAAACACTTAAAGATAAAAATGCTGCCTATGTAAGTCGCTACGCGCTCGGTCGAGATTATCACAAATTAATGCGTAAACGGTTACAGCAATTAGGTAAGAAAATATCTACTCATTGTGAAGCTTTCAATTGCCGCCCTTTTGTTGATTCTGCCCCAGTGCTTGAAAGGCCGCTTGCTGAAAAAGCTGGTTTAGGCTGGGTGGGTAAACATACATTACTACTAAATAAAGAAGCGGGTTCATGGTTTTTTTTAGGCGAGTTGTTTATTGATATCCCCTTACCCATAACGCAATTAGAAAGTGATCAAGATAAAGAAAAAAGAGATAAAAACACAGCAGAAAAATCTGGCTGTGGAAGCTGCGTCGCCTGTATAAAAATATGTCCCACTAACGCAATAGTTGAACCTTATGTTGTTGATGCTAAACGTTGTATATCCTACTTCACCATTGAGTCACCAGATCCGATCCCTGTAGAACTTAGACCATTAATGGGTAACCGCATATACGGTTGCGATGATTGTCAGCTAATCTGCCCATGGAATAAATACGCAAAACTGACACCTGAGCAAGACTTTCAAGCACGCCATCAACTCGATAATGTCTCTTTGTTAACCCTATTTCGCTGGACGGAAGAAGATTTTCTGTCAAAATTAGAAGGTTCCCCCATAAGACGTATAGGTTATGACAGTTGGTTAAGGAATATTGCTGTTGCCCTAGGCAATGCACCTTATAGCCAAGCAATAGTCAGTACACTGGTAGAAAAAAAAGGTGCGGTGAGTGATTTAGTTGCTGAGCATATTGACTGGGCGTTAACTCAGCAACAACATAAAAAAGGGAAAGAGCAAGTTCAAATTGAAAAACAACAAGTTAATCATCGATTAACGAATCGTTTAATTCGCTCCATCGAAAAAGGCTTAACAAGAGACGCATAAGCTGACAAAAAGCTATTGTAAGTTATTTA
>Ga0193960_1000663_pt1 | contig 14100 bp, 8 predicted proteins | sample FB_3_MG_FD_140338 | JGI IMG/M metagenome (GOLD analysis project Ga0193960, IMG submission 140338) | Microbial mat bacterial communities from the Broadkill River, Lewes, Delaware, United States - FB_3_MG | ecosystem: Environmental > Aquatic > Freshwater > River > Microbial mats | place: USA... | reverse complement strand
CTTATTCGTTCCATGAAAAGCAATAGCTTTTATCTGACGATTACCCACACGTCCAGAAGAGAATACGTAATCACATTTGTAAGGTGCCTTCAAAAAAGTCTTCACTAATTTTCCATCTACGAAAACTAGAAGAGAATCTGTCTTTTGCCCATCACTAATAGAAAAGTCAAGAGATATCTTATCGTTCATTATTACTTGAGAATGTTTCTTAGGAGAAACAATCTTCACACTTCTTATATAATTTACTTCATCAGTTGAAGTAGTATTAACAGCCTTTTTTGTATTAGAACCCGACTTCTTAGGAGTCGAATTACATGACGTAAGACTAAGAGAAAGAACAAGTAAAACGATAAGATATCTCATATATGTATTTAAATTATTTATCAGCTAATTTCCATTCAAAACCGTCTTTAGTATCTTTTACTTCGATACCTAAGGCAGCCATTTTATCTCTGATCACATCTGCAGTAGCCCAATCTTTATTAGCTTTTGCTTCAGTACGCATCTCTAGTAACATCTCAACTACTTTTCCAAGTGTTTCATCATTACTAGATGATGACTCAGCCTCTTGTTTAAGACCAAGAATATCAAATGCAAAATCATTATAAAGCTTAGTAATCTTAGCAAGACCATCAGCATCAATAGATTCTTTACCAGCTACTATTGAGTTAATCATCTTAACACCATCAAAAAGATGAGAGATAAGAATTGGTGTATTCAAATCGTCATCCATTGCTGCAAAACATTTCTTCTCTAGTGTATCAACATCAACAGTAGATTTATCAGAAGCAACAATCTTAGAGATAGATGCAACAGCATTCATCATACGATTATACCCTTTTTCAGCAGCTTTAAGTGCATCGTTAGAAAAATCTAATGGAGATCTATAGTGAGCTTGTAACATAAAGAAACGAATAGTCATTGGACCATACGCTTGCTCAAGTACATCGTTATCACCAGAGAAAAGTTGATCAAGAGTAATAAAGTTACCCAATGATTTACCCATCTTCTGACCATTAATAGTCACCATATTATTGTGCATCCAATATTTAACTGGATCTTCACCATAAGCAGCAGTCGATTGAGCGATCTCACACTCGTGGTGAGGGAATTGTAAATCAAGACCACCTCCATGAATATCAAATCTCTCTCCAAGATACTTACGGCTCATACTAGAACACTCTAGATGCCATCCTGGGAAACCATCACTCCAACGAGAAGGCCAACGCATGATATGCTCAGGTGCAGCTTTCTTCCATAAAGCAAAATCAAAAGAAGCTTTCTTCTCAGACTGACCAGCAAGAGTTCTTGTATTCCCTTGAAGATCTTCTATATTTCTACCAGAAAGTTTACCATAAGGGTATTTCTTGTTATATGCTTCAACATCGAAATATATTGAACCATTAGACTCATAACCGAATCCTTGTTCTAGAATCTTCTCAATAAGCATTTGCTGCTCAATAATATGACCAGAAGCACGAGGTTCGATACTTGGCTTAAGAGTATTTAGATCATCCATATTTTTATGGTATCTATCAGTAAAGAACTGAACAACCTCCATTGGTTCAAGTTCCTCAAGACGTGCTTTCTTAGCAATCTTATCTTCCCCTTCGTCAGCATCATTCACAAGATGACCAACATCAGTAATATTACGAACGTATCTAACCTTATAGCCAGAATACTTAAGATATCTAAATAATAAATCAAAAGTAATAGCAGGACGAGCATGACCTAGATGGGCATCACCGTACACAGTAGGACCACAAACATATAGACCAACGAATGGTGGATTATATGGTTCGAACTTCTCCTTCTTCCTCAACATTGTGTTGTATATTGCCAGATTGCCTTGCATAACAATTTATCTTTAAATGATTTATATACGTAAAATTATAAATTTTAATTCTCTTAATAGGCTGCAAAATTCACTATTTTATATGAAAGAGAAAAATATTATGACATAATTCTATGTAAATCATTGAAATAATTAGATTATGAAGAGATATAAAGGTAGACCTATAGATAATATATAATTAGCCAACAACTGTTAAGTAACTATTTAGCAATAGTTCAGCAACAGAAGAACTAAGGGTTGATGAATGGTAAATGAAGGACCACAACACACTTTCATAGTACACTTAACTCGAACAAAGTATAAGATAAAACAAAAGGCTGTCTGAGAGAACTCTCAAGACAGCCTTATAGATACAATAAGTTCGGTTAAGGTTTATTGTAATGCTTTCTTTGCATCCATTTTCTTAACTACATTTCCAAAAATAACTAGTGCAATTGCAGAAACTGTAGCAATAGCTAAGAAATAGAACCATATATAATGAGCATTCGAAGCCGCAACTTCCCATGCTTCATGAGTATCAAATAAACGTGGATCTGGACAATATTTCTCAAGTAAATAACCTGAAAGTCCAAAACCTAATATTGAAGAAATAAATGAGTGAAGATGTGAGAACCCTAGATAAAGTCCTTCTTCCCCTTTAGGAGCTTGCTTAGAAAAATACTCTAAGAAACGAGGAGATATAAATGCTTCAGCAGTTCCTTGAAATACGATACCAACAATCATCATGAAAGCCACTGGATGCATACCAAGTATAAGGTCTGACCCCATCATATTACCTGATGCCATACACATTGCAGATATAGGCATAATAAACATACCAACAATCATTGACTGAAGAGCTGTTTTATGTCTCATCAATTGTGAAATAAATCCAACAGTTAGTACAACTACTAAAGGATTAACATTGGCATACCATGAAGGAGAAGCTCCTTCACCAGCAAGACGAAGAACATACTTAGGCATTGTTGCATATAACTGATGTTGAACCATCCAGAAACCTGTAACAATAAGAATAAGAACAATTAGTCTCGTATTTCCTAGTACCTTAATAAAACCTTGCCATATCTCACCAAATGATTTTCCTTCACCCTCTCTCTTCTCTGACTTATAAAAGAAAAAGATAGCCACTAAAGCTAATAATGTCATTGTTGCAGAAAAGTAGTTAAGATTGATTAATCCCTCGTCACCCATAGCCACACGAAGAGGCTTAACGATTGTCTTTCCTGAAAAAGCACCAATATTTACCATTCCGTAGAAGATAGAAAAACCACGAGCTCTATTAGCTTCAGTTGTTTCTTTTGCAACCGTAGCCGAGATAACCGACTTGATGAATGAACCACCAATGATAATAAGAGCCATTACTGGCACAATTAGAAATTTATATGAACTCCCTCTCAGTCCAGTAAAAACTGTCTCTTGTCCATATTGAACAAGACCAGCATCTTCAAGAAAAGTAGGAAGAATTGCCAGACCTAGATAACCCAATGTCAATAGAGAAAAGGCTAAAAGCATAGCATTTCTAAAACCTATCTTATCAGATAATGCACCTGCAAATGTTGGTAATAAATATAAGATACCTGAGAAAACACCTGCTACAGTAGCTCCCTGGGTATCAGAAAAACCTAATATTCGTGATAGATAAAGGGTAATAACAATAAATACCCCATAATAAGCGGCTCTTTCTAATAACTCAACTCCGTTGGCTACCCAGAATGCCTTGGAGAAATTCCATCCTTGATTCTTTGCTTGCATTGTCGCTTTTGTTTTAATAAAAATTAATAGTTAATGTTCAGCAAATATATAAGTCTTTTGTGATTAAGCAAATGATTTATGTTCATTTGAGAAAACTAAATATCAAATAAAATTGGGAGCTTCAAAGAATCAATTATAAAATTATATTGTTCAGTATTACGATTATGCCAATTGTTCCTTTACATAAGACAGATAGCGCATAAATATTCATCTTAACAAAACGTGATTTTACATATTATCCTACATTGTAAAAATGAGATGTATGAAAATAATTTTTAGTAACTTTAAACAAATAATATACGTTTATTGCATATGAGATTGACTATTCAGACTATTATCCTTTTTTTAAGTTTCGCTCTATTTTCATGTGGAGGAAACGAATATATCGAGGATGTAGAATTAACCGGACTTGCTTTACCAATAGAGATATCACAAGATATCACAGAGATAAACCTGTCTAAATATCTTCACGAAGAGATTAAGCTAATAAGCGTTAAGACTGATAAAGAATTGACACATACCCTTATAAAAGATTCTACATATGTTATTCTAAATGCAAGAAATCTAATCTCTCCTATATCAAATATTCACATAAAGACTAACAAGGGACGTTTTGATATCCTAATTAAAAACACAAGATTCAAGAGAAAGAGTAATCTATCTCCACAAATCTATGGCAATACCTTTGATCATAACATAATTCATTTCAGCATAAAAAATAGATACAACAAAATCTTTGCCTATGTGAATAACAGACGACTTAAGAAAAAAAGTATAATATATGAAGAAGGGCAATTTAGTATAGAAGTCCCTGAAAAAATAGAAAACTACAATAACTCATATATTAGAATATATGCGAGTGACTCTTTATCTGGAGTCTCAAATGAATTTCTTGTTCCTATCAAGAATGGAGAAGCAATAACTAATTTTCAGAAATTAGACACAACAAATCTTAAGAATAAACTATACAGTGAATTATATGATGACAAAGAATACTTTCAATTATATAAAGATGCACTAAACACCTTTGTATACCGTAAAAACAATTGTACATATCTTGATAGTTCTTTAAGAAAATCTATAAAACATTACGGTCTATATAGAATCACCAATCCAAAGACTAGAGATAAACGATATCTTCCCTTATACGACCACTTTGCTTATGCTGATAAAGAGGTCTCTCAAAGACTAACTAAATATAAAAAACCAAGAAGTTTTAATCGATCACACAAAGGAGTCAACCAGTTAAATGCATTTCTAATGACTATACCTGGTCCCCCATCATACTACATAAAACCTAATAAACTTGACAAACATCTTAGCGATCATGAGTTTTCATTTCTTAAGATAGAAGCATTAAGAGAAACTAGCCTATCATTGATATATGGTAACTATATCTCATTAAGACAAGATGTTCTTACATATGCATATCTAAGAAAATACTTCGATGACTTTACTATTATGATCTTTAATAGATCAAAGTTTATGAAAAAAAGAAAAATCGACCTTCCTTCATACATTACAGAAGCAAATGGCATAGCCCTTTTCAACAGTAAATACGACATTACAAAAGGTAAACTTATTATCGAATTACAGCCACATAGTGTTGAGATTATAACAGGAAAGATTGCCCAATAAACAAGCTCATCTATTGTTGTCTATTCACATTTAATTTTCTAAGTTTGTACAAAACAGACATAGAAAAATCTAAATATATCTAATATGAAAGATGAGAAATTGATGGCTAAAGAACTTGTTGAGTTTATCGATGCAAGCCCAAGTCCATATCACGTTATTGAAAACATGAAAACTATTCTTGATGAGAATGGTTTTACTAATCTTTGTCCTGCTGAAGCATGGAAAGTAGAAAAAGGTGGTAAATATTACGTTACTAAAAATAATACTTCTCTTTTTGCTTTCGTTCCTGGCTCAGGAGAAATGGCTGAAGAAGGATTCAAGATTGTAAGTGCTCACTCTGACTCTCCTACCTTTAAAATTAAACCTAATCCAGAAATGACTGTTGCAGGTAAATATCTTAAGCTAAACACAGAAGTATATGGGGGTCCTATCCTTTATACTTGGTTCGACAGACCACTATCAATTGCAGGTAGAGTTCTACTTAAAACGGATAATCCTCTTCAACCAGAACATAGATATTTAAATATAGACAGACCAATCTTATTTATTCCTCATTTAGCTTACCATTTCAATAGAGATGTGAACGATAAAGGAAATCCTCTTAGTAAGCAAAAAGATATGCTTCCTGTTATTCAAACTATCAACGAGAAATTTGAGAAAGAAAATTTCTTAATGAAACTGATAGCTGAAGAATTAGGAGTTGAGGCAGAAAGAGTACTCGACTTTGACATCACTCTATATGAGTATGAAAAAGGATGTCTAATGGGACTAAATGAAGAATTTATATCATCAGGGAAGTTAGATGACTTAGCAATGGCATTTGGCGGAATGAAGGCTCTTCTTGACTCTAAAGATTGTAAAGCTACTAAAGTATTAGCAATCTTTGATAATGAAGAATGTGGTTCAGGAACTAAACAAGGAGCAGGTTCTCCAGTACTTAAGAATATGCTTGTTCGTCTAAACCTTGCTCTTGGAGGTAAGACAGAAGACTACTTCAGAGCTCTTCATCACTCATTTATGATATCTGCTGACATGGCTCACGCTCTTCATCCAAACTATGTTGAGAAGCACGACCCAACAAATCACCCAATAATGAATGGTGGTCCAGTAATAAAGATACATGCAAATCAGAAATATATTACTGATGGCGAATCAGATGCTATCTTTGAAGCAATATGTCAAAAAGCAGGTGTACCTTGCCAGAAATACGTTAATCACTCAGATATGGCTGGTGGTTCAACACTAGGTAATGTACTTCTTGCCCAAATGGATATAAAAGGTGTAGATATAGGAAACCCTATGTGGGGTATGCACTCTATAAGAGAGACTGGTGGAGTTCTCGATCAGACATATGTTACCAAAGCATTTAAAACATTTTTTGATTTATAAAACACTAAGCCGCTAGAGATAGCGGCTTACTTGTTAAAAAAGACTACATGAAAAGGATATATAAAATTCTATTTCCCGTTATTGTCTTATTAGTAGTAACAATCTACATAAGTAAGATATATACTAATGAGAATGGGAAACCTAAATACATCTTCTATTTCATTGGAGATGGATTCGGCACAGCACAATCAGAGCTTACTCAAGCATATGTAAAAGCAATTAGTGATAATAAAGAGAGTCTTAACATGTTCAAATTCCCTGAACATGCTGTGTATACAACATTCTGTGACAACAGATTTATTACAGGTTCTGCTGCTGCAGGAACTGCACTTGCTACTGGATATAAAACATCAGTAAACACTATTGGAATGGAGGCTGACAAGAAAACTCCTGTCAAGAGTCTTGCAGAAAAAGCAAGAGACAAAGGATACAAGATAGGAATACTTAGCTCCGTATCTATTGATCATGCTACTCCTGCAGTCTTTTATGCTCATCAACCAAGTAGAAATATGTATTACAACATATCTCTTGAGCTGAGCAAGAGTAATTTTGATTATTTTGCTGGAGGAGCACTCAGAAAACCAAATGGAAACGGTAAGATTAATGAAGAAGATGTAGCTGCTAATTTTGGTCTTGCAAAAGGTACAATAATAAAGGATAAGCCTAACTCAATAGATATAGCAAAACAGAGAGGATATAATCTTATCAAAGACAAAGAATCCTTTTATAAACTAGAAAAAGGAGATAACAAAGTAATTGTATTTGCTCCTCGTGTTAATGGTGGCAATTCTCTATATTACGCACTTGACCAAACAGAAGAGGATCTACGTCTCGATGAATTAACAGCAAAAGGTATTGAACTATTAGATAATAAAGATGGATTCTTTATGATGGTAGAAGGAGGGAAAATAGACTGGGCTTGTCATGCAAATGATGCAGCTTCAACTGTTCACGATGTAATACAATTTGATAAAGCAGTAGGGGAAGCACTTAAATTCTATAAGAAACACCCTAAAGAAACTCTAATAATTGTTTGTGGTGATCACGAAACAGGTGGACTTTCTCTTGGTTTTGCAGGTTCTCATTACGACTCAAACTATGCTCTTCTTCAGCATCAGAAAATATCATATGAAGAATATACTAAGATAGTAGATGATTTTAGACACAGTGGAAACATATCATTTGATAGTGCTTTAGTAAGTCTTAAATCGTACTTTGGTTTAGGTGACAAATCACTAGGACTAGAATTAACTAGCTACGAAAAGGAACAATTAGCAAAGGCCTACAAAATGAGTATGATTACGCCCAAAAAACGTCCCCATGATGACAGATATTTTAATACCTATGGATATTACGATCCCTTTACTACTGTAGCAACAAAAATTCTAGCAAATAAAGCAGGAATTGGATGGACCACATTCTCTCATACAGCATCTCCAATAGCTGTGAGAGCATTAGGAACTGGAAGTGAAATATTTAAAGGCTATCTAGACAATACAGATATTCCAAAAAAGATTGAATCACTACTTAAATAACAAAAAGCCCCTTCAAGGGGCTTTTTTTATATTTATGAGAACAAAGATCTAAAAACATCAGCAACCTTCTTGGCCTGATGAACCTTTATCTTAAACTTAGATATATCAACACCTTTTAGATTATTAGCAGGAATAAAGATCTCCTTAAAACCAAGCTTCTCAGCCTCAGCGATTCTTTGGTCTATCTTACTAACCGAACGAATCTCACCAGAAAGACCAACCTCCCCAGCAAAACAAACATTACGCTCGATTGCTATATCAACATTAGAAGAAAGAATAGACATAACAACAGCTAAATCAATAGCAGGATCATTAACCTTAATACCACCTGCAAGATTCAAAAAAACATCCTTAACAGCCAATCTAAATCCAACCCTCTTCTCAAGAACAGCAAGTAACATGTTTAATCTTCGTAAATCGAAACCAGTTGCTGATCTTTGAGGTGTACCATAAGCTGCACTACTAACAAGAGCCTGTACTTCAATCAGAATAGGTCTTACTCCCTCAATAGTTGCTGCAACAGCACCACCACTAAGCATATCATCTCTATCAGAAAGAAGTAGCTCAGAAGGATTAGATACTTCCCGTAAGCCAGTATTATTCATCTCATAGATACCTATCTCGGAAGTTGAGCCATATCTATTCTTGACAGAACGAAGAATTCTATACATATAGTTCTGATCACCTTCAAACTGAAGCACTGTATCTACCATATGCTCAAGTATTTTAGGACCAGCTATATGTCCATCTTTGGTAATATGTCCAATAAGAATAACAGCTACAGAATTCTCTTTAGCATATCTCATTAATCTAGAAGTACACTCACGAATCTGTCCAACGCTACCTGTTGCCGATTCAATAGTATCTGTAGCAACTGTTTGAATAGAATCGATAACAACTATATCAGGATTAATATTATCAAGATGAAGTAATATCTTTTCAAGTGATGTCTCTGATACAAGTAAACAATCGCTATCCTCTTTAGAAAGACGATTTGCACGAAGTTTTATTTGTTGCACACTCTCCTCTCCTGACACATAAAAGATATTTTTCTTCATATGTAATGCTAACTGAAGAACCAAGGTAGACTTACCTATTCCTGGTTCTCCACCAATAAGAGTTAGCGACCCAGGAACAATACCACCACCAAGAACTCTATCAAGTTCATTATTGCTAGTATTAATACGTTCCGTCTGTTCTGTGCTTATCTCACGGATCTTTAGCGGCTTAGACAAAGCCTTATTACTAGAAGATGAAAGTGACTTATTACTCTTCTTCTCAACCAACTCCTCAACATAAGAATTCCACTCTCCACAGCCACTACATTTACCAACCCATTTTGGTGATTGCATACCGCAATTCTGACATACATATGTTGTTTTTACTTTCATCTTAGTAGTATTTATTAAAAGAACTCCTCGTCTTCTTCTTCGTCAGTCTTCTCCTTTTGTTTATTCTTCAGCTTTGGAGCACAGTCAATCATAGGATTCATACCTCTAGGAACATCGAAATCTCTCTTGGTAATATTTAATGATTTATCACCATATACTTTCTTCATGTATAGAGCCCAAATAGGAAGAGCCATATTAGCTCCTTGACCCAATTTAATTGTCTGGAAATGCACAGCTCTATCTTCAGCACCTACCCATACACCAGATACTAAATCAGGAGTAACCCCCATAAACCATCCATCTGAGTCATTCTGAGTAGTACCTGTCTTTCCTCCAATTGCATTTCTAAATCCATATTTATAACCTAGACGAACCCCAGTACCATTTCTAACTACGCCTTGAAGAAGATTTAGCATCAAATATGCTGTTTTCTCTTTAATAACTTCCTTCTCAGGAGCTCTATATTCAGATATTGTATTTCCATATTTATCCTCAATCTTACTAACTATAATAGGATCAACATGAACACCCTTATTAGCAAAAGTAGAATATGCACCAACCATCTCTCTAACAGATATATCAGCAGTACCAAGAAATAATGAAGGAACAGCAGCGATCTCTGATTTAATACCCAATCGTCTAGCCATTCTAACTGCTGCCTTCGGAGAAAATTGCTTAAGAACCCAACCTGAGATATTATTCACAGAATGAGAAAGTCCCCACTTTAGAGTAACCATCTCTCCTGATCTCTTTGAATAAGAGTTTTTAGATGCCCATGGTGTTCCATCACCAAGAATAAATGTTTGAGGCACATTAGGTACTTTATCACAAGGAGATAATCCATTCTCCATTGCTAGAGTATAAAGAATTGGTTTAATTGTAGAACCCACTTGACGTTTCCCTTGAGAAACCATGTCATACATGAAATACTTGTAGTTTGGACCACCAACATAAGCTTTAACAAAACCATTATGTGGATCCATAGACATAAAGCCAGCCCTTAAGAATCCTTTGTAGTATATTAATGAATCTTTAGGAGTCATGATAGTATCATGTTTCTCATTCTTCCAAGTAAAGATTCTCATCTTCCTTGCAACATTGAATGCCTTTATAATCTCTTCCTCAGTCTTACCTGATTTCTTCATGACTCTATATCTCTCACTTCTTCTCATAGTAAGTAAGATATTCTTATCTACTTCCTCTTCTGTCAAGTCATTCGAAAAAGGAGGATGAATTTTATCATATCTCTCTCTATCGAAAGAAGGTTGAAGATCTAAAGCAAGATGTTCCTTCACGGCACTCTCAGCATGTCTTTGTAAACGAGAATCAATAGTAGAATGAATCCTTAGTCCATCTCTATAAATATCATATGTAGAACCATCAGCCTTAAAATTCTTATTACACCAACCATATAATGGATTATTATTCCACTGCTCTATATCCTCATAGTATTTTGATTTATCCCAAGAAGGATATCTACTTTTATCAGGCTTTTTAGCAGTCATAACCATTCTTAGATGCTCTCTAAAATATGTAGCAAGTCCTTCCTTATGATCAGAGCGAGTAAAACTAAGCCCAAGAGGCTTAACTCTTAAACTATCGTATCTAACTCTATCAATAAAATCATACTTTTTCATCTGAGACAGAACAACATTCCTTCTATGTAAAGTCAGTTTCTCCCTTCTTATAGGATTAAAATAAGATGGATTCTTAGCCATTCCAACGAGCATTGCACACTCATTTTGATTAAGCTCCATTGGAGTCTTTCCGAAATATATCTGAGATGCAGATTTAATTCCAACTGCTAAATTCAAGAAATCGAACTTATTGAAATACATTGCAATAATCTCTTCCTTTGTATAACTTCTCTCTAATTTAACAGCAATAACCCACTCTCTAAACTTCCTAAAGACTAACTGTATAGAACTACTATTTCTCTCTCGAGGAAATAACATCTTAGCAAGTTGCTGAGTAATAGTACTACCTCCTCCAGAACTTGTACTTCCTGTCAATACACCTTTAAACACACGACCTAAACCACGTAAATCGATACCAGAATGATCATAAAAACGTACGTCTTCAGTAGCAACAAGTGCATTAACTAATTCAACAGGAAGATCTTCAAAACTTACATATGTTCTATTCTGATGGAAATATTTTCCAAGAAGAACATTATCAGATGAAAGAACCTCAGTAGCAAGGTCACTCTTAGGATTCTCTAATTCTTCAAAGCTAGGCATAAAACCAAACCAGCCCTCAGAAACACCATAAAAAAGAGTTATTACAGACAATATTCCAGCAATAATTATTGCCCAAAAAATCCTTAATGCTTTCTTATACTTTTGGGGTTTCTTCTCTTTCGTTTTACTCATATATACAACGGTTTATACAACTTTTAAACCGTAAAAATACGAAATTACTTCTTATGAATAGCTTTTTTGTAAGCAAAACAAGCAAGGAAGAAATAGATTGTCATTTGAATAAGTATCATAATCAACTCCCAGCTAACTCTTTCTAGAGCAACTCCCATCACTTTTATTCTTAAGAATGCAGGAATAGCAAACTGACTTGGAAAGACAGAGATAATCGTTCTAAGACTCATTGGTATCGACTCTATAGGCCAAGAGACACCCGACATAAACAATAATAAAGGTGACAAGAACACTAAAAACATTAGTGAGTGAACTCGTGTTTTAAACAATGTTGATAACGCCAATCCTAAAAATGAAACAGCAAGTAGATATGGAATAGTAACAGCTAATTGATCAATAAAGAGTCCTTTCTCTGGAAAACCAAATATATCATTTAATACAACTAGACTCAATACAAAGTTAAAAACATAAACAGTAGTATATGCTAGTGACTTCCCAAGAATCAAAGCCTTTATTCCTCCTTTATTATTATCATATACCTTATAAAATCGAAACAGATTCTTCTCCTTCATACTACCTCCTAGCAATCCTATACCGATAAGAAGAGTCTGTTGAAGAATAAGAAATATTATCCCAGGCATAAGAAAACTACCATAACCTCCTGCGGGGTTATACTCATTAAATACTTTTATATCCATAAGAGAAGCTGAATCTTTTGCTGAATTATAATCTACTCCTCTATTCATTAATCTTTTCACCTCTATCTTAGCAGACATAACTGAAGTAGCCTTAAGTAGTGCCTTTTGGGCTGCCTTATAGTAAAGGAAATATGCACCATCACAATAGATGCTAACAGGAGATTGAGTTTGAGCAATAAGTTTCTTCTCAAAACCAGAAGGTATTCTAAATATGGCATTTACATCCCCCTTATCAAGTACATTCTTAGCCTCTTTCGTTGAATTTGCAGCGCACGTCACAGCCACCTCAGAACTCGCATCCATATATTTAATTAACTCCCTGCTACTAGTAGTGTTATCTAAATCAACTACACAAACAGGAACGTCTTCCAACACCTCGTTCATGTATGCTACAGAATAAATAACAGGATATGCAAAACTGGCTACAAGAAATAGAAGAATAGCACCACCATCTGTAAAAATGGTCTTCAATTCAGTATAGAATATTCGTCCTAATGTATTAATAAACTTCATAGTATCTTATCTATTATCTTTTCCCCCAATACTTCTCTTCTATAAAAATATTCTTTAATCTACCTGCTGTAAGAATTGCAAGAACAATAAAAACAAACATTGGTAATAAATCATACAAGGCAATCGATAAATCGATATTCTTAGCTGATTGCGAAATGAAGATCTTTAGATAGTATGTAAATGGGAATAAATATGAAAATATTTTAGCTCCTAATGGCATCCCCATAGCAGGGAATGTAAGTCCAGAAAAAGAAAGAGCCATCATAGTATATGCTGCACCTAATGATAAACACAGTCTTAAGTTTGCAGTCAAGGATATTAGCAGTATTGCAACTGATTGATAAGTAAGAACAAGTATCACTTGCGAAAGAATAATTGTTAACAGACTTCCATTAAGAGGAGCCTTAATAACAGCAAACATAAGCAAGTCCATGATAAGTGCCTGACCAATAAATATCAAAGTATAAGGCAACATCTTACCAACAATTGCTGACAAAGAACTTCCATTAGTAATTCTCATTAACTTATAACTTGTTCCCCATCTAATCTCTGTTCCTAATGCAAAAACACTAGTAAGCATAGTAAAGGCAATAAGCATTATTGCTAATATAGCCATTCCACAGAAATACATATAAGATGTATAAGGGTTATAAAGTAAATGTGAATCAAAAGGAATAGGTTGAACAGATGGCATTAAAGCAGCATTAGAATACCCCTTCTTAGTTCTTATCTTCATCTTCAAACCAGCCTTCACCGTAGAAAGACAGGTATAAATACCCTTATACAGCAAACTCCCTTTTACGATATTTGTGTTATTAAAGAAAAGCGGTAATTCAGGCTTAACCCCTTTAAGAACATCTCTTTCAAAATCCTCTTGTAGAAAGATAATTGCATCTACCTTACCCTTTTCCATCAATATCTTAGCCTCGCTTAGGCTATTTAACCTATATGTCGACT
>Ga0193960_1000661_pt1 | contig 14134 bp, 10 predicted proteins | sample FB_3_MG_FD_140338 | JGI IMG/M metagenome (GOLD analysis project Ga0193960, IMG submission 140338) | Microbial mat bacterial communities from the Broadkill River, Lewes, Delaware, United States - FB_3_MG | ecosystem: Environmental > Aquatic > Freshwater > River > Microbial mats | place: USA... | reverse complement strand
TATATAGTATTCAATTGAATCATTTGTTGACTGAGTATTATTTGTTGATAAACCTGTAATAAAACAGTTTTCTTGTGCTTGATGTATTCCCATTGTATTATGTTGGATTTAATGTTTAGCACAATTTATGAAATTACTTAAGAATGTAGTTAGATAAGTAGTGATTAATTTATGAAAGATGCCTTAAATTAAGTCATTTTATTTATGGGGATTCGTATACTCAAATGGAGGATGAAAATATGATTTTCAATTTTGTAATAAAAGAGGTTTTAAAACTACAGTTGAGGGGATTAATCTTGAATTTAATATATGGACTAATAAATATGATAAAATAATAACAAGTTTATTGAGAAATAATGTTCCTATTTCAGTTGTAGCAACAACCATTAACGATATGGTAGTTGATGATAATGAAAAGTTTTGTGATTGGAATAAAGAAGTTATTAAAATATTGAAGGATTAGATTTTGTTTTAGAAATGCTACCCCAAAACAACCAGATACAAAAAAAGCAAGCTATAAAGCTTGCTTTTTTGTGATTCAGCTGGGGTTCGAACCCAGGACCCCATCATTAAAAGTGATGTGCTCTACCAGCTGAGCTACTGAATCATCCTTGTGTGTTTGTTGTCTTTTCAAACAACGAGTGCAAAGATAGCGCTTGTTTGTTATTTTGCAAAGATTTCGGTGTTTTTTATTCAAAAAAAATGCTCTCTCTTGTCAGCTTTTATTGACCTTTTGTTTCTTTTAATTGATTATAAGGGTTTTACTGATTTTTGTGCCTTTGTCAATAAGTACAAATTTATATACACCAATACTTAGATTTGATAGATCTATTGTGTTTAGTGTGCCTCCAGAGAATATTTGTTGGTGTACTCGCGAGCCTTTCATGTCAAATACTTGTATTATTGCTTTGTTGGATAGCTCTATTTCTACGGTTACTTCTCCGTGGCTTGGGTTTGGGTATAGTTTTATTTCTTCAAGGTCATATGCCAAGATTTTAATTTTTTCTGTTTTGTCTCCTGTTATGCTTATATTTCTTTCTACTGCGTGATAATTTCGTTTGTTTGTTGTTATAATGTATTCTCCTAGCTTGATGTCTTCAAAGATGACTTCTCCTTTATAGTCCGTTAGAAATGGAGGATATGTGGATTGTGAGCTATCTAGTGCCTGTATACTCACTTCAACATCTTCTATTGGTCCATTGTCTGTTGAGATGTTAACTGTTAGATTATAGTTCTTTGTTAGTTCTGCTTCAATTGACATGTCTACATAAATACTCACATCCTTTTGATATGACTTGTAGCCTTCTTTGTTTATCTCTAGTACATATGAGCCCGATGTGACGTTGCTGAGTGTTGCTGTACCGTTTATGTCTGTTTTTTGAGGTGTAACAAGTAGAGATGAGTTTTCTTTGCGAATAAGATTTATATTGGCGTCTGTTATGTTTTGATCGTTCGATGTGATATGAAAATCAACACTGTGAAGTATTCTGTTGTCGTTATAGTATTTGAATAATATGTGATTGTCTATTTCTTTTATATCTAATAAGCCTTTGTATGAGTACGCATGTGTACTTATTCTTAGATTACTTGGTGATGTTATGTCTGTTATTTGAGTGATATTTGCTTCTCCAGGAAAAGGACATTCGCCGCTATATGATTTTGCCTTTAATAGTTTTAGTCCTTGTTTTTTGGGATTTATATTTATTCTGTTTTCTACCCAGCCTGGGTTTGATCTGTCAACTTTATATATTAGTAGTCCGTGGTGAGGGATGTGTTTGTCAAAACCTATTTGCTGTCTGTTTTCTAGTACAAAGAATTCCTCTTCTTCTGAGGTTTTTATTTGATATCCTTCTTTGTTGTATACTGAGTTGACGATGTCGTACTCGCCTGATTCATTTAATTCAGGTAGATTTACCCATCCTAGTAAGTATTTAGAATAGATGTTGGTGTGTGCAGGTGATTTCCCATCATTATTCCAACAACCACTGTCCATTAGTTCCCATGCACCTAGTCCGTCAGCATAGCCACCTGAATCACCAAAGTCAATGTCATAGTAGTCCATTATACCAAGTGCATGTGCAAATTCATGGCATGCGACTCCTATGCTTGATGGAGTGTTGTTTACATTTGTGTATAATTCAGGTGAGGTGAAGTATTCTCTTATTTTTATGTTGTTCCCTACAGGGAAATCGTAGGGTAGGGTCCATTGGTGTGACCATATTGCATTTATGTCTTCTCCACTTTCTTCTCCTACTCCTGAGTGAATCACGTGTATGAAGTCGATATAACCGTCTTTGTCATTATCGAATGGAGTGAAGTCAAGTCCTGTTTTCATGGCTGCTTTTATGGCATCCATTACAAATTCACGTATTCTTATATCTTCGTTGTCACTATTGTTGCTGCCGTAGTAGGCTTTTGTGTTTGGCAGGCTTACCCAATTAGTTACTACTGTTGTAATGTCAAGATTTCCATATGATGCTTCAAGAAAATAGTCTCTAAATGAACCTATATTGTCGTAATTAGGTTTATTCATCATGTCGATTATTGTTTCTCTAGATATTATGTGTTTTTGATCTGAGAAATCTGCAAGTATGATGAGTACCTTTTGTTTACCTCTAGTTAGTGAGGTTTTTTTCCTTTTTTCGAGTATTCTTTGTTGTGTTCGTGAGTTTAAGGCGTTTTTGTTGTCTGTGTATCTAGATTCTTTTTTTTGTATCTGTGCTTTACTGAAGAAGATGTCTTTGTTTCCAGAGTATTGTTTCTTGCTGAAGAGTGAATTAATGAACGATCTTTTCTTAACTACAGGATGTTTTGTTGGAATCATATCGCCTTTATCGTCAAGACTTGCATACATATACCATCCATCGTTTGTTTGAAGGACTTTACTGCCTTCCTTTGTTTCAAACCAGTGAATAAGTCCATCGCCTTTAAGATATAGCTGGATAGATGTTCCGTCTGCTTGAGTAAGGTTTTTGAGTTTTGGGTTTGCTATTACTCCACGACTATGAGTTGTTTGTGCTTCACCCGAGATGAATATGACGGTAATAATAATTGCCGTCATCGCCATTTTTATTTGGGTGAAAGATGCATTCATGTTGCGTGTAATTTAGGTCTTTTGCTTTATAGATGTTTACGTATTAAGTTAATAATAGTTTGTTATATATCTTTTATGATAAAGAAAAGCCCCTTCTTAAGTATAAAGAAGAGGGCTTTCAGTTCAGTATTATATCTTACTACTTACAGCAGTTTGAGTGTGTTCTGTTTTGTCTTTTGTGGTCTTTGTGTCCATCACATGACTTGTGATCCTTATGCCCTTTACATGACTTATGTCCTTTGTGATCTTTATGACCTTTGCATGACTTATGTCCTTTTTTGTTTTTGTGATTACAAGCTTTTTTGTCCCACATTACTCTTTGCTCATCGTTCAATAGTTTTCTCATCTCGATGCGCTGAGTAGTTCTGATCTTTTGGATCTTTTCTCTTGCTGAGCTCATGTCAGTGATTACTTTATTGATAGCTTTCTTATCTGCATTGTTAGCACTCATAAGAGTTCTTTTCTTTGCATGTAATTCGTTAAGCTTGTTCTTTAGAGGTGTAATCTTTTTATCTCCTTCAAGTTTTAGTTTCTTGAATGATGCTGTTTGTGCATCAGTAAGGTTTAGATGTTTACACATCTTATGATTGTTATTAACTTGACATTGTTTGTGTTCACCTTTTTTATCACATTTTTGAGCGTTAGCATTTGTGAATGATGTCATTAATATTGCTGTTAAAGCAAATGCTCCTAGATATTTTCCAATAGTCTTCATAATTTCAGAATTTAATTAATATTTTCTTGTTTACTGTTTTCGTTATCTATGACTATTCTTCTTTTAAAAGGTTTAATTCAACATGCGAATTTTTCTTAGGAAATTTATTAATGAGGAGGGGTGATTATTGGGGTGTGGTAAGATAACTTATTCTGTTAGAGGAGTTTCTTTGGAGGGGGGGGAGAAAAAAAAGGCCTTAAAAACATATTATTTTTAAGGCCTTTTTTATTATTTTTTATTTGCAAGCTGTCCGCAGGCAGCATCTATGTCTTTACCTCTTGAGTGACGAACATGGACAATCATATTACGTCCTTCAAGTACTTTGACAAATCCATCAAGTCGCTCTTTGCTTGCTTTCTGGAATTGGTCATTTTCTGTTGGGTTATACTCAATGATGTTTATCTTTATTGGGAAGGCACGGCAATAATCAGCAAGTGCTCTAGCGTCAGACATTGAGTCGTTCACATCGTTCAATAGAAGATATTCAAAAGTAGGACGAGTGTCAGTCTTGTCTACGAAGTATCTTATTGCGTCTGATAGCTCTGCAAGGTTGTATTTCTTATTGATAGGCATAAGAGTATCACGAACTTCGTTTACAGCAGAGTGAAGTGATATAGCAAGGTTGAATCTTACTTCATCGTCAGCAAGTCTACGTATCATGTCAGGAAGTCCTGCTGTAGAAACAGTGATTCTTCGTGGTGACATTTCTAGTCCATTTTTACCTGTTACCATAGCTATTGACTCTAGTACATTGTCGTAGTTAAGCAATGGTTCACCCATTCCCATATATACTATATTACTAAAGTTAAGACCACGTTCTTCAGAAAGCTTCTTTATGTAAAATATCTGCTCATATATTTCAGAAGCAGTTAAGTCACGTTTAAAACCAAGTGTTCCTGTAGCACAAAATTTACATCCAAGAGTACATCCTGCTTGGCAAGAAATACACGCTGTTGCTCTTTTTTCTGAAGGGATAAGAACGCCCTCTACTAAGAGTCCATCCTGCATCTTGAAGGCTACTTTTGTAGTACCGTCAGAACTGTCTTGAGTCTCAATGACCTCTATTGTCTTTGCTTCAAAATGTTTTTTAAGAAGTTCACGTAAGCTCTTGGATAAGTTAGACATATCATCGAAGTTGCTCACATTCTTCTTCCATAACCATTCGTATATCTGCTTAGCGCGGAATGGTTTTTCTCCATTTTCCTTAAGGAAATCTTGTAACTCTTCTAGTGTATATTCTTTGATATTCATGCTCGTAAATTTTGCTCCAAAGATAGATTAATATAATGTTAAAATGCTGTTAGTCTGTTTAAAATATGAATATTATCTTATTTTTGTAGATGTAGTAATTGAATAATTAATAGATTATAAATAAAAATTAGAAACAATGAAAAAATTATTGTCACTAGTTCTTGGTTTAGTTTTCACTTTTGGTGCTCTGACAGTGAAAGCAGACGAAGGTATGTGGATTTTGTCTTTGCTTAAAAAGCAAAACATTGAGAAGATGCAGAAGATGGGCTTAAAGCTTTCTGCAGAAGATATTTATGATGTAAACAATGCATGTCTTAAAGATGCTATCGTTGGATTAGGTCACGCAGGTCGTCCATTCAGTCATTTCTGTACTGGTGAGATTATCTCTGGAGAGGGTCTTATTCTTACTAACCACCACTGTGGTTTCGGTGCTCTTCAGTCACATTCAACTACAGAGCATGATTATCTTCAAGATGGTTTTTGGGCTTACGATAAGAAACAAGAGTTAACAAACGAAGGTGTTACTGCTTCTATTCTTGTAAGAATCGAGGACGTTACTGAGAAAGTATTAGCTGTTGTTAATGATGGTATGACTGAGGACGAAAGAGCTAAAGCTGTTTCTACTTTATCAAGAGAACTTTCTGCTAAAGCTGTTGAAGGTACTGCTCATAAAGCTCATGTACAATCAATGTTTAATGGTAACCAATATTTCATCTTTGTATATAACATCTACCAAGATGTTCGTTTAGTAGGTGCACCTCCTCAATCAATGGGTAAATTTGGTGGAGATACTGATAACTGGATGTGGCCTCGTCACACTGCTGATTTCTGTATGTTCCGTATCTATACTGCTCCTGATGGAAGCTCTGCTGCATATGCTGCTGACAATGTACCATTTAAGCCTAAGCACCACTTACCAATCTCTACTAAAGGAGTTAAAGATGGTGATTTCGCTATGATTCTTGGTTTCCCTGGAACAACAAATAGATACCTTACTTCTTACGGTCTTGAAGAGACAATGGACGTGACTAACAAGATTCGTTACGAAGTTCGTACTGAGAAGTTAAGAGTAATGAAAGAGGGAATGGTTAAAAACCAAAAGACTCGTATTCAGTATTCTTCTAAGTATGCTGGTTGTGCTAACTACTGGAAATATTCTCACGTACAGAATATCGCTCTTAAGAAGTTAAACACAATGGGTAACAAGCAAGCTATTGAGAAAGAATTTGCTGCTTGGGTTGCTGCTGATGCTTCTCGTCAAGCTAAATATGGAAATGTACTTTCTATGTTAGATAAAGCTTTCGATGATACTAAGTCATTAAAAGTTGCTCAATCATATACTTTTGAAGCTTTTGCTGGTGCTGAGGCTCATATGTTTGCTGCTGGTTTTAGAGGAATAGACGCATTCCTTAAAGGTGGTGAGAAAGCTGACAAGTGGGAAATGGTTAAAGGAAAGATTGCTAATCAAGCTAAAGGATTCTTCAAGAACTTTAATAAAGATGTTGAGAGAAATCTTATTGCTACTCTTTTCAAAATCTATGATGAGAACGTAGAGGCTAAATATAAGACTGAAGAGTATAATGACTTAATGAAGAAATATAAAGGTAACTTCGAGAAGTTTGCTGATAAAGCTGCTAAGAAGTCAATCTTTATGGATGAAGCTAAGTTTAATGAGTGGTTAGAGAATCCATCTGCTAAGACTCTTAAGAAAGATATGCTTTATAGAGCTGGTCTTGCATTCTATGCTAACTACAAAGCTTTAAGAGGTTTTGCTGGTGAAAATGGTAAGATTATGAACAAAGGAAATAGACTATTTGTTGATGCTCTTCTTCAGATGCACCCAGAGAAAGCTTGGGCTCCTGATGCTAACTCAACTATCCGTTTAACTTACGGTAAAGTTGGTGGTTACGAGGCTAAAGATGCTGTTGATTATAACTACTATACTACAATGAAAGGTATTATCGAGAAGGAGGATCCAACTAACGACGAGTTTGTTGTTCCTGCTCGTTTAGTAGAACTTTATAACAATAAAGATTTTGGTCCTTATGCTGAGAATGGTAGACTACATACTTGTTTCTTAACTGATAACGATATTACTGGTGGTAACTCAGGTTCTCCAGTTATTAACGGAAATGGTGAGTTAATCGGTACTGCATTTGATGGTAACTCAGAGGCAATGTCTGGTGATATTGATTTCGAAGAGAACCTACAAAGATGTATCAGTCTTGACGCAAGATATATGTTATGGATTGTTGATAAATTCGCAGGTGCTAAGAACCTAATCGAAGAAATGGATATCCGTTAATAAGATACTATATATTTTTCTTTGAGAGGCAGTTCCTATTATGGGGACTGCCTTTCTTTATTCTATCCTTAGGACAGATTTGACTACTAATTGATGTAGACTCGTTGTGCTTTCGATATGTATCCGCGATTATTACGAAGTTTATTCAGATTCTAATCTCGTTTAGAATGTTATTACATTCAATATAACTTAAATGAATACTAGTGTATTTATATGCTCTGTAAATGAGATACTATATTCTCTTATTGAATAAAATAGAAAATATTTATAGCAGGTATGATTATTGAGCAAACAATAAGCAAGATTTTTATTATTTTATCAGTGGTCTTAGCTATAGCTGCTTGGGCTTTAGTCCTTAGTATAGGAGTTAAATATGCAACAACAGTTCCAGCAAGGTATCCAACATTTAGACTATGTATGAATGATTCGTTTATATATCTATTTGAAGCATATATGCATATTACAGATAAAAGTAGATTTGTGTATAGTAAGGCTTTGTTTTTCATATGTTAAATATACAAAATAAATTACTTTAATCAATTTGATATAAAAAAAGCCAACCCATAAGGGTTGGCTTTTTATCGAAAATATCCTAGTTTCTTACTCAGCAATAACTAAGTAGTAATTCTTTTTTCCTTTTTGAACAAGAACATATTTGTCAGCTATAAGATGTTCAGCGTTTACTGTTATTTCTCCAACCTTCTCTTTGTTAATGCTTATTGCATTTCCTTTAAGAGAACGACGAGCTTCACCTTTAGATGGCATGATCTCAGTCTTTTCAGCCATTAGATCAACAATATTAATACCTGCTTCTAGTTCAGCTTTTGCTACATTGTATGTAGGTACTCCGTTGAATACAGCAAGGAATGTTTTCTCGTCAAGCTTTCTTAATGAATCAGCTGTTGCTTTTCCAAATAAGATCTGTGATGCTTCAAGAGCTGATTCGTAAGCTTCTTCTGAGTGGATTAGACAAGTAACTTCTTTTGCAAGAGTCTTTTGAAGTAATCTTAAGTGTGGAGCTTCAGCGTGTTCTGCAATCACTTTCTCTATCTCATCTACAGGAAGGATAGTGAAGATTTTGATGTATTTAGCAGCATCATCATCAGTTGCATTTAACCAAAACTGGTAGAATTCGTAAGGAGATGTTCTCTCTGGATCTAACCAAATGTTACCAGACTCAGTCTTACCAAACTTCTTACCATCAGCTTTTGTCATTAATGGCCATGTAAGAGCGAATGCTTTACCTTCAGCTTTACGACGAATAAGCTCAGTACCTGTAGTGATATTTCCCCACTGATCAGAACCACCCATTTGTAACATACACCCATTGTTTTGGTATAGGTGAAGGAAATCGTATCCTTGTACTAATTGGTATGTGAATTCTGTGAATGATAGACCTGAATTAGATTCTCCGCTGATACGTTTCTTTACAGAATCCTTAGCCATCATGTAGTTTACAGTGATGTGCTTACCTATGTCACGAATGAAATCTAGGAAAGAAAATTCTTTCATCCAGTCGTAGTTGTTAAGCATAATAGCTGCATTTGCTTCATTAGACTCAAAGTCGATAAACTTATCTAATTGACCTTTAATAGCCTCTTGGTTGTGACGTAATGTTGGTTCATCAAGAAGATTTCTCTCATCTGATTTACCTGATGGATCACCAATCATACCAGTAGCTCCACCAATCACGAAGATAGGCTTATGACCACTCATCTGGAAATGTTTCATCATCATCACCGATACAAGGTGACCAATATGTAATGAGTCAGCAGTTGGGTCGATACCCACATATGCTGTTGTTAATTCTTTTTTTATTTGCTCCTCTGTTCCTGGCATGATATTGTGAATCATACCTCTCCATTTTAACTCTTCTACAAAGTCCATATTATTGTATTAATTTATCAGTCGTTTTTTTAACTTCATCAGTAAGTTCCCCTATGTTAAAACTACTGTGCAATCCCATTGCTAAGTCGTAGATAGGGTAATATAATTTACTGTTTACTTTTATTTCCTTCTTAACTATTCCCACATTTCTGTCCAGTCCTTCAAAAAGAGCGACAAATATACACAGAATGATTAGAAATTTTGCAAAACTAAAGAGTGCTCCAAAAATCCTATTTATAAATCCCAAAGAAATAGCGTGCATCATCTTAGAAACATATTTTCCAATGATGTTGATAATGACCACTACTGAAATGAATGTTATAATAAAAGCTAGAAAACCAATATAATTTGATGATATATCAAGTTTATCAGTTAGTACGTCTTTAGTATAGTCAGAATAGTTCACCGCCAAGAAGATACCTAGTATCAGGGCGATAAGTGTTGCCACTTCTATGATTAATCCTTTTTTCCACCCCCTATACAGGGCATAAACCAAAGGGATCGCTATAATGATGTCAATGTAATTCATTTCTAATGCTTTATTTAGTGTCAAAGATATTGTTAATATCCTAAATATAGAAATAATTAAAAAAATCTTAGTATTTTCGCGGTGTATATTTAAAGATAAGAAGAAAATGTATAGAACACATACTTGCGGCGAATTAAGAGCTGAAAACATAGGAGAGAAAGTTACCTTAAGTGGTTGGGTTCAGAAAGTTAGAAATCTAGGTGGAATGACTTTTGTGGATCTTAGAGATAGATATGGTATTTCACAATTAGTTTTTGATGAGAACGTATCTGATGATTTGAAGGCAAAAGTAGAGTCTCTTGGTAGAGAATTTGTTATTCAAGTTACTGGTGATGTTATTGAGAGATCTAGTAAGAATAAAAAAATCGCTACTGGTGATGTTGAGATTACAGTTTCTGATTTAAATATATTAAACCAATCAGAAGTTCCTCCTTTTACTATAGAGGAGAATACTGATGGTGGAGATGAGTTAAGAATGAAGTATAGATATCTTGACTTGAGAAGAGCTAATGTAAGAGAAAATCTTGTGCTTCGTCACAGAATTGGTCACTTGGTTAGAAACTTCCTTGACTCACAAAACTTTATTGAGGTTGAGACTCCAGTATTGATTAAGTCAACTCCAGAAGGGGCAAGAGACTTTATCGTACCTTCAAGAATGAACCCAGGTACATTCTATGCTCTTCCACAATCTCCACAGGTATTTAAGCAATTACTTATGGTATCTGGTTTTGATAGATATTACCAAATAGTAAAGTGTTTCAGAGATGAAGATTTAAGAGCTGATAGACAGCCTGAGTTTACTCAGATTGACTGTGAGATGTCTTTTGTTGAGCAAGAGGATGTTCTTCAGAATTTTGAGGCAATGACTAAGCACTTATTCAAAGAGATTAAGAATGTTGAGTTAGGGGATTTCCCTCGTATGCCTTATTCAGAAGCAATGAACCTTTATGGATCTGATAAGCCTGATATTCGTTTCGGAATGAAATTCGTTGAGCTTACTGAGGAAGCTAAGGGTAAAGATTTTGCTATCTTTAATGATGCTACATATATCGGTGCTATCTGTGCTGAGGGATGTGCTTCTTACACTCGTAAACAATTAGATAAATTAACTGATTTCGTTAGACGTCCACAGGTTGGAGCTAAGGGATTAGTTTACATCAAATATAATGAAGACGGTACATTTAAGTCGTCTGTAGATAAGTTCTACAATGCTGAGGATCTAAAAGTATGGGCTGATAAGTGTAATGCTAAGCCAGGTGACTTGATTCTTATTCTTGTTGGTGACCATAGACAAAAAGCACAAGAGCAATTATGTGAGCTTCGTCTAGAAATGGGTAACCAATTAGGTTTAAGAGATAATACTAAGTTTGCTCCTATGTGGGTAGTTGATTTCCCTCTTTTAGAGTGGGATGAAGAGAATGAGCGTTACCACGCAATGCACCACCCATTTACATCTCCTAAGAAAGAAGATTATCATTTATTAGAGACAGCACCAGGAGAGGTAAGAGCTAATGCTTATGACCTTGTAATTAATGGTGTTGAGATAGGTGGAGGTTCAATAAGAATCTTTGATTCATCTCTTCAAGCTCAGATGTTTAAACTTCTTGGATTTACTAAAGAAGAAGCAGAAGAGCAGTTTGGTTTCTTAATGAATGCATTTAAATATGGTGCGCCTCCTCACGGTGGTGTTGCTTTCGGTTTTGACCGTTTAGCTTCTATGTTTGCAGGATTAGAGACTATTAGAGATGTTATTGCTTTCCCTAAGAATAATTCTGGTAAAGATGTGATGATTGAGTCACCATCTCCAGTTGCTACAGCTCAGTTAGATGAGTTGTTCTTAGCTCAACAGCCAATTCCAGAGAAGAAATAGTATAAGAAATATTGAGTGATATGCCTATGAAGAGATTCATAGGCATAACTCATAATTCATAACTCTTAATAACAATTAGGTATAAGTGCAATTTAAGGATGTCATAGGACAAGAAGCAGTTAAGCAGAAATTGCAGGCTGTTGTTGCAAGTAATAGAATAAGTCAAGCTTATCTATTCTCTGGAGACAAGGGGGTAGGTAAATTAGCCTTAGCCATTTCTTTTGCTCAGTATATCATGTGTACTGATAAGAAGAGTGGTGATTCTTGTGGACATTGTCCTTCGTGTAAGAAATATGCTAAGCTAGAGCATCCTGATTGTCATTTTGTACTTCCTGTTGTTAAAAAGGGCTCTTCAACAATGATTACTGATAATGTGGTTAATCATTTTAGAGAGAGAGTTCTTCAATCGCCTTATCTTGATTTAACTGACTGGTGGAATCTCATAGGCGACGGTAAGAAAGAGGGAATGATTTATAAAGAGGAGAGTGAGAATATTGCTCGCAAAATATATCTTAAGCCTTATGAGTCAGATTATAAGGTGATGATTATTTGGCATCCTGAGTTGATGAATCTTACATGTGCAAATAAGATTCTAAAGACTTTAGAGGAGCCACCAGAAAAGACTGTTTTCCTTCTTGTTACAGATGATACTTCGAATATCATTGATACAATTTACTCAAGAACACAAAAACTTGTTGTTCCAAACTTAGCTGAGGAGACTATTGTTAGTTCTCTTGTCAATAAGTATAAAATATCAAAAGATGATGCACTGACTCATGCTCGTACTTCTTCTGGAAGTTGGTTAAGAGCATCTCGTTTAGTAGAGGTGTCAGAACTTACTGAGACGAATTTTGAACAGTTTGTTTTTCTTATGCGTACATGCTGGGCTCGTAAAGTACTTGATCTAATTTCTTGGAGTAAGGAAATTTCATCTTACGGACGTGAGAGACAGAAGAGTTTTCTTGAATATGCAGTGAAGATGGTTCGTGAGAGCTTCATGAATAATCTTAATGATGAATCATTAGTCTTTGCCAGTAAGAGAGAGAAGGAATTCATGCAAAGATTCTCTCCATTTATCAATGAAGATAATCTTATTTTTATCTATTCAGAGCTTAACAGGGCTTATGCTGATGTTATTAGGAATGGCAATCCTAAATTAATCTTTTTAGACTTGAGTCTAAAGTTGGTTAAGGTCATTCGTCCATAATAGCACCACTTCTTTTAAGTATAAGTTACATCTTTTCATTATATTTGTAAAAATCAGGCGTATAATTAAACTTTTATACTCTATTTGTGTAGTATAATATAGGTTTATCTTCGCCAAGATAATATATATATTCACAGTCATCTAAGTGACTGATTAAAAACATTTCCATGGAAGAATTAAACAAAGATAAGGTCAAGGTCGCAAAGATCTCAGATCATAGAATGCTAACAGCTAAATTGAATGTCTACGACTGGATGTCTGATATAGATACTCCAAACGATATTTCAGAGATAGTTGAGATTCGTTTTAAGAATACACGTAAGGGATTCTATCATAATCATGCAAAGTTACCATTAAAGGCAGGTGAGATTGTTGCTGTAGAAGCTTCTCCTGGTCACGATATAGGTATTGTTTCTTTGACAGGTGAACTTGTTAGAGAGCAAATGAAGAAATGTAATCTTCGTAAAGATGTTGAGTTAAAGAAGGTATATAGAAAGGCTAAGCCACATGATATAGAGAAGTGGACAGCTGCTATTGCTCTTGAGCATGAGACTATGATCAAGTCTAGAAAGATTACTGAAGATCTAGATCTTAATATGAAGATTGGTGATGTTGAGTATCAAGGAGATAAGACAAAAGCTATATTCTATTATATTGCTGATGAGAGAGTTGATTTCCGTCAGTTGATTAGAGTACTTGCTGATACTTTTAGAATAAGAATAGAGATGAAGCAAATAGGTGCTCGTCAAGAGGCTGGTCGTATTGGTGGTATTGGTCCTTGTGGTCGTCCACTTTGCTGTTCTTCATTCATTACAAACTTTGTTTCTGTTACAACAGCAGCAGCGCGTTATCAAGATATTTCTCTTAATCCACAAAAACTTGCCGGTCAGTGTAGTAAGTTGAAATGTTGTCTTAACTACGAAGTAGATGCTTATGTAGATGCTCAGAAAGACATTCCGTCAACTCACGTTCACTTGAAGACTAAAGCAGGTGATCTTCGCCATATAAAGACAGATATCTTTGGTCGTAAGATGACTTACGTTTATAATAAAGATGGTGTTGATACATTTGTTACAGTACCTGTTGAGCGTGTTAAGTATATCATGGCTCAGAATAGAAGAGGTAAGTCTGTTGATACAATATTAAGAGAGGATGTAGTTGTAGAGAAGAAGGCTGATTATGAAAATGTTGTTGGTCAAGATAGTTTACATCGATTTGATAAAGATGATAAATCTCCTCGTAAGAAGAATAATAAGAGAAATGTTCGAAATAAGAG
>Ga0193960_1000658_pt1 | contig 14151 bp, 13 predicted proteins | sample FB_3_MG_FD_140338 | JGI IMG/M metagenome (GOLD analysis project Ga0193960, IMG submission 140338) | Microbial mat bacterial communities from the Broadkill River, Lewes, Delaware, United States - FB_3_MG | ecosystem: Environmental > Aquatic > Freshwater > River > Microbial mats | place: USA... | reverse complement strand
GACTTACAAATAAAGGTATTTTTTTCTCTGGTTTACCAAGTCTATGTAACTCAATATTTAATTTTTCGATATCAGCAATGATACCTTTATTTTCAGATTCAATAAAATCTGCAGATAAATCTTTATAAGAGATAACTGTTGGTTTCATAGAAGCAGCATGCATTGCAACTTTTTTTAATAAATCAGATGCTTTTTCTTTTGCTTCAGGAGCACAAGTAGCTGCTAAAATAACACCAACTTTACCTAAGTGCACGTAACCATTTACAACACCTTCTTCAGTAGAAATTGTTGTCATTTTTCTAGCAACAATATTTTCACCAATAATAGCAATTTTAGAATTTAAATACTCTTCAAAATTAACACCATTAATTTCTGTTTTATTTAACTCTTCAGTTGTAGTTACAGCAGTTGCTTGAACATGTGAAGTAATTTCATCTTTTAATTCTAAAAAGTTCGCATTTTTTGCAACAAAGTCTGTTTGAGAATTAAGCTCAACCATTGTTACTTTTGTATTATCTTCATTTACTAAAATAGAAACTAATCCTTCAGCAGCAACATTTGAAGATTTTTTAGCTGCTTTAGATAAACCAGCTTCTCTTAAATGTTTAATTGCTTCTTCAAGGTTACCTTCTGTTTCATTTAATGCATTTTTACAATCAAGCATCCCTGCACCAGTTTTTTCTCTAAGCTCTTTAATTAATTTTGGAGTTGCACCAGCCATAATTATTTTGCCTCTTCTGTTGCTACTTCAGCTTCTGCTGCTGCTTCTTCTTTTACTGCTTCAATTTCTGCTTCAGTAACTTCTGCTTCTTCACCATTTGCTTCTGAAAGTGCCGCTTTTCCTTCGTTCATTGCTGCTGCCATCTCTGTACAAAATAATTGTACTGATCTGATTGCATCATCATTACCTGGAATTGGGAAATCTACTAAATCTGGATCACAGTTAGTATCTAATGGAGCATAAACTTTAATTCCAAGTCTTCTAGCTTCTAAAATAGCAATTTTTTCTTTAACAGCATCAATAACAAACATCATATCTGGAAGTTGTTTCATATCTTTGATACCACCAAGGTAGTTCTCTAATTTAGTTTCAGTTCTGCTAAGCATTAAAGCTTCTTTTTTAGTCATAAGATCAAGTTGACCTTCTTCTCTCATTTTTTTAATGATTTCTAATTTTCTAATTGATTTTTTCATTGTTGGGTAGTTTGTTAACATACCACCTAACCATCTGTGGTTTACGTACGGCATACCACAAGAAATAGCTGCATCTTTAACAGCTTGAGTTGCTTGTTTTTTTGTACCAACAAAAATCATTGTTTGACCTTCAGCAGCTGCATCTCTTACTAATGTATATGTGTATCTGAAATATCTAAGTGTTTTTTGTAAATCGATAATATAGATGTTTTTTCTTACACCGAAAATGAATTTTTTCATTTTTGGATTCCATCTTCTTGTTTGGTGACCGAAGTGTACACCACATTCTAATAAGTCTTTCATTGTAACCATAATAGTTCCTTCTTTTTGCCATTTTGGCGGATTATTTTCGAGTTTCTACCTCTGTAGCCATTCATACCAATGCAATTGATACAACTCTTATAGAATTGCTACATGTGAATTTCACAATAAGTAAACCATAGTAAACTATAATTTAGTTTAAAGGATTGCGATTTTACCTAATTTTTATTTAACTTAAGCTTTAAGTACCTTAAAAGCTTCCTCTAAATCAAGTGAGCCTTCATAAAATGCTTTTCCTACAATACAACCTGCAATATTTCCATTTGCTTTACAGTTGATAATATCATTGATATCTTTTACACCACCTGATGCTATTGTATCAACTCCAGAAGCAAGTGCAATCTCTTGAGTCCACTCTACATTTACACCACAAAGCATCCCATCTTTACTAATATCTGTACAGATAATCGCATCAACTCCAGCATTTGCAAACTCTTTTGCTAAATCTGTTGCTTTCATAGTTGAAACTTCTGCCCAACCCTCAACTGCAACCATGCCATTCATCGCATCAATCCCTACAGCAATAGGATATTTTGCGGCCATATCTTTTACAAATTGTGGGTCTTTAACTGCAATACTTCCTAAAATAAGTCTATCAACTCCAAGTTCTAGATACATTTTGATAGTTGCTTCATCTCTGATACCACCACCAAGTTCAATTTTTAAATTACAGTTTTCTCTGATTTTTTTAATCTGTTCTAGGTTTGCTGGTTCCCCTGCAAATGCACCATTTAAGTCAACTATATGAAGCCATTTACTTCCTAACTCTTCAAATCTCTTAGCTACTTGCCAAGGCTCATCACTGTAGATTTTTGCACTTTCCATAAGACCTTTACTAAGTCGTACAGCTTTTCCATCTTTTAAATCAATAGCTGGTAATATTTCCATTTTATTTCCTTTTGTTGAATACTTATATAATTAATGTTACGAGTTAATTTTAGATATGTTTATATCTTTACGTGTGGAAGAATATAATAAATATTTGTAGAGAAAGCTTATATCTAAACTCTCTATCAAATATTATTATGAAGTTTAAACTATGGTTTTTTAAGTCTGTTTAGTTTTGCATATCCTTTATTAATAAGTTTTAATAGAGGTGCTCTGTATGAATCAAATACATATTTTTTAATGTAATATGCAAGTAAACCTTTAACATTTAATAATCCGTAAAGATTACCAACAGCATATTTACCACCAAGAGCGATTAAAATACCATCAAGTTTAGGGTCACAAGCTATTAATTTTTTCCCTTTTATGATTCTATTGATATTAATACCTGCATTTGTACCAGTATGTCTTGCAACAGTTACATTAGGAGGAAGAAGCTCGCCTTTCCTATCTCTTACTTCTGCCATATCACCAACAGCAAAGATATTTTCATATTTATCTGTTTGCATATATTCATTTACAATGATTTGACCTCTACCATTTTTATTTACATCTAAAACTTCAGTAATTTTTGTAGCTTCTATACCACCTGCAAATACAATAAATGATTGTTTGATTTTAGTTCCATTTGTTAAATAGATGAACTCTTCATCACATTTTTCCATTTTTGAACCAGTAATAACATTAATCCCAAGATCTTTTAATCTTTTATGAGACATATTAATAACATCTTTTGATAAACCTGGTAAAATTGTAGGAGAACTACTAATAAGTGAAATACCTAAATTATCACAGGCAAAATTTCCTCTCTTGAAGAATTTATTTGAGTTATATGCCATCTCTGCAGCAATCTCAACACCAGATAAACCAGCACCAACAACTACAATGTTTGTATCATTACATTTCTTTACTTCATCAGAAATTTTTTCAAATAATTGATTTTCAAAACTTTGTTTAAAGAAAATTGCTCTATGAAGTTTTTTAATATCCTCTGCGTTATTTAATCCTTCAATACTCTCAGGGAAAAATGTTCTTGTTCCTGCTGCCATAATAAGATAGTCAAAATCTACAGTTTCTTTCTCTTCTGTATAAATCTTATTAATTTTTGTATCAATATTTCGTACTTTTAAATTTTTAAATTCTAAATAATCATGATCAAGACCCATACACAATGTTGTTAAGTCAATCGTAACATCTGCCATGTTTGATTTGTTTGCAATTAAATCATAAACCTCTGGCTGTAAATTATGAAAAGTATGCTTATCAATCAATGTTATTTTTATGTCTCTATTTTTAACTAATTCTCTTAAGGCGTAAATACCTGCATATCCGCCACCAATTATTACAACTTTTTCCATTAACTCTAATCCTTAAAATAACTTATTTTTTAATGCTTATACTTTATATTTATACTGACTTCTTTTATAGTTTCATAAAATTTTTCAGTATCTGAATGCCATTATCATGAGATTTTTCTGGATGTGGTTGAAACCCAAAAATATTATCTTTCTGCACAGCACTCGTAAAGTCATAACCATAATGTGTCGTTCCGATAGTATACTTTTCTGATGTAACAACATGAAAAGAGTGAACAAAATATAGATATGGATTTTCTAGTCCATCAAAAAGTTTACATTTGTTATGGAAAATTTTATTCCATCCCATATGTGGTACCTTGTGATCTTCCATATCCATTTTAGATTTATCAAAGGCTACGACTTTTCCTGGTATTAAGCCTAAACCTTTGGTAAATCCAAACTCTTCAGATGATTCAAATAAAAGTTGCATACCAAGACAAATTCCAATCATAGGTTTTCCAGATTTTGCAAAATCTAATACTGCATCGTACATACCTGTACTTTTTAGATTTTCCATAGCATCTTTATATGCCCCTACTCCGGGTAAAATGACTCTATCATATTCTTTTATTTTAGCTGGATCACTTACTATATTGGCTTCTACACCTATAAGTTTACAAGCATTATAAACACTCGCTAAGTTTCCCATATTGTAATCAACGATCGCTACCAAAATTGTCCTTTCTATCCAAACAAACATTTGTGTGAAATTTTAACATACTCTTTCATCACATCTCTTTAAATTAAATTTTACAAATTAACATATATTTATTAATTACTTATAATCTAATACTCGATATATTTCCATTTTATTAAATAAAAGGATTAAAAATGTATACGATAAATATTGATAAAGAGTGTGGTTGTTTCAAAAAAAGTACTTTTGAAAATAACATAAATTTTGAGTCAAACGACGATGCTTTACTCAAAGCAAATGAGATGGTTGAACATATGAATAATAAATTTTGTGGAAAACATAATTTTGCATTAACAGAAGAGGGAAATACTTTCCAAATATCGATGGGAATGCCTACAGCTACTAGTGGTTGCTGTGGTGGGGGACATTGTTCATAAATAATGTCCAATTTTGAGTGTGAATAAAAGTGATACTTTTATTCACATTTCTTGTAAATATTTAAATTTAGATATTAGCATCACTTATACATAACCCAAATAACACTTCACAATTATTCTTTTCTAATATTTCCTTAGCTTCTAGCATTGTAGTACCTGTAGTGACAATATCATCCACTAAAATTACTTGTTTATTTTTTAAATCTTTACAAAAAAAATCTCTTTTATTATTTTTTCGAAAAGATAAATCTTTCCCCGCATATTTTACGATATTTTGTGCTTTTAATATATTATAAAGTGGCGTAATATTTTTTGTTTTTAATTCTTTATTTAAAATTGCAGTATGTGAAAATTCATGTCGTGTATGGTCATCTATTGGTATAGAAAAAACTGGGTTACTATATTCAAAATTTTTACTAAATTTAGCAAATGATAATTTTGCTATAATTTGAAATACTTTATCTCCATAAAATTCATATTTTGAATTAATCAGTTCTTTAACCTCATCCATCTTATAAAAACTATATACATAAAAATCTTTTGATAATGTTCTTTTATAAAATGAGGGTTCTAAGAATCTTACTTGACAATCATTACATATAATTTTCAGTGAAAATGATTGACAAGTTAAACATCTCAAAATTTAGTTTTCTAACTTTTTTAGACTATTTAAAATCGAAACCGGCACAAAAAAGAGTGAAACCAAATATGCGATTAAAGTTCCTCCTATTAAAGCTACCCCTAAACCTCCAAAAACTGCGTCAGAAGCCAATAAACTGCTAGCAAATACTATTGCTAAAACTGTAAGTAAAATTGGTTTTGCTCTTGTTGCTGTTGCTATTGATATTGCTCTTGTTGCATCCAAATTTTTCTCTTTCATTAATTGTATTGAAAAATCTATAATAAGAAGTGAGTTTCTTGAGTTTATCCCAATGAGTGCTATAAATCCTATCAAAGAGGTTGCTGTTAAATAAAATTTATTCATAGTAATTAAATCCATAACCAAATGCCCTAAAATAACTCCAATAATAGAGATAAAACTAGCAAGTACTATTGCCCCTGCTAACGTAAAATTTTTATAATAAACAACCATCAATAAAAATATCAAAACCAATGCACCAATAAAAGCACCACCTAATTCAATGAAAGTATCTATAGTAACTTTTAATTCACCATCAAACTTGATATCAAAAACTTCACCTGTGTTTTTATCTATTAATCTTAAATTTAACAATTCTGCTTTTTTGACATCATACTCATTATTAAAATTCTCTAAGATGTAAGTTCTTGCATCCAACAATGGATATATTTGACTCTCCATATCTGTTTGGGCTATAACATTTATCATAAAGTTTAAGTTTTTAGAGCTTAGTGTCGGTTTTTGAAGTTGCTCTTCTATAGTCACAAATTCACTTAAAGGTATCATCATCCCTTGAGTGTTCATCAGTTTTAAATTTGATAACTTACCTACTATATCCTCTTTTGAAAATGAGTTAAACAATCTACTATGATCAAGCCGTAAAAATATAGGGATTTGATTTTGTGCATTTTCTTCATTTACTACACCTACAACCATCCCTTCGAAAGCAAGATAAAGTATCTTTTTTACTTGTTCTAAACTTACGCCACTTTTAAGCACTTTATTATTATTTAACGACAAGGTATATTTTACATAAGGCTCATCAGCTAAGATATCTATATCCACCAAAGTTTTTTGCATCTGAAATACTTCTGCTATTTTTTTTGATAATTTTAATCTACTATCAAAATTATTTCCACCATATACTTCAGCTACAACATCTGCTAATACAGGAGGACCTGCTGGGAGTTCTATAAATTTTATATTTGCATTATTGAGTGCACACTCATTTTGTATAATAGGGCGAATTCTTTGCACTAAATTAAAACTTTGTTCATCTCTTTGATTAGCTCTTTTTATATTTACCATCATCTCTGCAACATTATCACTATTTTTTAAAGCACTTCCTTTTACCATCCCAGCAAAATCTAAAGGTAAACCTTCCCCTAAATATACAGATATTGAAGTTATGATATTTTCTTTTTGAAGCTTTTTCACTATACAAGTAGTTACCTCTTTTGTTTCGTGTATAGAAGAACCCTCAGGTAAATCTACATAGATAGAAAAAGTATCACTATCTTTTCCTGGTAACATTTTTGCTTTTACTATCTCTAAAGGTATTAAACCAACAGAGCCTATAAATAAAAGAAGAGTGATAACTAATACAATCGCCCGTTTCTTTTTATTTATCAAGATTTCATAGATTAAGTTTTCTAATTTTTGCTGTTTTATATTACTCATCTTAAGACTCTTTTTTTAATAATTTATTTACAAGATATGGTGTAAATATATATGCAACAAGTAGCGATACTAACAAAGATATGGGAACAAAAACAGGTAGTGGATGCATAAACTGACCCATCATACCACCTACAAAAAACATAGGAATAAAAGTCATAACAATAGCTAATGTTGCTACATTTGTAGGATTACCTATCTCATTTGTTGCCTCTATTGCAATCTCTTTTATTGTTTTATCATTACTTTGCTCCTCATGGAGATGTCTATGAATATTTTCTATTACAATAATAGCAGCATCTACAAGTAAACCTAAAGAGAGTAAAAGAGCAAAAAGTGTGATACGATTGATTGTTTCACCTATTAAAAATCCTATAAATAAAGTAAGTGCCAAAATCATAGGAACAGTTAAAGAGACTATAATAGCTTCTTTAAAACCTAATGTAAATACTAATAAAATAGCAATAATAACTATAGAGATGAGTAGATGAAATACCAGTTCATTTACAGCATGATTTGCAGTATATCCATCATCTCTTGTAATAACATAAGCTATATTGTTTTTTTCTAAATCTTCTTTTATAGTATCTAAATACTCAAATATTTTATTGTTTATTACTACAGTATTTGCACCTTTTAATTTTGAAACTGTTAGAGTTATTTGCTCTATCTCCTTTCCATCATTTAATTGATTCATATATAATAAAGCAGTTTTTTTATTTTGAATATCATAACTTTTTGTTACTGTTGCAATATCTTTTAAATATATTGCACTTCCTAGATATGAAGCTACTAAAATATTTTCTAAGTCTTTCTCTTTTTCAATTGCGCTTTTTATTCCAAACATCACTATTTTATTGTTTATTGTTTCACCTTTGGCATCTGGTAGTTCAAAAGATAATCCTTCAATAGATTGCATTATTTGTCCCAATGACAAATGGTACCCAGCTAATTTTCCCAAGTCTACTTCTACATTGTATTGCTCTTTTTTTTCACCTTTTAAATCCACAACTGCTACATTTTCTATTTTATTAATCTCATGTGATAGTATGCTTATTTTTTTGTAAAGTTCTGTTTGACTCAGTGTCTCTTTTTTTGCATAAAATGCTATCGTAGCTACTGGGATATCAGTATCTATATCCATAGTTTTGATAATAGGTTGCATTGCACCTTTTGGCATATAATCCATATTTCTCATGATTTGATCGTATAACTTTAAATCAGAATCTGCTTTATCTTGACCTATATAATATTGAATTTGTACTATCCCTACAGAATCTTTTGCAATAGAGTAGATATTTTCTACCCCCTTTATCCCTTTTATTTTTTTTTCTAAAGGCTCAATTATAACCTTTTGAATCTCTGCAGCATTAGCCCCCGGCATAGGAACAATAACAGCACCACCTGCAACCTTTATTTGAGGGTTCTCTTCTCTTGGAGTAAGATTTAAAGCCATATACCCAACAGCTAAAATAAAAATAGCTAACACTATTGTTAAGGGATGTTCTATAAAAGTTGCTGCTAACCTTCCTGCTATATTTTTCTCTTCTTCCATTTTCATCTCAGATTCCTATTTAGATTCAGTATCTATGAACACTTTTGCATACATACCGGGATATATATTATCATCATTTTGAAAGCTTAATTTGATGGTAAAACTGTGTGTCATTGGATTTGAACTTGGAATAATAGCTGAGATTTTTCCATCTATTGAGAGATTATTTATAGATGGTATGATAACTGTTGCTTTTTGTCCAAGAAAAATATTTTTCAGATCACTTTCACTTACCTCTGTTGTAATTTTTAAATCACTTAAATCTGATAATACAATTGCTGGCATTCCAGGTATCGCCATCTCTCCTGATTTAATATTTTTCTTTACTATTACACCATCATTTGGAGCTTTGATAGTAAGATATTGATATTGGTTTTCTACCTCTTTTACTTGAAGTTTACTAATTTTTACCATATCTTCTAAATTTTTAGTTCCCAATTCAAGTTGTTCTACCTCAAATTTAGAAACTAACCCTTTGTCATACAATCTTGAAAATCTTTCAAAATTTCTTTTCATAATTTGATATTGATTTTCATACATCTGCACACTTAATGTAGCTTGTCTTTTTTTACTATCTATCTCAGTAGAATCTATAGAATAAAGTAGTTCTCCCTTTTTGACAAGATCCCCTTCGCGTACATTTACATTTTGTATAAAACCCATATATCGGCTTGTAATATACTTTTCATTATCAGAGATAACCGTGGCACTTAATTCTATATTTCTTCCATATAGTGTACTAGCCACTAAACTTATCACTAATAAAATTCGTTGAATATTTTTTTTCATTTTAAATCCTCTCCTAGAGAAATTTGAAGTTCTCCTGCTGCTAATGACTTTTCATATTTGGCCAAAATCATCTCAGCATTTGATTTTTGTTGATTTGCTTGTTGCATAAGTAGATTACTCATATTTATAAGATGATTTTTATATAATTCTCTTGATTGTTCTAATACTTCATTTGATAAATTATCAGCTTTTATTTTTTGTTTTAAAATTTTACTTTTTGACTCTAAAGTTAATAAATTTTTTTCTACTTCTAGTTTTATACCATCACCCATATAATCATAGTAGTACTGCATTTTCTTATAGTTAATTTTAGCTTGCTCTTTTTTTGATGTAGTGATAAACCCATCAAATAGATTATATGACAACCCTACAGCTCCCAAATAATAGTCATGTTCACCATCTATATTACTAAATTCATCATCATTATATCCATATTCTATTTGTGCTCCAATAGTTGGATAAAATCCAGAGTTTTCCATATCTACTTTGGCTTTCATAGTTTGTGTGTTATATTTCATAGATAAAAAATCTTCTCTACTTTCCTGTGCTTGTTTTTGTAATATTTTGATATTTTTTATTTCATTTTGTATATCTTGAAACTGTGACACATCGCTTATATTTTTATCATTTGTTAAAAAACGCAAATATGCTAAGGCCAATTCATATCTATTTTGAGCTTCTATCATTGAAGAATCTACACTCATATCATATACTCTAGCTTGTTTGACATCTATTGAGGTTACTAGCCCTTCATTATAAAGTTCTTGTGCTAAAGTTACAAATGAGTTTGTTGCTTTTTTTGCTTTTTTAGTTGCTTTGATAAACTCTTTTGCAGTAACTGCCCCATTATATGCTTTTAAAACCTCTAAACCTAATTTTTTTTCATCATATTTATACTGTGCCATATTTGCTAAGAGTTGTAGTTTTGCCATTTTTTTTGCATTTTGAAGTTTAAATCCTGTAAACAATGGAACTTTGTAAGTTACTTTTGTTTCATAATTTGTTCTAGCTTCTGGATAATTTAAATTTTGTGGAGCTATTGGTAAAGGATTTGTTGCACCTGTCATATCAAATTCATTAAAACCAAAATCTCCAAACGTAGCTTCCCTTGAAGCCAATTTCATTCCGAAAACATATCCGGCATTATTTGTTTTTGAAATATTTTCATTAAATACTAAACTTCCATAATTATAACCCATTGCTTGATTTAAATCTTCTTGGGAAGAATGGACATTTAATTTTTTTGCTTTTAAACCTTTATTCATCTCAATTGTTTTAAGTAATGCAGTTTCAAAATCAACACTATATCCAAATAAAAATATTGGAGTTAAAATTAAAAATAATTTAATCTTCATAACACTTCCTTTCTATTTGGTTGTAATAAAACAAATAAATCATCTATATACTTTAGCACTATTTCTCTATCTTGTGAAGATATAAAAAAGCCTTCTAATGCAGCAAAAATACTCGGTATAAAATTAATCGCCATTTCTGAGATCTCATTTTTTTTAATACTCTCATGAAATATATTTTCCAATATTTTATTATATTTAGACATCATTTTTTTATCAAATTTCTGCATCTCATCACTTTGTTTACTTATTAAAACGGCTAAATATTCTTTATAAATTTGTCTTTGTATTTGCGCGATTTCATTATCACTAAAATAGATATCAAATAAAAAAAGAACTTTCTCTTTTACTGAAATATTTTGTTGTATTTTTTTTGTTAATTTTTCATCATAATCATCTTGAAGACATCCCATTAATTCAAAAATAATCTCTTCTTTACTTTTAAAATACTCATAAATAGTCCCTTTACCTACACCTGCTACTTTTGCAATCTCACTTATAGTAATATTTACATAACCTTTTTCTACAAAAAGTGTACATGTAGATTTAGCTATTTTTTTCTTTTTTTCATATTTTTGTTCTGTTGTTAACATCACACTTTCCTTATTGACCACTGGTCAATTTTTATATATTATTATAATATTACTTAATTTAACTTATTATAAAAATCTATGTTTAATTATATTGTGATTTATTCTCTAGAATCTGTAGGGATAGATATTAAAAATTCGGCACCTATATATTCAGTGTTTTCATATTTATATTGGCTATTAGTAACAGAGAGATTTCCTTTCATACTACCTTCAATGATTTGTTTACACATATATAAACCAATACCAGTACCACCTTTTTCTTCTTTTGTAGTAAAATAAGCATGAAAGATTTTTTCTAAATTTTCCTTACTTACTCCAGATGCATTATCTTTTATTTTAATAACTACATTGTCATTTTCAGGGAACACATCAATAAAAATTAATTTTCTTTCGTTTATATCTTTTTTTATTAACTCCTCTTTTGCATTTTTCAAAAGATTTATTAAAGTTTGTTGTAATTCATTTTGAGAAGCAAAAATCTCTATATCATTTATATTTTCAACAATCTCTATATTACTATTATTAAGTTCTGATGATATTAATTTTAGTGTTTCATGAATAGAAGTAGATACTTTAAAATATTCTTTTGCTTTATTCGGGTTGAAGAAATTTCTAAAATCATCAATTGTATGAGATAAATTATCTACAGCATAATCTATACTATCTAAAGCTTTAGCATGTTTTTCCGGTGATATAAGACCCTCTTCCTCTTTTACAAAACGTAAAATACCATTTGATACACTGATAATACCTAATGGTTGTTTCCATTGATGTGCAATACTTGCAATCATCTCTCCCATTGTTGCCATTTTTGATTGCTGAAGAAGGAGCTTTTCTTTCTCTAGCGTTTTCTTTATCTCTACTTTGATATTTTCTTTGTAATTTTTAAACATTTTTGCAATGATTTTAGAAAAATAAAAAGAGATTAAAATCAACACGAAAGTTATGAAAAGACTTGTTTTTATAATATTATGAATAACCTCTTCGTTTGATTCAATAAGAAGTTTTTCTCTTTCTTGTAACTCTTTATTTAATCCTTCGAGAAAAAAACCACTTCCTACCATCCAATTCCAATCTTCAAAAATTTTGACATAAGAAATTTTCTCGTTTGATTGTAGTTTATTATCTAATTTTATTGATGCACTATACTCTATGAAACCTTCTTTATTTTTTTTCACAAAGTCAATAACATTTTTTAATGTTTTTTCACCACTTGCATTCTTACTACTTATTCTATTTGTACCTAATAATTCTTTTTTAGGATAGACGAGTACCTCACCATTTGTATGGTAAATAAAAATATGTTCATTATTTTCAAATTTCATATGATTTATTTTTGCCAAGATTCTCTTTTTTAAATTTTGTTCAAAGTCTTCTAAATAATCTCCTGCACCTATTGCTGCATTTAAAGGGGCAAAATATTTATAAAAACTTATTTTTGGATATGCTTTTGTACTGTCTAAACCTTTGTACCAATGATAAGTATCATACGCTTCAGTTTTATCTTTGATTGTTTGTACTATTTTTTTTACAAATTGATATCCCATTGGATCTTTAAAATTTAGATAGTTTTTCCCCTCTATCTCTTTAATCGGATTTAATAATTTAATTCCATTAATATCATCCATAAAAACATATCCTCTTCCATCATAAAAAGTCATCCCTTTTAATGCTGCTTTGACACTATTTAAAATATGTTCTTTTGAGTTATTTTTTTCTAAGTTATATATATTTGTAGCAACTCTGTGTGCTTCATATACTTTATTTTTTATCATTAACCTTAAAGCTGATTCAGAACTGTTTTTTTCCTCTTCTATTATTGCATATATTTTATTTGTTAAAAACTCTACTCGTTTTTTATTTTCTAATATATATTTTTCTTCTAAATTTATTTTGTCTTGAAGTAAAAGTTCTTTTTTTTGAGTTATAAAGATATTTGTAAAGATAAATGACAAAACAATAACAAGTATTATAGGAGAAAACTTGATAATGTTTAAAATGTTTTGTTCATTTTTTATAGGATTCAATTCTTTACCTTAGTTTAATTTTGATTATTATACTACATTTTTCTGTTAAAGTAAAATATCATTTACTAGAATAATAGTAATTCACTCTTTTTTTACAAATCAACCAGCTCTTTAATTATTTCATCTTCTATTTTTTTAATATATTTTTTATAATAAAATTGATCTTTTTGCTCAAGCTCCATATTAGCTATAACTCTCAAACCTTTTCGATAATGTGAAATAGATGTGATTTTTCCTCTTGCAAAGATATCTTTACTTTTACTATGGGTCCATATTTGATAAAATCTAAAATAAATTTTTCTTTTCTTTGATTTTGCATAACAATCCTTTAAATAACCTATTATATTACTATTATTCAATTATGTTACTTAAATAAAAAATGAGAGAATTGGATTTTTAAAATAAACCGTACCTGCATTAGGTACGGTTAGAGGGGAAAGTAGTTAAGCTGATTTTGATGTTTATTACATCATTCCTGGCATTCCGCCCATTCCACCCATGTCTGGCATTGGTGATGATGGAACATTATCTACTGGTACATCAGATACTGTAGCTTCTGTTGTAAGTAGTAAAGATGCTACAGATACAGCATTTTGCATCGCAACCCTTTCAACTTTAGTAGGGTCTACAATTCCTGCTTCGAACATATCTACATATTCTCCAGTTGCAGCATCAAATCCTAT
>Ga0193960_1000657_pt1 | contig 14154 bp, 10 predicted proteins | sample FB_3_MG_FD_140338 | JGI IMG/M metagenome (GOLD analysis project Ga0193960, IMG submission 140338) | Microbial mat bacterial communities from the Broadkill River, Lewes, Delaware, United States - FB_3_MG | ecosystem: Environmental > Aquatic > Freshwater > River > Microbial mats | place: USA... | reverse complement strand
TATTTGGCACGAAAGATATTGAGCGTATATAACGCCAATTAACAGACAATAATAATTATTTAGGAGTAATTTATGTCTAGTTTAACTATGCGCCCGTGCGGAGACTTTCGTACTAGCTATAAACAAGATAATACAATTTTTGAAACAAAAACTATCCGTTGGGTAACTATTTTAACCATTATAGCACTGTGTTTTGCACCTTTAGTGTTGGGGGGCTATTTCATCACGCTACTTATTCAAATTTCATATTTGGGTATAGCTGCGTTGGGCCTGAACATTTTAGTGGGCTATACCGGGCAGATCTCGTTAGGACATGGCGCATTCTTTGGTTTTGGTGCATTTGCCTCAGCTTGGCTAAATACAAGTTTTAATATACCTGTATTTTTATGTATTCCTTTGGCTGGTTTCTTAACTATGGGCGTTGGCATGATGTTTGGTGCACCAGCGGCGCGCATTAAAGGTCTATATTTAGCAATAGCCACCTTAGCAGCACAATTTATTATAGAAGATTTTTTTGCTAGGGCAGAATGGTTTTCTGGTGGCGCTGCTGGTTCAATGGCTGAACCATTAACATTATTTGGTTTTGCTTTTGACACAGATAAAAGTTTTTACTACGTGGCATTATTTTCATTAGTGTTTATGTTTATTTGGGGCTGTAATTTAATGCGTAGTCGTGACGGTAGAGCATTTGTTGCTGTGCGCGACCATTATTTATCAGCTGAGATTATGGGCGTTAAATTAAATAAATATCGCTTATTGTCTTTTGGTATTTCTTCATTCTATGCCGGTATTGGTGGTGCATTGTATGCGCATTATCTAGGTTATGTTTCGGCAGAAGGCTTCACTATTATGATGTCTATTCAATTCTTAGCCATGATTATCATTGGTGGTTTAGGTTCAATAAAAGGCACATTAATGGGCGTTATCTTTATGGTGTTTTTACCGGAAGTGTTAGGTAGTGGTGTTGAGATAATGAAAATGACTGAATGGGGCAATATACCTATGGTTGTTGATGGTTTAGCTTATATTAAAGAAATGGCCATTGGTCTAGTTATTATAGGATTTTTAATTTTTGAACCTGAAGGATTAGCTCACCGCTGGGCACAAATTAAAAATTACTGGAAATTCTACCCATTTGCTTACTAATCATTTTTGATTTGAAAAGTCAGATAATAATTTACTAAGTAATGGAGAATAATGCGCAGTTAAGTTTATGGGGATAGTTATTTATTTAACTGCGTAACGTAAAGCAAACATAAAAATAATATTTACCTCACTTTTCTGTGGGTAAGGTAACAACAATTTAAGGAACATCACATGAAAAAAGTTATGAATAAAAAATTATTACTAAGTTCAATTGCAACCAGTATTGTTTTAAGCATTACTAGCCAAGCACAAGCACAAGATTCTGTGTTTGTTGGCCATTTAGCTGACATGTCAGGCCCTACTGCTTTTGTTGGTAAAAACTACGCAGATGGTGTGCGTGATTCGCTTGCTTACATCAATGCACATGGTGGTATAAAAGGCACAATACTTGAGTCTGAAACTGTTGATTACGCATACAAAGTACCGCAAGCGATCGCGTCATATAAAAAATGGAAAACACGTAAAAAAATGGTCGCTATGCAAGGTTGGGGAACGGCAGATACGGAAGCATTAATTTCTTTTGTTGCACGTGATAAAACGCCAGTTTTTTCAGCTTCTTACTCTGGGCATTTAACTGATCCAACAGGAAAAAACCCTAATACCAAAAAACCTGCACCTTATAACTTCTTCTATGGTGCTTCTTATTCAGATGCTTGTCGCGGTTTAGTGCAATGGGCAGCAGAAGACTGGAAAAGTAAAGGCAAGGCAGGTAAACCTAAGTTTACCCATATTGGTGCTAATCACCCATTCCCTAATGCACCCAAAGCAGCTTGTGCTGAATATGCTGAAGAGTTAGGTTTTAACGTGTTATCTCCTGTGGTCATATCAATGAAACCAGGTGATTTTAAAGCACAATGTTTAAGTATTAAAAGCTCAGAGTCGAATTATGGCTATATCGGTAATTTAGGTGGCTCAGTACTGTCATTAGTGAAGTCTTGTAATACCGTAGGTGTTGATATTCAGCTTATGTCAAATATTTGGGGTGGTGATAAAGAAGTATTTGAAGCGGGCGGTGAAGGAATTAAAGACTATATATTCCCAACGATGACTCCTTTTTGGAATGATCAAGTTCCAGGTATGAAACTGGTTCGTGAAATTTCTAAAATGTCAGATGAGTCAGGTAAAAAAGAACGTGTACATCATTATATTCGTGGCGTTTGTTCAACTTACTTTATGAAAGAAGCAATGGAATGGGCAAAAGATAACGGTGGTATAACAGGTGAGAACATTAAAAAAGGTATGTATGTTCATAAGGACTGGGTACCAAAAGGCTTAGAAGGTGTGTGTTTAGCCGCTAACTGGACCAATGAAGATCACCGTGGTATTAACCAAGTTAATATTTATAAAGGTAATTATGTCAACGGTAAAGTTGATATAGAAAAAGTATCACAAGTGACTTTAAAGCGTCGTGATGACTGGTTAGGTTATTAATCCTCGTCTTACCTGATAATTGTTGGAACACATAACGTTCCTATTATCTAATAACTATCCAGCTTGTAAAAGCAGGATAGTTATATTTTCAACGGAGTAAATATTTTATGTCACAGGCGGCAGCAAACATTAAAACAGCTTCACCTATGCTATCGGTTAACAATATTGAAGTGGTTTATGACGAAGTTATACAAGTGCTTCGCGGAGTGTCTTTAGATGTGCCAGAAGGTGAAGTAGTCACTTTACTTGGGCCAAATGGTGCAGGCAAATCAACTACGTTAAAAGCTATATCAGGTTTACTTAAAACTGAATATGGTGAGGTTACTAAAGGTGATATTACCTTTATGGGTGAGCGTATTGATAAGAAAAATGCAGAAGACGTGGTACGTAGTGGCCTTTTTCAGGTGATGGAGGGACGTCGAATTATTGAAGACATGACATCAATTGAAAACCTTAAATTAGGGGCTTATACCCGTAAAGATTCGCAAATTAATCAAGATATCGAAATGGTATTTAATTATTTTCCTCGCTTGAAAGAGCGTACGGGTCTTGCTGGTTATTTATCAGGTGGTGAGCAGCAAATGCTTGCGATTGGTAGAGCATTGATGGCGCGTCCTAAAATGATTTGTTTAGATGAGCCTTCAATGGGGTTATCACCATTACTGGTAAAAGAAGTTTTTGGAATTATTAAAAAAATAAATAAAGACCAAGGTATTACCATGTTATTAGTTGAGCAGAATGCCAACTATGCCATTAAAGCGGCAGACTATGGTTATATTATGGAATCAGGGAAAATTGTACTTGATGGTACGCAAGAACAGCTACTAAGTAACGAAGACGTAAAAGAATTCTATTTAGGTGGTGGTAATGAGGAACGTAAAAGCTTTAAAAACTTAAAATCTTACAAACGACGTAAACGTTGGTTGTAAGCATCTGAGACGTTTGTAATTTATCTGAATTTTAAAATAATCGAGTTACCATGAAACAATATTTTTATGAAAGAGAGTGTCAAAATCCAGAATTGCGAGAGCAATCTTTAATGGCACGCTTGTCTGATTTTATCACTTATGCAAAGCAAGAATGCTTACATTATCAGCAAATTTTAGCACATGTTGATGCTGAAAAAATAACAAGCCGAGAACAACTCGCACAACTTCCCATTACCAGAAAATCAGATCTAGTGAGGTTACAGGCAAAAAATTCTCCTTTAGGTGGTTTGAATGCTAAAAATGCCAATTTAGGTCGCATTTTTCAATCACCAGGGCCAATTTATGATCCTGAAAATACGAGTGATGATTGGTGGCGAATGGGACAAGCCTTTTATTCGGCTGGCTTTAGAAAAGGTGATTTAGTGCAAAATTGCCTATCTTATCATTTGACGCCAGGTGGTTTTATACTCGATTCTGGTGCAAGAGCGTGTGGTTGCGTGGTGATCCCAGCAGGGCCAGGGCAAACCGATTTGCAACTTGATATTATTGAACACCTTAAACCACAAGGTTACGCAGGTACGCCCTCATTTTTAAAAATATTGCTTGATAAAGCCAAAGCAGAAAACCGAGATATAAGCAGTGTAACTAAAGCACTTGTTACTGGAGAAGCATTACCATCAGCACTTCGATCTGAATTCAATGTTGCGGGTATCAATACGTTACAAGCTTATGCTAGCGCTGATGTAGGACTTATTGGGTTTGAATCTAAAAGTGATGATGGTTATGTTATTGCTGAAGATTTACTCGTTGAAATTGTTCGCCCAGGAACGTTAGATCCTGTTGCTGATGGAGAAATTGGTGAAGTAGTGGTGACAAGTTTTAATCTAGATTATCCGCTTATTCGTTTTGCTACAGGTGATTTATCTGCAATAAAAATAGGCGTAAGTGATTGTGGTCGAACTAATATGCGAATAAAAGGTTGGATGGGGCGTGCCGATCAAACGACCAAAGTGAAAGGAATGTTTGTTCATGCGGAGCAAATAGAGAAAGTTAGACAGGCCTCTCCAAATATTGCAAAAATGCGCTTGTCAGTAACGCAAGTCAATTATAATGACCAGATGCATTTACAATGTGAATTAGCCGCTAGTAATAGTTCTGAGGCTGAACTTGCCGCGATCATTGAACATATTAGTGCTACATTGAAAAAGGTAACTAAATTAACAGGTTCCATTGAAATTGTCGCTTTAGGCACTTTAGCTGATGATGGTAAAGTGATTGATGATTTACGAACCATTGGTTAAGTTATTTTATACCCAAACAATACTATTTAAATGTGTATGAGTTAAGGATGAAAAATGAATAAAAAAGCATTTCAAGATTGTTATCCAGAAGAATTAAGTCATTGTTATGGTTGTGGTAAAAATAATCATGACGGACATCAGTTAAAGAGCTTTTGGCAACACATTGATAAAGAAAACTTACTCGCAAGTACCACTATTGCCCATCATATGCCTGATGAGGTTTACACTGCTATTCCAGGCTTTGTTTACGGTGGCATGATTGCTTCATTAATTGATTGCCATGGTACAGGCAGCGCGTCTGCTATGGCTTATCTGGCGCAAGGACGTGAAATGGGAAGTTCTCCAACATTACGTTTTGTTACTGGAGCGCTAAATGTGAGTTATTTAGCACCCACACCACAAGGTGTTGAATTGGAGTTAGTTGGCCGTTTTAGTGAAGTGAAAGAACGAAAAGTTATTGTTGATATAACCTTATCAGCCAACGACATTATTTGTGCTAAAGGGCAGGTTATTGCTGTGTTAATGCCTGAAGGTATGACACCTAAAAAATAAAACGATAGCTACATTTTAATACCCACCTTAATCTTCCCCTGATTAGTTTTAAGGGGAAGTTTTGATAAGTTATATCCTATATATAAAAATAAAACATAGAGCAGGTATTGCTGGTTATCTAGATTCGCTTTTGTTCTTAAAGTTTTTATATCTTCTGCGTTTTTCTTTGTGTTATTTGATTAATTGAGATGCATCTTTATCTCCAGAAAAGAACTACTCCAAATATTTTTTGTATTATAATTACACTCTGCATCTGATGCCTATTTCTTTAATTGAAAGTGATAATTGTTTTTATTTGTTTTTGTTTGTTTTTAGTGGTTTAATTTATTGGGAAGGTTCTTGCTTAACTGTTCTACTTTTAATCTTTTCATGTGAGTGAAGTTAATTTAGTTTACGTATTTTAGAAAAGAAGCATTAAAGCACGACTTTTACTCATGAATGAAAATAAAGAGGAATACTTATGCATAAAATCAAGTTTGTTAAGAATCTATTTATTAGCTATTTAATATTGTCTATCAACTCAGTTAATGCTTTAGAAAAATTACCATTAATCACTTTGGCGGGGCCTTTTGCTACTGTTTCAAATCCATTAATTAGAATGGTTGAATCTAATGCTTTGATTGATGTTACCGATGAACTAAAATTTATTGTGTGGCGTAATCCTGACCAATTAAGAGCATTAGCATTAAATGGTACAACTGATTTTATTGCAACCCCAACGAATGTTGCTGCAAACCTCTATAACAGAGGGGTAGATATTAAATTATTAAATGTGTCTATATGGGGAATTTTATGGATGATATCTCGAGAACAGGGGTTGCAAACATTAGCTGACTTTAAAGACAAAGAAATTGCGATGCCTTTTCGTGGTGATATGCCAGAACTTATTTTTTCAGAATTAGCAGAACGGCAAGGTTTAGATCCAAAAAAAGATTTTCAGCTTCGTTATGTGTCTAATCCATTAGATGCCATGCAGTTATTAATTATGCGTCGTGTTGACCACGCCTTATTAGTAGAGCCTGCTGTTTCAATGGCTTTAAATAAAACAAAAACCTTTCCTGTAAATATTGTTGCTCCTGATCTTTATCGTAGCGTAGATCTACAAAAAGAATGGGGTCGTTTATTAAAACGTGAAGCAAGAATTCCTCAAGCAGGTATGGCAGTTATTAATAATAAACTATCACCCTATATTATTGAACGCTTTACCGAAGAATACACAAAAGCAACACAATGGTGTCTTGATAATCCAGTTGAAGCAGGAAAGATGGTTGCTAACCGTATCGAAATGCTAGTGCCTGAGGCAGTTTCAGAATCAATGAAAACGAGTCAGTTTGAAGATGTATCAGCTTTGAAAGCAAGAAAAGAATTGGAGTTTTTTTTCAATATATTACATAAACGTACGCCTGCTTTAATTGGCGGAAAATTACCTGATAAAGGTTTTTATTATACATCAGCCCCCTAATGTTTTTTCAAAATTTTATTCACTCTAAATCACTTTTAGGGTGACACTCAATACTCTATCTTTAAAAAAAGTTTATTTGATGATCAGCCTTGATAATTATCAAGGCGAATTGTTTAATAATTATGTTAACTTATCAAACGATAACAGTTCGTATTCCTATTCGCGTTATCGTTAATCATTATTTCACTTTTATTTAAACAGGAGTTTTACAATGAAAATTAAGAAATATTTACCCTTATGCATACTAGCAGGCTTGGTCTCTTCAACAATAGCTGTGGCTGGCACATCAGGCATTACAGGAAGTTACAACGGTACATACCAACTTACTGTTCGTAGTAGTGTTGCGCCAGTTGTTAATGTAATCCAAGGGCAAAGCGGAATTAAAGATTGGTCATGGGACTTTGATAATAGCACAGTCACTATTGAAGACGCACATATTAGCCCACCTTCATTGCCTTTTTTGAACATTAACTATTTTTCTACTGAAATAGGGAGTGCTACTAGTCAAACTCTTCCTATTACTGATAACGGTGATGGTACTTATACAGTAGATTATCATTTTAAGGCTGCTTATGGACTTTATGGTAACCCAGAAGTAGATACCCATACAATTTTTGAGATTTCACAAGTGGGGGACAACTTAAGCATTATTACACTAGATTCAGACGGTGATGGTGTAGCTGGAGAGCGATTATCACCACCTTCTGATCCCTTCCCTTTGGGCGCTGAACCTGACTGGAGTGGTTCAGCAATCGCTGAATAACCTATTGTTTTAGTTCAATAATAAAGTGCCTTTATATTCATAAATATAAAGGCACTTTATAAAATCACTATGAATATAGTTAAAAATTCATATTTGGATCACAAGTAAATCTATTCTCAAATGTTTTAATAACATCACTGGAGTATTTAATGAGTAAAAATAAACCTAAAAAATCTCTTCTTAAAATTATCAACTATGTTTCCGTTATTCTTTCTCTTGGCTACGGTGTAAATGTTCAGGCAGGCACCGCGAATTTAACAGGACAGTATTTTGGTAAACATGAATTAATTATGGCAACCCCAGGCTCAGGTGAAGGTGGATTTTCATCACTTGCGCGTCAGGTTCGTAATGAAGATGGTTCTACTTATGGTATTTTAGGCTGGAACATGAACAAAACCTACTGGTTGTGGGATTTTGATACTAAAACTATTACTTTTGGTAGCTCAAATTTAGCAGCACTGAATTTTTTTGCGACACCCCCTTATCGAATTTACTCCCCTGACCGTGAGAGAGTTGATGGTGAAGCTACTCCGCCAGATTTAGAGGGAGTGACTGATGTAGAGCAAATGAAAGGTACTTTTGTTGATAATGGCGATGGCACTTATTCTGCTTCGTTTAATCTTCAAATTTATCTTATTATGGCTGGTTTTCCTATGGGGAAAATTGAAGCTAAATATGAAATAAGCAAAGATGAAAATGGTTATTTAAGTATAACCACGTTAGATGAAGCGCCAGATGGTATTTTAGGTGCAGATGGTAAATCTACAGATAATGTACCTGGTGTTGTTTTACCTGCAACATCAGAAGGTCCTGGTGGTGTATTTCCGCTTCGTGTTTCTCCTTATTGGAATAGTGATAAAATGACTAAAATCACTACTGACCTCAATAATGATGGCTTGCCTGATATTATATCTCAAGAACTTGGTTTATTGATTGGCTCAACGGACACTGATGCTGATGGTATGTCAGATCTAGACGAAATTGGTGATAACTGGGCCATGCCTCTAGACAGTGATAATGACGGAATTATTGATGCGTTAGAGGCAGGTGATGCTGCTAATAATAGAGATCTATTTAATAATATGTCTCTTTCAAGCAATGAGAAAGTGACTGTTAAACCATTGAATGGTGAAACCTTTTTCAGAGGAATAGATTATTATGAAGGGTATATAATTAACTATGGTACGCCTGAAGCTGAAAGTATTACTATAAAAATGATCCCGGCAATGGACAGTGAAGCTGTTCCTCTAGAGCCACAATGGATAGAAGGTGAAACATCTATTTGGCAAATGTCAGAAGAAAGCAAAAATGCAGATAAACTATTACCTGTTACTGCTCCTAATGGCAAACCTTACATTTATGATCTTGGCACTTTTCAATACTTTATTAGCTCAAGTTTTTCTGATTATGACACCTATAAAGGTATTGAAAAAGTTGTAAATAAAATAACTAGTGCTGAAAATGCTATTGAATCCAATGAAGCCAAAATAGAAAAGTATGAGCAACTTGTAACTGAAAATCAGACATTACTTGATACTGCGATTGCAGAGGGAAACACAGGTGATATTGATGCATATACAGCTAAAGTGGAAAAGTATGAAGGTTATGTAGAGACGAGTATTGCTAAGCGAGATGAGTTAGCATCAAACCTTGAAACAGAAAAAGCATTTGTCGCTGATTTTATTGATAATAGTGGTTACACAAGCCGTGGTATTGCTTTATTTGGTAATGATTTTACTAGTGCGAGTATTTCTAGCTTAGCCGATTTAGAAGCCTTAGCCACTGCTAATAACTTTGTTGGTGAAGACTTAGCTGATGATGCAAGTTATGAAATGTATTTTGAGCATGGTGTTCCACAAGGACTTAAAGTTATTAGATTACGTGATATTTGGGCACAGCATACTACTTATGCTGATGATGGTATCACTCCTACAGCGGTTGCTCCCATTGCTTGGCAGCCAGAAATAGAAGATGTTATTACTAAGTTTCATGAGGATGGTAAAACAATTACTATTACCCATGAACGCGGCTCTACAACCTCATTTTATTCATCTGAAGATGCAAAGAATTTTGTTGACCCATTAAACGTAAGACCCGTAAGTGGCGAAATCTACTCAAATATGGGGCGTTATCAAATTGTGTTGGCACACACTGAAAGTGACCGTGCAAGCGTAATTAATAATACCCCCGTTATTGAAGGTGAACCGAATATTAGCATTGAGGAAAATATTGCTTATAGTTTTATTCCAACAGCGATAGATGACGATGGAGATACGCTTACTTTTAGTATTAGTAACAAACCGAGTTGGGCAAGCTTTGATACGACAACAGGCGAGTTAAGTGGCACACCAACCAGTACAGACATAGGTAGTTCAACAGATATTGTTATTACTGCTAGTGATAGTTTTACCAGTATTGATTTACCTGCCTTTAATCTTGAAGTAACTCAAAAAACAAGTAATACGGATGATGGCAGTAGTAGTGGGGGAAGCTTTTTCTGGTTACTACTACCAAGTTTACTTACTTTTGCTTTACGTTTAAAAAAGAATCAAGCAAATAGGTTCATTTAATTAATGAAAAATAATAACCAGTGTATATTTTGTTTTTATGCTGGTTAGTTTCTCTATTTTCATCATTAGGATATAAATATGCTTACCCAGCAAAAGGCTTTTTCTTTTTTTCTATTTTCTGCTCTTTTAATGACTCAAACTACTTATGCTAGCAATGAAGAAGTACTTAAATTAGAAAAAAAAACGACTACAACTAAAAAAGTTATAGAGATAGAACAAGTTAAAGAAGATGAAACCATAACAGTTTATGGAGATAAAAATACACTTGATCCCGAGCAAGCACTACTTAATGAAGTTGCCGGGGGGACTAATTTTATTGATCTGCAAAAATTTAAAGGGAGCCAATCTTCAGTAGCAAAAGTACTAATAAATGAGCCGGGTATTATTGTGCAAGAGTTTTTTGGTGGTAATGATCAACCTAGAATTAACATTCGTGGCTCAGGTATTCAAGATAACCCCGTTAGCAGAGGGATACAGTTACTTTATGATGGTTTATCACTAAATCAAGCAGATGGTTCATTTATTTTAGGGTTACTTGACCCTGAACAAGCGCGGTCAATTTCAGTCTATAGAGGAGCTAATGCCAATCGCTATGGTGCAACAACGCTTGGGGGAGCGATTGATTTTAGTCTTAGAAATGCTCTGAATAATACTCGTTCATCAGCAAGTATTGAATTAGGATCTTATCAATTAAAAAAATTAGGTCTGCGTTTACAAAATCAAGAAAAAAATTGGGATTATTATTTACAGGCTAGTCATAGTCAGGGGGATGGATGGCGAGATCATAGCGAAGCTAAACGAAATAATTTAATGCTGAATATAAGTTGGGATATAAAAAATCTAACGAATAGAACTTATGTAAACTGGACAGATAATAATTTTGAAATGCCATTTTTATTGAGTAAGGAACGTAGTATTTCTGATCCTCGTTCGGTATTAGGCGATAATGATAGTTCATTTGATCAATTTATGAATATTCGTAACCGTGATCCGCATAGAGATACTCAACAATTTAGGTTAGCAAATAAAACCTTATGGACAACGAATCAAACAGAACAATCATTGGGGTTTTATGCTGAAAAAGTTGATGATGAATTTAAAAATCCAGTAATACAAACCAATACAGAGTCGACTAATTATGGGCTTGATTATGTGTTGAACTATAATGCTTATCAAGATACTGAATTAGATACAGACTATCAGTTATTTATATCAGCCAATAAAGGTTTTTTACCTAGAGAATATTATAGTATAGCCCCTTCTGATGGCCGTTTATTACAAAAATTTTCTGATGTAGATCAAAATGCTAGCAATCTTGTTATAGGTTCACAAATACAACATGCGCTTACTGCCAAGTTAAATATTGTTGCTGCTTTACAGTGGGTACAAAATGAGCGAGAAATTATAGATAAGCTTAATGCAGGCATATTAAATAGCACTTTTAACTACTCAGCATTAAATCCTAAAATTGGTATTGTTTATAATCAAGAAGATAATTATCGTTATTATGCAAATATAAGTAAATCATCAGAATCCCCCACCTTTTGGCAATTGGCTATCAGTAGCCCTAATCCTAATGATCCACTCAATGCATACTTGCAAATAAATGACTTAAAAATGCAAACAGCCAAAACTTTTGAAATAGGAACTCAAAGGCAAACCCCTTATTTTAGTTGGCAAGCTAGTTATTATTATGCACAAGTTAAAGATGAATTAATTTCTGAAGTACAAGATTTTGCGATTGATGGTACTACGGTTAATTACGATCATGATACAAAACACCAAGGAATTGAACTAGGGATAAACGCTAACACTGTAGAAGGTGTTTTTCATAAATCTGATTACATAACTTTTAAGTTAATTTATAACTGGAGCGACTTTACTTTTGATGGTGGACGTTATGATAAAAAACGTATAGCAGGGGTGCCTGAGCATTTACTGTATAGTGAAGTAGGCTATGGCTTTTCTGATACACTGTCTTTCAGTTTTAATGTTCGTTGGCAGCCTAAAGAAACTTATGTTGATCATACAAACGCAGGTCTTACCCAAGATTCATATACTTTATTAGGTGCAAAGCTAACTTGGCAACCTAGCGCAAGGATGAATTTCTTTATTGATGCACAAAACTTAACAGGTGAAACATATCAAACTGCTTATGTTGTTCGAGGGTTTTCTGCTGATGATCCTAATGTGCCGACCTTTATTCCTGGTCCAGACTTTAATGTATCTGCGGGTTTAACTTTTCATTGGTAATTTAAAATTTAGGTAAGGCTTAATTATGTATAAATATTATATTTCTGTTATTTTATTATTACTTGGCAGTACATCATTGTGTATAGCGAGTGAGGGAACTGCTGGTATAACAGGTCAATATACAGGGGAATATCGCATTACCATGTTAGGGTGCCCTGGAGTATGTAGCGCTAGTAGCTACATTACCCTAGGTACAGGTATTAAAGATGTTAGTTGGGTATGGGATTTTGATGATGGTGTGGCAAGAATTGAAGGTACTACGTTATCAGTAGGTTTCGACTATGAAATTCAAGATATAGGGAATGTTGATCCTGATGAAAATATTGTCTACTTTACTGATAATGGTGATGGAACTTACACACTAGAACATGGCTTTCAAATTTATAACCCCAATGTAGGTAGTCCGCGCAAAGAAACATCAACAACCTTTACTATAATACAAACAGGCAATGAGTTGATTATTGACACTATTGATATTGAAATCGATGGCAGCCAAGATGGTGTACTTGGTACACAAATAACCGATGTTTTCCCTATGACTATAGCTCCTGTAATGACAGGCTGGGCGCGTATAGATGGTAGTGATAGTACAGGCAGTGGTATTAGTGATACTGATAAAATGGCGCTAGGTTTAAATCCCAACATTTTAGATACCGATGGTGATGCTATTAATGATATTGAAGAATTAGGAGGGGACTTTAATAACCCATTAGATAGTGATAACGACAGTGTTATTGATGCGCTTGAATTCGGAGATAATGCTAATAATTCACAAAAAGCTGCGGGGTTTCCTTTGCTGGGTGGTGTTGCAGGTTTAGCCACAACTGCCGATATATTGTCAGGTGAAACGGTGACCATACAGGTTGAAGAACATTGGCGTTTAACTGAGGTATTATCAGATTTAATGGTGGTTGATACCGATACAGCTACCTCTACAGAGGAAACTGAATTTGTTGACTCAACTCTTGGGGAACCTGGATTAGATTATGTTTTTGGGCAAGTTTCGGTAAGTGCTTTAGCTAGTTCACATGAAGAAAATATTACCCTACAATTACAATACTCAAGTATTTTACCTACCAATAATTTACTTTTAGTTTATACCTTAGAATTGCAAGACGACGGTAGTGAAAAGTTTACGTTATTACCAAGTTCACAATGGAATAGACTTGATGATAATACTTTAGAGATAATTATTTCTATTGCGGAGAAACGTAACTTAACAATGAAAACAGATAAGGTGAAAGTGGTTGTTGCGCCAGTAGCCAATTCATTAGGAGCTATTGAACGAGATCAAAGTGAAGGTGCTGGAGGTATAGCATGGAATGGACTGATTTTATTAGTTTTTATGCTTCTATTAAAGCCAAAATGGATTAATATCAAATGCTAATTACCCTATTTGGTAATATATAATATTTATGATGATTTTTAATGTCTTTAAAAAGTTTCCGCGATACTTATGGAGTGGCTGGGGAGCTATCACTAGTATTTTTCTTTTTATCGCACTGTGGGAGTTTGGATACCAGATTTTCGGTGAGCTTGTATTACCGGCCCCTAGTAATACATTTTTGCGTCTTGTCAATATGTTGTCTAATGAAGGTATTTGGCAAGAAATGAAAATAACTATTCAACGTGCTTTATGGGGAGTTGTTATTTCGGTTGTTATAGGTTCCTGTTTAGGCTTTTTGGCGGGGTTATTTATTACTGCGTCAATAATGACTCGTCCTCTTGTTACTATTTTTATGGGGAT
>Ga0193960_1000655_pt1 | contig 14176 bp, 9 predicted proteins | sample FB_3_MG_FD_140338 | JGI IMG/M metagenome (GOLD analysis project Ga0193960, IMG submission 140338) | Microbial mat bacterial communities from the Broadkill River, Lewes, Delaware, United States - FB_3_MG | ecosystem: Environmental > Aquatic > Freshwater > River > Microbial mats | place: USA... | reverse complement strand
TCAGATAGTTTTTGGTTTAGTGCTGTTGAAGGTGAAGTGTATGCAATGTCGTCATTCTTAATGGCTGTATTATTCTGGTTAGGTTTACGTTGGGAAAGTGAATTAAACACTCCTAGAGGAAATAAATGGTTAGTTTTAATAAGTTTTGTAGTAGGGTTATCTTTTGGTGTACACATCTTATCATTACTTGTTATTCCTTCAATCGTTTTAGTATATTTCTTTAAAACCTATAAGAACATTAATGTAAAAACAACAGCTATTGCAACGTTAGTGGCAATTTTAGTATTAGCTTTTGTGTTTAAGTTTTTATTCCCTTTTACCTTAAAGTTCTTTAGTGCGTCTGAGTTATTTTTTATTAATCAGATAGGCTTACCATATAACACAGGAACCATTATTGCCGGATTAGTATTGATAGGATTATTCTTTTACGGATTAAAATACACGCGTAAAAAAAATATGGTTACTGCAAACACCTTAGTGCTTTCTGTATTATTTATCATGATTGGATTCTCGTCTTGGTTAATGTTACCTATTCGTGCTAATGCTGACACGATTATCAACGAAAACAACCCATCAAGTGCGCGTGAATTGTTAGCATACTACAACCGTGAACAATACGGTGATGCTAATGTTTTTTATGACAATTACTACTCTGTTGCTTTTGACAGAGAACAAGATGCAGAAAACCCATATAAAGATGACAAACCTAAATATGAAAAAATAGATGGAAAGTATGTTATTGTAAACAGATACAAAAACGTACTTCCTAATTATTCTAGTAAACACAAAGGATTCATTCCTCGCATGGTTAATCCTGCTTCTGAACAACAATACAAAAGCATTGCTGGAATTCCTGCTCGAAGTAAAAGGCGCCCAACCTTTTTAGAAAACATAAAGTTTATGGTCGATTATCAATTTGGTTATATGTACGGGCGTTATTTTATGTGGAATTTTGTAGGTCGTCAAAACGATATTCAAGGACATTTGGATGTTGAAAACGGAAATTGGTTAAGCGGTATTAATTTTATTGATGAAGCCCGCTTAGGTTCACAACAAAATCTTCCTGATGATGTAAAAAACAACAAAGGACGTAACACCTACTTCTTTTTACCTTTTATTTTAGGTCTTATTGGTTTGTTGTATCAACTTAATAGAGATAAGAAGAGTTTTTATGTGTTAACCTTGTTTTTCTTATTTACAGGGCTCGCCATTATATTTTACACCAACCCAAAACCATTTGAACCACGTGAACGTGATTATGCGGTAGTTGGGTCATTCTATGTCTTTGCTATCTGGATTGGTTTCGGGGTACTTGCATTATATGATTACTTTAAAAAGTATGCTAACAAACGTGTAGTTGCTATTGCAACTTCTGTAGTTTCATTAGTAGCTGTTCCTGCTCTAATGGGCTTCCAAAACTGGGACGATCACGATAGATCAGACCGTTATTTAGCACAATTAAATGCACAAACTTATTTAGAAAGTTGTGATCCAAATGCTATTATTTTCACCATTGGTGATAACGATACATTCCCTCTATGGTATATGCAACAAGTTGAAGGTGTACGTAGAGATATCAAAGTTGTAAACACAAGCCTTTTTCAAACAGATTGGTATATAGATCAAATGAAAAAGAAAACGTATACAGCCGATCCTATTCCATCACAATTAACGCACGATCAGTATAAGTACGGAACATTAGATATGGCGTACCACTATCCTATTCCGCAATTAAAAGACTCTGTTCTTTCTATTAGTGACTTTATGCGTTGGATAGCTAGTGATAACGACGCTACCTATTTAGATGCAGGAGATGGTGCTAAGGAAAAATTCTATCCAACCAATAAAATCCGTATTCCTGTTAATAAAGAAAACGCATTAAAAACAGGGCTAGTAGCAGCAAAAGACGCTGATAAAATGGTAGATTATATTGACATTACTGTTGATGATAGAGGCTTATCAAAAGCACGTTTATTAATGCTAGACATCTTAAACAATTTCGATTGGAAACGCCCTCTTTATTTCACAGGTGGTGCCAATGCTGATGAAGAATACATTTGGTTGAAAGATTATTTACAGCTAGATGGAATGTCGTACAAACTAGTTCCTATTAAAACTTCTAATGAAGGACAATCTATTTTTGAAATGGGACGTATCGACCCAGAAAAAATGTATGCTAATGTTAAAAAATGGGATTGGAAAACTATTAATAATGGAGAAATTTATTTAGACGAGCAAAGTAAACGTAACGCTATTTCATTACGTAATAACTTAATTCGTTTATCGGAAGAATTTTTACAAAAAGGTGATTCTGTAAATGCAAAAGACGTGTTAGATTTATCCTTACACAAAATGCCTATTAGAGATTTTGATCACTATAATTTCTCTTTAGGATATCCAGAATTGTACTACCGTATTGGTGACATTGATAAAGCACGTGAAACTGCTGAAACATTGATTGACATTTTTCAACAAAAACTACAATACTATATTACTTTTAAACCTAAAGATCTTTACCTTGTAGAAGATAACATACAAACGAATTTATACATGTATCAAAACATTATTCAACAAATTGTACGTTATGACAAAGATGAAGAATACGGTAAAAAAGCTTTCCAAGACTATATGGTTCACGAAAGATTCTTTAGAGCTCCTACCGAAGAAGAGTTAGAACTAGAACAATTAGATTCTATAAAACCTTAATTAATGAGGTTCTATTTTATAAAAACGCCACGTATACTTAAACATTTATTTGCTAAGTATACGTGGTCTTTTTTTTCTGATAGAAAAGAAATCTTTCTAACTTTTGATGATGGTCCTATTCCAGAAGTAACGGAGTTTGTACTTGATCAACTTCAACAATTTAATGCGAAAGCCACTTTTTTTTGTATAGGTGACAATATACGAAAACACCCAGCTGTTTTTTCAAGAATAGTTAACGAAGGACATTCGGTAGGCAATCATACTTTTAATCACTTAAACGGCTGGAAAAGTAGCGATACGGCTTATATTGAAAACACTAGTAAATGCGAAAGCTTATTACCACGTCAAAAAACAAAATTATTTCGTCCTCCATATGGAAAAATAAAAAGAAAACAAGCCAAACAACTTCTTGCCAGCGGTTATAAAATTATTATGTGGGATGTATTGTCAGCAGATTTTGATCCGACTATCACTAAAAAAGAATGTTTAAAAAACGTACTTAATAATACAAAAAATGGAAGTATTATCGTTTTTCACGACAGTATAAAAGCTAGTGAAAAGCTGTACTATGCACTACCAAAAGTACTTCGAGAATTTTCGGAAAGAGGTTACGAATTTAAGGTGATTAATTAAACGTATTGCTGCACCAAACCTATTAATGTGTTTGCATCTTGCTCACCTGTTTGACGCCACTTCATTTCCCCATTTTTGTAAATCATAAATGTAGGGTTTCCCTTTACACGCAAAGCTTCAGCAAGAATTTCATTCTTTTTAATATCAATTTTGATAACCTTAGCTTTATCACCCAAAGCAGCAGCAACATCACGAAGTGTGTCTAAACTAGGCTCAAACTCACTCCAATCTGCATAAAAATCGATTAACACAGGTTTGTTAATGCTTATAATTTCACCAAACTTTGTCATCTTTTGCATACGTTTAATCACTAAAGAGTCTAAAATTACTAATTTTTTGTTAGGTAAATATTATTTTATTCTTAAAAAATACTGAAAATCAGGCTTTTTTTAACTCTATTACGGTAATTTCCGGCCAAATACCTACTCTTCCAGGAAAAGCATGGTAACCAAACCCTCTGTTTACGTTAATGTACCTACCAAACTCTTCGTATAACCCAGCCCATTGTTTATACACATATTTTGAGGGGCTCCATTTAAACCAACCTGGGATTTCTATTCCAAATTGTAACCCGTGTGTATGTCCGCTCAGCGTAAGTTGATAGTTGTGTTCATCTGTCTTAACCATATGCTCCCAATGACTAGGGTCATGTGAAAGTAAAATCTTAAAATCTTCTTGCTTAACTCCTTCAGAGGCTTTCGCTAAATCTCCTTTTTTACTAAAACGACCTTTCCCCCAGTTTTCTACACCTATCAACGCGATTTTTTGCCCGTCTTTTTCAATATAACGATTTTCATTTAACAATAAATCAAACCCTATTTTAGGATGAATGTCTTTAATTGCATCAAAGTTTGCTTTTTTATCTCTTGGACTTTTCCAATCTGAATAATCACCATAATCATGATTACCTAAAACAGAAAACTTACCTTCAGGAGCCTTTAATTGAGAAAAAACAGAAACCCAATCATCCATTTCATGAGCAAAATTATTTACAATATCACCTGTAAACAAAATCATGTCTGATTGTTGCTCATTAATTAAATCTACTCCATATTGAATTTTCTCATGGTTATCAAAACTTCCAGAATGAATATCGGTGATATGAGAAATGGTAAAACCATCAAAAGCTTCGGGTAAATCTTTAAAGCTTAATTGATATTTTAATACTTTGTAATTGTATTTTCCTTTTACCATACCATATAACATACTTGCAAAAGGTAATGCAGCCAACCCTAAGGCAACCTTTGACACAAAAGCTCTTCTTCCTGCCAAATCTTTGGTTTCTTCCTTAGAAAAAAAAGAAATCCCTTTTTGAACTAATCTCACAACATCTTCACCAAACATCAGTAATAATACCACTAATTTTGGCACCAAAACTAGTAAAAGCAATCCCACAGCCCATTGAAACTTAATTGTTTGTCCAGAGCCTCTATCTGATGTAAGAATTACATAGAAAAAATTCGCATATACCAACAAGCTTACAAACAACCAACTATACTGTACAATTTTACTTTTAGTAAGTGTTTTTATTGCCTGAAACGCATAAGTTTCGAGCAGAATAATAATTGCTGTTACTATAATAAGTGTTATTACCCAACGAGACATTTACTTCATTTTTAAGGATAAACAAAGATACAGCGAATCTTAAAATTGGTTTTTAACATCTTGTTAAAGTTTTGTAGCTTTACCTTCAAAATTCTTACGAAGAAACATTATTGCCTTTTTACCGTAAACAAATAGGTGTCAACAAATTAATTCAACAGACTCAATATACAACATGGCAGATCAAAAACGACTTTTTCTACTCGATGCATATGCACTAATTTTTAGAGGTTATTACGCTTTCATCAAAAATCCGAGAATCAACTCTAAAGGTTTAGATACTTCTGCTATTATGGGGTTTACAAACTCTTTAATGGACGTAATTAAACGAGAAAAACCAGATTATTTAGCAGTATGTTTCGATAAAGGAGGTAGTACTGACCGTGTTGAAGCTTTCGAACACTACAAAGCTAACCGACAAGAAACACCAGAGGCAATTCGTTTAGCAGTTCCTTATATTGAAAAAATATTGGAAGCAATGAATATTCCTGCTATTATAAAAGAAGGATATGAAGCCGATGATATTATTGGAACACTGGCCAAAAAAGCCGAAAAAGTAGGCTTACAAACCTATATGGTAACTCCTGATAAGGATTTTGCTCAGCTAGTTTCTGATAACATTTTTATGTACCGTCCGCCTCGTATGGGAAATGGATACGAAAAATGGGGTATTGAAGAGGTAAAAGCCAAGTTTGAAGTTGAAGATCCATTACAAGTAATTGACTTTTTAGGTATGATGGGAGATTCTGTTGATAACATCCCTGGGTTGCCTGGTGTGGGTGAAAAAACAGCTAAAAAGTTTATTGCTGCTTATGGTTCTATGGAAGGGTTGCTTGCTAACACTCATGAGTTAAAAGGCAAAATGAAAGAAAAGATTGAAGCCAATGCTGAACTTGGTATGCTTTCGAAACAATTAGCTACTATCATGTTAGATGTTCCTGTAGAATTGGAATTAGATAAACTGATTTTTGAGCAACCTAATATTGAAGCTACCAAAGAAATTTTCACCGATTTAGAATTCCGTCGTCTAACTGAAAACTTCTTAAAAACATTTGCTTCTACAGAGGAAAATCAAGAAAGTGCTTCTACAGTTGAAAAAACGAAAGCTGCTAAAGCTAGTACTTCAGGTCAATTCGATTTATTTGCAACTCCAGGTAGTGGAAATACTTCCGAAGAAAATAATATCAACGGATTTAAAACCATTGAAAATACCAATCATTTTTACCAATTAGTAAACTCACCTCTTTCAAGAAAGCTTTTATTAGAAAAGTTGTTACAACAAAATTCTGTTTGTTTTGATACTGAAACAACAGGTTTAAAAGCCTTAGAAGTTGAGCTTATTGGAATTGCTTTTTCTTGGGAAATTGGTAAAGGGTATTATGTTACTTTTCCTGAAAACCAAGAAGAAACTAAAACTATTTTAGAAGAATTCCGTCCATTTTTTGAAGCAGAAAATATTGAAAAAATAGGTCATAATTTAAAATACGATATCAAAGTATTGTCAAATTACAGCATGCCTGTAAAAGGTAAATTATTCGACACCATGATTGCACATTACCTTATCAATCCAGATATGCGTCATAACATGGATGTACTTTCAGAAACGTATTTAAACTACCAACCTGTTTCTATAACTGAATTGATTGGTAAAAAAGGTAAAAATCAACTTTCTATGCGTGAAGTTGAATTGCCAAAACAAACTGAATATGCTGTTGAGGATGCTGATGTAACTTATCAGTTAAAAGAACATTTTTCTAAGGAATTAGAAAGCGGAAACGTTACCAAACTGTTCAACGAAGTTGAAACTCCTTTGGTATCTGTATTATCAGCTATGGAAATTGAAGGAATTAACTTAGATACTGACTTTTTAAAGTCCCTATCGGTAGAGTTAACCAAAGATATTCAACAATTAGAGCAAAATATTTACCAGCAAGCAGGTGAAGAATTTAACATTGCTTCTCCAAAGCAATTAGGACCTATATTATTTGATAAATTAAAGTTGGTTGATAAGCCTAAAAAAACAAAAACAGGGCAATATTCTACTGCGGAAGATGTGCTTTCTTACTTAGCTAAAGACCATCAGATAGTGTCAGATATTTTAGAATATCGTCAATATAAAAAATTACAAAGTACCTATGTTGATGCGCTTCCTAACGAAATCAATCCAAAAACAGGAAGAGTACACACAGTATATGCACAAGCAGTGGCTGCTACTGGACGTTTAAGTTCAAACAATCCTAACTTACAGAATATTCCTATCCGCACAAAACGCGGACAAGAAGTGCGTAAAGCTTTCATCCCAAGAAATGAAAATTATGTATTGTTAGCAGCAGATTATAGTCAGATAGAATTACGAATCATTGCGGCTTTAAGTGAAGAAGAAACCATGATTAAAGCCTTTCAGCACGGTGAAGATATTCATGCTTCAACTGCTGCAAAAGTGTTTAATGTTCCTATTGAAGAAGTAACTCGTGAACAACGTAGTAATGCTAAAACAGTAAACTTCGGAATTATTTATGGAGTTTCTGCCTTTGGATTGAGCAATCAAACCGACTTAACTCGCTCGGAAGCTAAAGAATTGATTGACACGTACTATGCAACCTATCCTAAATTGAGAAGTTACATTGCCGAACAAGTAGATTTTGCTCGTGAACACGGGTATGTAGAAACTATTTTAGGACGTCGTCGTTATTTAAAAGATATCAATTCTCGTAATGCTATTGTTCGTGGTGCTGCGGAAAGAAATGCTGTAAACGCTCCTATTCAAGGTTCAGCTGCAGATATTATTAAACTTGCCATGATTAACATTTACAAGCGTTTTAAACAAGAAAACTTTAAATCGAAAATGTTACTACAAGTACATGATGAATTGGTTTTTGATGCACATAAAGACGAGTTAGACGTTATAAAACCCATTATTAAAAAAGAAATGGAAAATGCTTTTAAAATGAGTGTTCCGTTAGATGTTGAAATTGATACAGGGGCAAATTGGTTAGAGGCGCACTAACACCAACCTCAAAATAACACAAGTATTTTTTCGAAAAGTGCTTGTGTTATTTAATTACAAAAACTTCATTTTGTACTACCCAGTTAGCCCTTAACTTAAGTTCTGTTCCGTAATAAATAATTTGCTCTGGTTGTTTACGTTCTAAGAAATTACCCGTATCCCACACACGGTTATTATTTTTATCAATAATAGCTCTTATAGCATATTCTTTGGGTTCTAACAGGGTAAACTCTATTTTTTTTGATTCTGAAAGATACACTGTTTCTTTCACCTCATCTTTTACCAATAATTGAATAATTACTGGGTACGGTGTTTCCTTTTTAACATCTAATACTATACCTCCATAATCATCCACTGCACGAGTTGTAAACTTGTAATTTAACGTATCGTTGGTAGTTTCGTAAATATCTGTAATTCCTTGCGGTAATCCTTTAAAAATGTAACCAAATTTAGGTTTCTTCTCAAATAAGATGGCTAGTTTGTTAATCGATTGCTTTTTTAATTCAAACGCTACCTCAACAGTATCTTTATCTATTAAGGAAAACTTGGATTTATCAATAGAAACAATCGGGTTGTTCGTTTGAATAAACATTGTGTCTTTTAAATGTAAAACACTACCTACATTTGATGACACTGATAAAGAGTCAATCTGTTTTTTTCTTAAAAAGACAGTAACTGTATCTTTAAAGTTTAGGTTATTTACAATAAAGTTTAGTGAATCTCTTTCAATCGGGGTATACCAATAGTTTAGTGTATCCTTATCTTTTTCAAACTGAGAAAATGATTTAAAATCTTGTGGAACTTCAGAAAGTAGTTCAATATTCATATCACTCTGCTTTCCTTCAAATCCAAATTGAATTTTTCCTTTAGTTACTTCTTTCCCTCTTTTAAATTCATACGGTTGAATTTCTTTAAAAAAACGAATTGGCTTGTTTATAATACTATCAGCAGGTAATGTAATCGTATCTGTTACAAAACCTATTTTATCATTTTTACTACTAAAAATATAGTCGTTTGCTTGCTCTTTTAAAGCAAGCATTAAATATTTCCCTTCACGTAAATTACTAAACTCAAAGTTTGTAGAATCTAACGTACTGGTTACATAGTTTGGTTTTTGTTTGTAAATAATTGAGTCGTTGTAAACACTGTCTAACTTATACAATAATACACTTACTTCTTTTACGTCCTTTTTATCAAAAGCATCAGTAACAGATCCCTTTATTCTTAACGAATCAATATAGCTCCCTGTAGAAAACACATACTTAAAACTCTCTAATTTGTTGTTTTCATTATTATCTTGAACTGCATTTCCGAAGTTAAACGTGTACGTTGTATTAGGCTGTAGAGTATCTAATATTTTTATATTGATATATTTGCTCGGAGTTCCTTGAGGAGTAATTAGTGGTGGATTTTTCATCGGAGGAGATACCACTAATTGTTTTTGTAAATCTTTTAAAACAATATACTCATCGAAGTAAATACGAATATTATCTTCTTTAAAATGAATGGTTTCGTATGGCGGATTTGCAGTAACCATAATGGGTGCTGTTTCATCTTTTGGTCCTCCTTCGGGTCTTCCTTTACGTGCACAACTACTAATGATAAAAGCAAAAAGTGTTATTAAAATAAGATGTTTATTTTTCACAAACTGATGGTTTTAAATCCAATTTCAAAAGTAGTAAATTAAGATGGAAAGTTATTATGCTTTTTGAGTATACGCCATGGTAGCAACACTAACGATTATGTTTTTCGTTTTTAATAATTCGTTTGCACAAGCTTCTATCGTTGCTCCAGTAGTAATCACATCATCAATTAATAAAACATGCTTATTTTCAAAAATCGTTGTGTTTGCTAATTTGAATTTTGTTTTGCTGTCAGAAAAACGTTCAAACCGCTGCTTTAATGTTTGTGTTTTAGTTGTTGAGAATCTAATAAGCACGTTTGATTTATATTCAATACCAAGAATTTTGCTTAATGTTTCTCCAAACAACGTTACTTGATTATAACCTCTCTTCCTCTTTTTTTGGGGATGTAATGGAACAGGAACAATATAATCTACATCTTCAAAAACATTCATACCTGTTAAATTACTTCCAAACCACTCGCCTATAAACTCTCCTATTTCTGGTTGATTTTTATATTTTAATTGATGAATTAGTTTTTGTGTAATTCCATCTTTTTGATAATATAAAAACGAACGTGCTTCTTCTATAGGAACTCTACCATAAAAAGTTGACATTAATGTAACATTTATATGCTCATTATCGTCTATAATTGGTAGATCATTTTTACAAAATGTACAAAGAAATTTTTCATTTTGAAGTAATGCTATTTCACAATTTATACATAAATTGGGATAGAATACATAAAATATGTCTTTTAAAAATTGCATCTTTACAAGCCTTTTTTAACAGAAAGATACAAAAAGTAACAGAAAACGATATTTTGAGCACTAAATTTAATTTTTTTAAAGAAGCAGTAAAAAACTACAAAACATCAGGTACGATTATTCCTAGCTCAAGATATTTGGCTAATAAAATGCTAAAAGAGATTGATTTTACTACTGCGAAAGTAATTGTAGAACTAGGTCCTGGTAATGGAGCTATAACTCATCATATTTTAAACAAAATAAACCCTAATACTATATTAATTTGTTTTGAAATTAATGATGCTTTTTATCAAGAGTTACAAAAGATAAAACACCCTCAACTAATAGTTCTAAAAGCTTCTGCTGAAAAAATTAAAACTGAACTTGAAAAGTTAGGCTACACTAAAGCAGATTATATTATTTCTAGTTTGCCCTTAACTATTATTCCAAAAGAAATTTCTCATGCTATTTTAGTTAAGAATTATAATTTTCTTGCCACCAACGGAGCTTTTATTCAATACCAATACAGTTTAACTTATTACAAGAAATTAAAAGATGTTTTTGGTAACGATATTGACTTAAGTTTTGAACCTTTAAACTTTCCACCTGCATTTATTTACAAATGTGTTAAAAAATAAATAGTATATTAGCACAAAACACAATTATGCATCATCCCCACTAAAAATGATGATCCCTTCAAAAATAAAAAACAATGGCTTTGCTGCCTTTTTGATTCTATTAGTGGTTGTTATAGGAGTTCTTTCCTATCAAAACGCTAGAGATTATTCTGAATTAAAAGCCGTTTTCGAATTAGATAAAGAAGAATTAGAGCAAGAACTTACTACTATTATAGAAGACTACAAGCAAGCTAGTTATAAGAAAAATGAATATTCTTTAAGGTTAAAAGACGAATTAGAAAAAGTTGTTCAACTAAGAGATTCTGTTAAAAACTTAAAAGAAGCAGATTACAGATTTATACGATACTATAGAAAAAGAACAAAAATTCTTATAGAAGAAAACCATAAGCTTTTTGAAAAAATAAACTACCTCAGTAGCATAAACGATGAGTTGCTTTCAAAAAATGATAGTGTTAATCAAGCATTACTTTTTAAAGAACACCAAAACACAAAACTATTTAGTATAAATAATCAGCTAAACAAAGAACGTCAAGTTTTAAAAGAAAAAGTCGCCATTGCTGAAGTTATAGAAATATCTACAATTAAAGCTGAAGCTCTTAAAAAGCGGAAAAATGGAAAATATACTTCTACAACAAGATCAGAAAAAGTAAATGCTTTTAAAATAGAGTTCGATTTGTTAGAAAATAAAGTAGCATCACCAGGGCCTAAAGAAGTGCATATTCAAATTACTGATAATAATAATAATGTTGTTGCTCCTATAAAAGAACCATGTTCACACAACAATAAAAAGATACGATGTAGTGATGTTTTTATAACCGATTATAACAATAGCCAAATATCAATAGTATCATTTGTAAATATAAATAACAAAATTAATGCTGGTGTGTACCACATTAATACCTTTGTAAATAATATTAATGTAGGCAACAATTCATTAGCTTTAAAATAAAAAATAAACCCCAAAATAGATAGAAAATACATAATATAAATTCAATTCCCCTAAAATCATGACTCATCAAAAAATGAAGAATACGCTAATTATTATATTAGCTATCCTAACTCTTTTCCTAATTTTTTATGCTCAACAAAAATCAAGCGAAAACAAAACACTTAACAACATTTTCTTAGAAGAAAAAGCCGATTTACAGCAAGATCTTGACGAAATGATTAAAGATTACACAGATGTTGTTGTAGGTAAAAAACGTTTGGCTGATAGATTAGAAATAGAGCTAACAAAAATGAAAAGTTTAAGAGACTCTATTAAAGATTTAAAGTCTGACAATTTCAATTTAATCCGAAAATACCGAAGAAGAATTGCAACCCTAGAGCGCGAAAACAAAAAGTTATTTATTCAAATAGATTCTTTAAACAGTGCTAACGAAGCCTTAACTCAAGAAAATGTTATTGCTAATGAAATTTTACAACAAAAAGATAGTGTAAATGAAAATTTAGCAGAAAAAAATAAAGAACTAGAAGCTAAAGTAGCTATTGGAGGTATTATTAAAACAAGTCCTGTTAAAGCAGTTGCAATGAAAGAACGTAGTAGCGGAAAACTTACCTCAACCTCTAGATCTAATAGAACTGATGCCTTTCGTATAAATTTTGATTTATTAGAAAACCCTATCACTTCTGCTGGAGAAAAAAGAGTATACATTCAAATTACTGATGAAAACAAAAATGTAATTGCTCCGAAAGGAAAATTTAGTTTAAAAACTGGTGTTAAAATTCAATACACCGATTCACTCGAAGTAAATTACGATAACAATCGCTTAAGCTTAGTTTCTTTAGTATTGGTTAATCGTGACGATATTAAAAAAGGTACTTACGTTATAAGTGCATTTGTTGACGGAGTATACTCTGGAAACACTAAAATCAAGCTTAAATAAAACAATAATTACTTACAATATTTCAACAAAAGTGAAGAGTTAACTAAATTCTTCACTTTTTTCTTTTTCAATACCCTAAGTTCAAATCCTTATTCTATTTTTGCAATATGGCAAAACAAGAAGATCAATTTAAAAAAGTTTTATCGCACGCTAAAGAATATGGTTATGTATTCCAATCATCTGAAATTTATGACGGATTAAGTGCGGTATATGATTATGCTCAAAACGGAGTAGAGTTAAAGAAAAATATTCGAAACTATTGGTGGAAAGCAATGGTGCAAATGCATGAAAATATTGTAGGTATTGATGCTTCAATATTAATGCATCCAACTACTTGGAAAGCTTCTGGTCACGTCGATGCTTTTAACGATCCATTAATTGACAATAAAGACTCAAAAAAACGATATAGAGCTGATGTTTTAGTAGAAGATTACTGTGCTAAAATTGAAGCTAAAATTGATAAAGAAGTAGCCAAGGCTGCAAAACGTTTTGGTGATGCTTTCAATAAAGAAGAGTTTATATCAACAAACGGAAGAGTTTTAGGTTATCAAGAAAAAATTGACACTATTCTTAGCCGATTAGCTAAATCATTAGAAAATGAAGATTTAGCTGATGTAAAAGCCTTAATTGAAGAGTTAGAAATTGCTGATCCGTTAACTGGTTCTAAAAACTGGACAGAAGTAAAGCAATTCAACTTAATGTTTGGTACTCAATTAGGAGCTTCTGCAGATAGCGCTATGCAAGTATATTTACGTCCTGAAACGGCTCAAGGAATTTTTGTAAATTTCTTAAACGTACAAAAAACTGGACGTATGAAAATTCCTTTCGGAATTGCACAAACAGGTAAAGCCTTCCGTAACGAAATTGTTGCACGTCAGTTTATATTTAGAATGCGTGAATTTGAGCAAATGGAAATGCAGTTTTTTGTAAAACCAGGAACTCAAAAAGAATGGTACGAAAAATGGAAAGAAACACGTTTAAAATGGCATTTGTCATTAGGAATGGGGGCTGATAACTATCGCTTTCATGACCATGAAAAATTAGCGCATTATGCCGATGCTGCTGCTGATATTGAGTTTAAATTTCCATTCGGATTTAAAGAATTAGAAGGAATTCACTCGCGTACAGACTTTGATTTAAAAGCACATGAAGAATTTTCTGGTAAAAAACTTCAGTATTTCGATCACGAAGACAACTCTAGTTATGTGCCTTATGTAGTAGAAACTTCTATCGGTTTAGACAGAATGTTCTTAGCTGTTTTCTCTAACTCTTTACAAGAAGAAGAATTAGAAAACGGTACTACTAGAACAGTATTAAAATTACCTGCTGTTTTAGC
>Ga0193960_1000654_pt1 | contig 14202 bp, 16 predicted proteins | sample FB_3_MG_FD_140338 | JGI IMG/M metagenome (GOLD analysis project Ga0193960, IMG submission 140338) | Microbial mat bacterial communities from the Broadkill River, Lewes, Delaware, United States - FB_3_MG | ecosystem: Environmental > Aquatic > Freshwater > River > Microbial mats | place: USA... | reverse complement strand
TTTCAAGACAATTTAACTTCTTAGCCCTACTTAATGCAAACTGTATTTCGACCCTTTTTCTTCGCTTCATAAAGTGCATCATCAGATCTTTTAAATAAAGTTGATAAAATATCTTCATCTTGGTATTGGGTTATTCCAAAACTAGCTGTTACACTTCCTGCAATGGAATGTTCTAATTCAGATATACCTAATCGTAATTTTTCACATACTATCTTCGCATTTTCTTTTGTTGTTTCGGGAAATAATATAACAAACTCTTCACCACCCCATCTTGCAAATACATCTGTATCACGAACATTTGTATTTAAATAATTAGCAATCATTATTAATACTTCGTCACCAATTAAATGTCCGTATGTATCATTAAAACTTTTAAAATGGTCTATATCAACTATTGCAACGGAAAGTTTATTTTTATATCTTTTATCCCTTTTTAATTCTTTATCAATAAGTTCATCAAATTTATTTCTATTATATACGCCTGTTAAACCATCATAGAATGCTTTATTAGAAATTTGTAACTCTCTTTCTTTTATCTTAGTAATATCTGTTAAAGTAACCAAATAATCACCTTCCGTAAAAGAACTTTCTGCAATGCTTATTGTAAATGCCCTAGGATTCATTGAGTTATCTATAAGACACACTACTCTATCCTCTTGAGATGTTCTAACGATAAGTTCATTGAAAGTTTCATTTTTTTGTAATAAACCCTTATGTAAATATCCATGCATATCAACAAAATATGTACATATATCTTTTATATTTGATATATAATCAACAGCAAGATAATTTTTAAATTTTTTATTTAAAAAACTAACCGTTTTAAAATCTGTTACAAAAATCATATCTTCTGAACTATTTATAACATCATCCAATAAAGCATGTTCTTTTTTGATCCTCATCTCAGCCATAATTTGTTGGTAAATAAAAAATGCTAATAAATTAAATATTAAAAAAGCAAATAGATTAATAAGTTGTCCTGTTTTTAATATCTCACGAATAAACTTATTTTTAGTATATGATACTATCCATGCTATTGTTTTATCAGAATTAAATTTTTTTATTGGAAGAAATGAGATAACTTCAATATCTAATTCTTTATTTCTTACATATATAGTAAATTTATTACCCTTATCCATTTTCTCCAAGACATTTCCATCTAATTTTTCTAATTTTTTCTTATTTTCAATTATACAAACTTTTCTATTGTGTGTTTTTGTTAAACTCATTGCATATTCAGGGTGTTCAGAACTTTGAGTATATTGATTACTTATATTCTCAACTTCAATATGTGTCGATTTGAATATATTTTTATGAATTAAAAAATGAGCATGAATTTTGCTAATTTCTGTTAATTCATTTTGAAAGTTATCACTAGCAAAAGATATATCAAATGCACCTAAATGTTCCCCATCCTTATTAATTATAGGATATACATTTCTAAAACCATGTACCACTCTTCCTTGGACTAAACCTCTTGCAATTTTTTTAGTTTCATTCGTATATTTAAAATCATTTCTTATATCAGATAAATTATCTCCATATTCTTTTGGTTCATGCATACGAAGTATAGATTCATTATTGCGTAAAACAAATTGAAACTGCAGTACACCTGCATTTTTCATTGTTTCATATTCACTTTTCAGCAAGTTGTTTAATTTATTTCTCAATATATTTTGTTCTTTTTCAGAAGCATTCAAAAATTGATTATATAGATCTAAAAAACCTTTTTTATTTATTATAATCTGATAGAAACTATCTGCAATTAGTTTTTGATGTATAAGTAGGGATTTATAGTGAATATCTAATTTATCTATATTTTCATCTAGTATTAATTGTATTCTATCGTTGACATTTGTTTTATTAATATAATAAACTGATATATTTGCAATCAATAAGATAACTAGTAAAGGGAGGAGAATTTTAAATTTATTAATTTTGTAACCTTTAAAATAAATACTATTTTGATACTATTATATTAAAATATTACTTATTTATAGGGAAAGAAATCATAAAATTTGCACCATAATAATTTTTTCCATCAATTTCAAGTTTTTTATTTTCTGCTTTTATATCGCCACCCATATTTTCAATAATTTGATGTGTCATATAAAGTCCCAATCCTGTTCCTTGGGATTGGTGTTTTGTAGTAAAATATGGGTCAAAAATTTTATTGATTATCTCTTCTGGGATCCCTTCTGCATTATCATGTATAGATATATATATCTTATCCTTATCACAAAATATTCTTATTTTTATATATTTATGATCTATATGAGATGATATGCTTAATATATCTGCTGCATTGTTTATAATATTCAAAAAAACTTGTACAAGTTCATTTTCAATACCAATAATTTTTAAATCACTTGTATACTCTTCAATTATAGAGATCTTATTAGCTTTTAAATTTGCACCAATGATTGTAAGTGTTTTTTGACATGCTGTTTCTATATTAAACTCAGTAGTGACTTTATCAACTTTTAAAAAATTTTGAAAACTTTCAATAGTAGAGCTTAAAAATTTTGTATTTTCGACGATATTATCCAACTCTACAATTGTTTCATCTCTGTCTTCCATATCAAATTCATAATTCAATTTTATCCCACCAGCAGCAACAGAAATAGCATTGAGTGGTTGTCTCCATTGATGTGCAATATTTCCAATCATTTCACCCATAGAAGCCATTTTTGTTTGTTGAGAAATTATTTTTTCATTTCGCTTAACATCTGTAATATCCATAACTGCAATAATTTTTACAATTTTATCTTCTATTTGAATATTTCTCTCTTTTATTTGAACTTGATATACCTCTTTATCTTCATTTACCATTGTATCTTCAAAGTTATGATCCACATCTTCAGCTAAAAGATATGCTTTATGTGTATCTGAAACATCCGTAAAAATATCAAATATATGTTTATTTAAAACACTCTCTTTTGAGTTATAACCTAAAAATGTCACTGCTTCAGTATTACAGTTTGTACAAATATTATTTTCAAAAATAAACATTCCTCCAATAGAAGAGTTTAATAATTCTTTAAAACTTTTTAAATTATTTTCAATTTGTTTTTTTTGGTCCGTATTCATTTTTCTATTACGAGATGCATTCACTAAAATATCTATTTTTAATAATAATTCTTCATATAAAAAAGGTTTTAACATAAAATCTTTTGCACCATTTTTTAAACTATCTCTTACTATTGAAGGATTTTTATGTTTTGATATTGATAAAACAAAAAAATCATTTAACAGATACATATCTCTTAATCCATCTAAAAGATCTAAGGCATTTATATCTTCTATCTCCATATCTAGAATTAATAATGATATTTCATTATTTTTTAATTGTTCTAATCCATCTAATGCAGAATTTGCAGTTAATATATTGTAATTTCTTTGTCTTAATATTTGTTCTAGCTTTAAACTTATCTCTTCTGAACCCTCAATAATCAAAATAGTCTCATTTTGATTTGAATAAAGGCTGTATATACTATCAATAATATCATCAACAGTATGATCTATCTTTTGACTAGTGAGATGATAATCTAATATCCCTTGAGAAAAATACTCTTCCCTTTTTCGACCTATATCCTCACTACTTAATAATATGACTTTTGATATTGTATGAGTTGATATAAACTCAAAAATTTTCGTTAAAGTGTTATCATCAAAATCAATATTCAGTACAATCAAATCAATCTTTTCATGAGATTTCACTATACATTGTAATATATCTTTCTCTTCAAAAATTTGTGTAACATTAAATTTATATTGTTGTATTTTATTAGCAAGTTCGTTATTAAAATCTTTATTATTATCTATAATTAAAATATTAAATTTTTTATTATTTATCATAAAATTATTTTATCTAAATATCCGTTAAACTTTAAAATAACGAATCGATGCAAAGCCTTTTGCTTGTGTTTTTATTATATCTTGGATATGACTCATTGTAATAATTCCACCCAGTGCAAAAATAGAGAACTCTCTATCTTGATAACGATTTACCATTTTTGTTAGATTTTCAATCCCTTTTGGTTTCCCTTTAAATTTTTTGAAAAAAATAGGAGAATAAGTAACTGCATTGGCTTTGAGTGCTTTTGCTTGTCTCACTTCATCTTCTGTATGACAACTAATTATCGTAAATAAAGAATCTTTTTTGCATTTCTTTAGCATCTTAAATTGGGATGAGTTTAAATGTATACCATCAAAATCCAACTCTTCACATAATGAGATATCAGAATTAATCAATACTTTTTTAATATTATATTCTCTAGCAACTTGAAGACATACTTTGGCTAATTCTTTTTTATTGTGTGATATTTTATCTCTGAAACATACTATATCTATAGTGTTTGCAGAAAGTGTACTACGAAGAGATTTTTCTAATTTTTCAGGAGTATTACCAAATTCTTGAGGATCGGTAATAAAATAAGATATAAAAAAAGGAGGCTTTTCATAAGCCTCCTTTTTTATTTTATCTGTTGTCATTTGCTTAATGACTTACACTAATTTAATATGACATCAAGTCATACTAAATTTAGTGTTCCTCCTCCGCTAACATAACTGATCCTGAAATATATACATATGTAAGAATCATAAAAATAAATGCTTGCAAGATACCAAAAGCAAATAGTAAAAAGAAACCTGAAAGTGGTGCAATCCATGGAACTAACATAAGAAGTACCATTAAGAACATATCATCACCTTTTATTCCTCCAAAAAGTCTAAACGATAATGAAACAACTCTAGAAAGGTGAGAAATAAGCTCAATAGGAAACATAAGTGGAGCTAATGCAGGAACAGGCCCCATCATATGACCAAAATATTTACCTACACCATTAATTTTAATTCCTAAGTAATTATAATATACAAATACAATAACTGCTAATGCAAGTGTAAAGTTTATGTTTGCTGTAATAGATTCAAAACCTGGAATAACTCCCATTAAGTTACCTGTTACAATAAGAAGTCCTAATGTTGCAATCAAAGGCATAAATCTTTTTGCATTTTCTTTACCCATACTATCAGAACCTATTGAGATAACACCTTGAATGTAAGCCTCTATAACATTTTGTGTACCTGTTGGAACCAAAGCAATTTTTCTTGTTGCTGCTCTTGCAATCAATAAAACAATAACTGCTGTCAGTATTAAGTGAGCTCCTATATGTGGTAATTGGTCATGCCCTACCAATTCACCTAAGAATGTAAATAATCTACCTTCCATCTATCTTCCTTTTGTCTTTAATTATCTCTTTTGAGAATTTATTCTGTTATTATATTGAAGTTATTATAAATATACTATAAAAGCTTTTTTATTAAGTTTATATTATAATCATAAATACAATTTTATAGGATATTAATGATTATACAAGACAATGCAATCTTTGTTGCAGACGCCCATTACAACGATAATAGAACACAATTACACAAAATTTTGACAATGCTTCAAAACGGAACACTTTCATCAAAACAATTGTTTTTAATGGGAGATATTTTTGATTTTTTATCAGGTGAGATTGAATATTTTAAATTTATCAACTATAAAATAATTACACAAATAAATGATTTATCACTTACTCATGAAATTATATATCTTGAAGGAAATCATGATTTTAATTTAAAAAGAATTTTTCCTCAAATAAATATAATTTCAAGAGAAAACCAACCAATATTTATAGAAAAAGATGGAAACAACATAGCCTTAGCACATGGTGATATCTTTACTCCGTTTTTTTACAATGTTTATACATCTATTATTCGAAACCATACATTTATGAAATTTATAAATTTTCTTGATAGAAATGATATTTTATCAAAATATGTAGAAAAAAAGCTCAAGAAAAAAAAGATTTGTCATAAACAAAATAATTTTTTAGGTTTTGTGCATACTCGAATTACTAGTTATAATTCTTTCAGCCCTACAAGTCTTATAATTGAAGGGCATTTTCACCAAGGCTATTTAAGTGATTCGTATATTAATATCCCATCTTTAGCATGTGATAATCGATATATGGTTTATCAAAACAATCAATTTAGCTTTAATACACTATAATTATATTTATGGATAATTACGAATACACACAACTATTAAAATCATTAAATCAAAAACTAAATAATATAGAATCTATTTTAAAACCTGATGAAATAGATAAAAGGCTAGAAGAGATTACTGCTTTGGAGCAAGAACCTGAATTTTGGAACAATCAAGAAAATGCAACAAAAATAGCTCAAGAAAAAAATAGGTTATTAGGTAGAAAAAGTAAATTTTTTAAAGCTAATGAAGCATTAATTGATGCCAATGAACTTTATGAGATGGCTGTTGAAGAGAAAGATGAAGAGACAATTGAAACACTTTATAGTGAGTCGTCAGATTTAGAAGATATTATTAAACAAACTGAAGTGGAAGTTATGCTTAGTGGCACTGACGATGGAAGTAATGCAATTGTTTCTATTCATCCAGGTGCTGGTGGAACTGAATCGTGTGACTGGGCAAATATGCTTTATCGTATGTATCTTAGATGGGCTGAGCGAAAAGGATTTAAAGTAGAAGTTCTTGATCATCAAAATGGTGATGAAGCTGGTATCAAAGATGTGAGTATCATCATCTCAGGTATCAATGCTTATGGTTATCTAAAAACAGAAAATGGGATACATAGACTTGTAAGAATCTCACCTTTTGATTCAAATGCAAAAAGACATACTTCTTTTGCTTCTGTTATGGTATCTCCTGAAGTTGATGATAATATTGATATCGAGATTGAAGATAAAGACATAAGGGTTGATACATATAGAGCTAGTGGTGCTGGTGGGCAACATGTCAACAAAACAGAATCAGCTATTAGACTTACCCATATAGAAACAAACATTGTTGTACAGTGTCAAAATGATAGAAGCCAACATAAAAATAAAGCAAGTGCTATGAAGATGTTAAAATCTCGTCTATATGAATTAGAATTAGAAAAACAAGCAGCTGAGAAACAAGGTATTTCAAAAAGTGAAATAGGATGGGGGCATCAAATTAGATCATATGTAATGCAACCATATCAACAAATTAAAGATACAAGAAGTAATATAGGCTATAGTAATGTAGATGGTATCTTAGATGGTGATTTAGATAAAATGATAGAAGATGTATTGATAGCACAAAGTAGGTAAAAGAAAATAAATGAAAAAGATTTTAAGTGTAGATGCAAATTTAATTAACAGTAAGATTATAGAACAAGATATAAAAGTTTATTTTGATTCTATTGGTGAAAAATTTGATTTTTTTGTTGCACAAAATCCTCAAGAAACCCTCGATATAATTAATCAAAATGAAATTGATATTATATTTTTGGACATATCATCTCAAAAATACGACGGTATTAAACTTCTAAAATATATTAAACAACAACCTGTTCGTCAATCTAAAATAGTAGGTGTAACTGTTTTAGATGATCATAGATACAGATTTGAGGCTCTTAAACAAAAAGTATATAGATATATTTATAAACCGTATGATAATAAAGAGATAGAAACTCTTTTGAAAAAATTCTTCTCTGTTAACTATTATGCAAAAGAGATTAATAGAATAGAAAACTTTATTAATATTGAGGATATAGAAAATAATATAATAGAACCTATTAACAGTATAAAAGAAGACGACTTAGAACTTGTAAGTTCATATCAAAAAAGACATATTTCACATAATGCCGCAGAGTTTTTAGAACTGTATGAAGACTGGGGATTTGATGTTGAAGATTTAAATGACCTTGAACTCTCTCTTGATCAACTTATGATGAGTATTATGATGGATAATGATTTTGAAGGAGCATTGCCAGATATTATCAATATTTTAGAAACTTACAATAAATTTCTATATATTTTTCCAGAGTTTGAAGAATTGAGTAAAGTTGTCTATTCTATAGTAATATTATTAAGAGATATTGATTTTGAAAAACTAAATAGTCAGACTATGGTTTCAAAACTAGTTTTAGCTTCTATTCAAGATTTAGTAGAATGGAAAGAGAGAGTTTTTATAGCTCAAGATGCAAAAGATGTTTATTATATAAATGACCCTATCTTAAATAGTTTCGTGCAACTACAGGATTTACTATCATAATACTCTAAAAAATTATTATCTATTATACATAAAGGAGACTTAGATGAAAAATAAAATACTCACTATCTTTACCAATATAGATGATAATAATCTTGCCTATCATGTGGCAGAAGATGACCATAGTGTAGATCTAGCACGCAAAGCTTTAGCAAAAAAATACAAATTTGATAATACAAACTTGCAATTTATGGAGCAAATTCATTCTAATATAGTAAAAGTAATCTCTCCTAATACAAATGTACAAACTTGCGATGCTCTAATTACAGATCAAACAAATACTCCACTTATGGTGATGGTAGCAGATTGTATCCCTATTTTATTTTATGATCATACAAAAAAAGTAATTGGTGTCGCTCATGCAGGTCGTGCTGGTACCTTTGAAAACATTTCAGCTAATACAATACAAAAAATGGTAGAAGTGTATAGTTGTGATCCTAAAGATATCGAAGTTGTATTAGGTCCTAGTATACAAAAATGTTGTTATGAAGTGTCAGAGGAATTAGCGCAAGAAGCAAAGGCAAGATTTGGAAAAGAGTTTATTAATGAGAGGAATCTCAATCTTCAAGCTATCAACAAAAAGCAACTTTTAGAAGAAGGTATCACTCCTGAAAATATAACAATAGAACAAATTTGCACTAAATGTTCTGATGAACCCTATTTTTCTTATAGAAACGATAAAAATTGTGGAAGATTTGCAGGTATTATTATGATGAGAAAGTCCAAAAAAAGACCTCATCATAAAAAAATATAATTATCGATTTAAAAGAGCATCTACATCTTTATCTGTAATATCCGAAGGTACTCTTGTCCCTTGATACACAATCTTTCCACTCGAATCAATAACTACTTGAGTAGGTGTTCCTCGTACTTCATATAAACGAGTTATTTCATTACTAAAAATTATATCATATGTTAAATCATGCTCAAATTTATAATCTTCTGCTTTTTCTTCACTATCATTAACACCTATATTTATAGCTAATATCTCTATTTTATCTCCATATTTTAATTGTATCTCTTTGAGTGCTGGTATCTCTTTTTTACAATAAGGACACCATGTCGCCCAAAATGTTAGCCAAACTACCTTTTTGCCTTTAAATTGTTCTAAACTAACTTGTTTACCTGTTAAAGTTTTTGCAGTAAAATTTGGGGCTATTTGTCCATTTGTAAGCGCATTGAGACTACTTAATGAAAATATCATTGCAAAAATTATAAATACTTTTTTCATACATTATTCCTTTACTTCTATAATAAAATTATTGTACTGAACTTTTGTGTAGAGTTTATGTAGTAATATTTTACTTTCCCTCTTGCTCTTTTAACTCTAGTGCTTTTTCAGCTAGAAATGTTTTGATGTATAGTTTTTCCACTTTTAATCTTGCCCAATACTCTTTACGCAAAAACTTCAAACTTGAGTTTACAGAAGGATTAGAATTAAAACAGTTTATATTTATCTTTGCTCCTAACTCTTCCCAACCATAAAATTCAACTAGTTTATTTACTATTGTTTTTAATGTAAGACCATGTAGTAAATCATTTGGATTATTATTCATTGTGTTTTTCCTTATTTTTAAACCATTGTTGTTGTTCATTTTTTGTATGAAAAGTCCACGCTATAAATCGTGTTTGTTTGTGACCTTGAACCATCTCAATAGTTTCTATTTGTTTTGGATTTTGTTTTTTTAATTCTTTATATAGAGCTTCAAGATTATCTTTTTTAGATACTAAAGTAGTAAACCATAAACAGTTTTTTTCGTATTTTTTACTTTCATTTATCATTTTAGAGATAAATTCTATTTCTCCACCCTCACACCACAACTCATTGTGTTGACCACCAAAATTAAGAGATACTTTTTTATTTTTCCCTTTTGAAAGATTGAGTATTTTTCTTTTTGTACCCTCTTTTGCATCTTTTTTTGACTTATGAAAAGGGGGATTACACATAGTGAAATCTAATTTATCATTTTCATTTATAATATTTTCAAAAATATTTTCTTTTGATGCTTGATGTAAAATAGTTATAGTATCTTTAAGTACTTCGTTCGAAGATATAATATTTTGTGCATTTTGTATAGATACATTATCTATCTCACTACCTATAAAACTCCAACCATAACTTCTATTTCCAACTATAGGATAGATACAGTTTGCACCAATCCCTACATCTAATCCTTGTACCTTTTTCCCTTTCGGTATAATCTCACTATTACTATGTGATAATAAATCGGCTATATAATGTATATAATCAACACGCCCCGGAATAGGAGGGCATAGATACTTTTTAGGTATTTTCCAATCAATCTGATAAAAATGTTTTAGTAATGCTTCATTTAATGCAATCACTGCATCATTTGAATGAAAATCTATAGACAAGTCATCATACTTATTTTTTTTTACATACTGTTCTAATTGCTTTGAACTCTTAATTAATTTACTAAAATCATATCTTTCATTATGCAAATTCCTAGGGTGGAGTGTTTTCATTTATTTTAGTTGATCTCTTCAGCGATATAAAATGTAGTAATTCCTGACTGTTTATCATATTTAGAACCATCTTTTTTCTTATAAGAGTCTACAATCTCTCTTGCTTTTATATGTGAAGGAGCATTTGCAATAATTGTCTTTTTATCTTCTTGTATAAGGATACTTCTCTCTAGTGTTTTTCTAAATCTTGATGCTCTATGTTTATCTAAAATAGTATATTTCACTATATTAATATCTCTTTTTCTATCAATAGTCGCCATTTTTTTAGTATCTTCAAATCGTAAGATTCTATTTCCATGAGAAGTTATTTTCATAGTTATAGCTGTTTCTATATCTTTTTCATCTTCTATGATTACATACTCTGCACCATTTATTGATACAATTTCATCTGATATTCTTTTGATATCTTTGATGATTGTTTTTTTACCTTTTGCCATATTTATATCCTTATATTTGCTGCATTATATCTAAATTAAAAGTTAATCAACATTAGTCTATAATCACATTTTAAAATCAATACAAAGACTCTACACTATGATACATGAAATAGCACAATTCATAACAGACCAAATTTTTGATATGGGATACTTAGGAATCTTCCTACTTATGCTTATTGAGAGTTCTTTTATCCCTTTTCCTAGTGAGATAGTTTTAGTACCTGCTGGTTATTTAGCCTCAAAAGGAGATATGGATATCTCACTTATTTTACTAGCTTCATTATTAGGTTCTATTGGAGGAGCATTAATAAACTATTTTGGTGCGTTATATGTTGGTAGAAAATTTCTTCTTCGGTATGGAAAGTATATTTTAATTTCAGAAGAAACTTTAGATAAAATGGAAGTATTTTTTAAAAAACATGGTGCAATCTCTACTTTCACAGGAAGACTTATTCCAGGGATTAGACAACTTATCTCTATCCCTGCTGGATTATCAAGAATGAATCTTAAAGTTTTTATTTTTTATACATCTCTTGGTGCATTAATATGGAGTATTATTTTAGTAGCGTTAGGTTATTTAATAGGGGAAAACCAAGAACTTATAAAAGAATACTTATCTCAAATAGTAACTATAACTTTAATATCAGTAGCTATTATTACAGCAATGTATATTTATAATCATAAAAGAAAAAATGCCTAAAAAACTAGAATTAAAAGAGATTAGAGAAAAATGCTATAAGTGTTATCGACCTAAAAAAAGTTGTATGTGTAGCTATATACAAAAGATAGACACTAACACACGATTTATAATCATAATGCATCCAAAAGAGTTCAAAAAAACTAAAAACAATACAGGAAGATTTACACACCAATCACTTCCACATTCAGAAATTCATATTGGAATAGACTTTAATCATAACGATGAAATCAATAAAATCATAAATGACCAAAGAAACTCGTGCTATGTTTTATATCCTGGTGAAAATAGTATCAAACTCAATCACCAAACAATACAAAAAGAAAATAAAAAAAATGTAATTTTTATCATCGATTCTACATGGCCATGCTCAAACAAAATATTAGCAGTAAGTGAAAATATAAGTGCTTTACCTAAATTGAGTTTCGTACATGATAGATCTTCCGCATATAAAATCAAAACACAACCAAATGAATACTGTTTATCTACAATAGAATCAACACTTTGTATTCTTGAACTTCTTAACAAACATAAAATAGAAAATATTTCACAAGAATCTTTAGATAATTTTCTCAAACCATTTGAAAAAATGGTCGAGTATCAAGTGAATTGTGTTTTAAATTCAGATTCTAATAATCCAAGATTTTTAAAAAGAGACGATAAATAACATATAAATTAATTTATAAAGTTAATCTCTAAAAGAAAATATCTACTATGAAACTCTTGCTAAAATTCTCCAAATTAATCATGAAATAAAAAGGAAAATTAATGATCAAAAAAATACTCGCTCTAGTAATGTTATCAACAGCCCTGTTTGCAAACAGTTTCAATCTAAACAGCAATATTGGTAGTTTTGAACTATCTGACCAATTTGAAAATAAACACACCGTAAATAGTGATATTGAAACAATAGTTTTTTCTACTGAAAAAGACACTTCTGCTGCTTTAAATGAATTTTTAGCAACGAAAGAAAAAGGTTTTTTAGAAGTAAATAAAACTGCTTTTATAGCAGATATTTCAGGTATGCCTTCAATTATTTCATATATGTTTGCACTCCCTAAAATGAAAAAATATAACTATAATGTATTACTTATTGAAGAAGAAGGTGATAAAAGATTCTTAAAAGAAGAAGGAAAACTAACTGTTTACAAATTAGAAAATGGTATAGTTAAAAGTATCAACTATGTTGATCCAAAAGATGTTTCTACAATATTCTAAAATATAATATTTAGAATCCCCTTAAACATTGAAGTATTAGTTAATCATTTTGATTTAATAATACTTCATTCTCCTGCTCATTTAAGACTCAATTAAGACTTTATTATGGTAATATTTCATAACTAAGGATAATTATGAAAAAAAATACTGTACTTGATTGGAATGATGTTTATACTATAGGTCATGAAGAGATTGATAAAGAACATCAAAGACTATTTCAACTTGCAAAAGAAGTAACTACTTGCCAAGATGATAAAAATGATATGATGAGAGCTATAAAAGAGTTAATCAAATATACAAAATTTCATTTTGCTAAAGAAGAACAATATATGAAGTCTATAAATTTTATATTTTTAGATGAGCATAAAATTATGCATAAAGAGATGGTTGATAAAATCAATAACTTAGTACAAAATATTCATTCATTATCGGCAGAAGAGATCAAAAAAAAACTTTCTATACTTATCAATAAAAATATTGTAAATCATATCTTAACCGAAGATAAACGAGTACATCACTATAGACGCAATCAAAAAGAATTAAAAGATATATTTGCATGGAAAGCAAAATACGAAATTGATAATTTTGAAATTGATATCGAGCATAAAAAACTTTTTGATATTGCAGTAAAAGCTTTAAATTATGATATAAAAGAGACAAATATAAAACACCATATTAGAGATACTATTGCTGAATTATATAATTATATGAAGATTCACTTTGAACATGAAGAGGCATATATGCAAGAGATTCAATATGAAGGATACCCTGAGCATAAAATTTTACATAATAATATTATTGAACAACTCAATGCCTTTATCAAAACACTACCCTCTTTAAGTACAGAAAAGTTTGAGCGTCTTCTTATTGAATACATGGATATATGGCTTATTAACCATATCATCACAGAGGATAAAAAAATTATAGCTTGTTTTGAAGGACTATCAGCTGATTAATCAAACTCTATTTTTATAAGGTTTTTCATCTGTAAGCCTACTATCAAATAATCCTCTTCCAATAGTAAAATGATATAAAGACTGGTATAAACTATTTTTTAATCCAACTACATCATGTAAAATATCATCTAAAAAGCATCCGATACCTGTAGCACTTAAGTGTAATGATGTTGCTTCTAAATAAAGCTGTTGTCCAATAGCTCCACAATTCCAATACAACTCTTTATATCTATGTGCACCATGCTCTTGTAGCTGTTTATCAAACTCTACTAACATCCCTAGAGAAAATGCCCCATGGGCTGC
>Ga0193960_1000651_pt1 | contig 14246 bp, 14 predicted proteins | sample FB_3_MG_FD_140338 | JGI IMG/M metagenome (GOLD analysis project Ga0193960, IMG submission 140338) | Microbial mat bacterial communities from the Broadkill River, Lewes, Delaware, United States - FB_3_MG | ecosystem: Environmental > Aquatic > Freshwater > River > Microbial mats | place: USA... | reverse complement strand
GCTAGATGACGGGCGTATTCGTATTACCCTATTAGCCGATAGTGGCGTATCGCTTGATGAGATGAATAGCCGCACCCAACAAATTGAATCCCTCTTTGCCGCACAACCTGAAACCGACACTCTGTTTACCTTAGTTGGAGGCTCCGTATTTGGCCGCACCGCAAGAGAGATCCCTAGCCGCTCCACTATCATTGCTCAACTCAAACCTCTGTCACAACGCACCCTGACAAGTGAAGAGTGGATTGCCAATATGAAGCGACAGATTGCACAGATGCAATTGGCAGGTTTTACCGTGCGCATGTCACAAAGGGGTATACGCGGCATTCGAACCAACAGCGGAGACGACGACATCAGCCTACGACTGCAAGGAAATGATCTCTCAACAATGAAGTTATTAGCTGATGACCTGACTCAGAAAATGCGCGATATCCGCGGCCTTAAAAACATCTCTCACTCTGCTGAAGAGGAGCAGTTTGAACTTGCGATTACATTAGATAGGCAACGTGCCGTCCAACTAGGCCTAGATATTCAATCACTTACTCAGGCGGCTCGGATCGCTTTGCAAGGCAGCGTCATTAGTGATTTTCTGGATGGCGACCGCAGCTACGATATTCGGTTACGCTTAGCTCAGGAGGAGATAGCCACACCTCAGGATTTAGACGCCATCCTGCTTTTTCCAGAGGGCAAATCTCAGCAACCGGTTTATTTAGGTCATGTAGCCGATATCACGCTGATAGAGACACCCGCCTCTATCAAACGCGACAACCAGATGAGGATTATCGAACTCACTGCTACGCTAAGTGAAGAAACCACGCTAGGAGAAGCTATAACTGAATTACGTCAACTTCGACAAAACTTCCCTTTACCCGAAGGTTACACGTTATATGACGGCGGTTCAGAGCAGGCATTACAAGCACAGCAACAGCTCACCCACGTACTCTTGCTACTGGCACTCTTTCTTGTATTTGTCGTCATGGCTATTCAATACGAGTCATTACTGAACCCATTGATCATTATTATCAGCGTGCCTTTTGCAGCCTGCGGTGTTGCGCTGGCAATCTACTTTTTAAAGATGCCCCTATCCATGCCTATATGGCTCGGCATGATTATGCTCATTGGTATCGTGGTAAACAATGCTATTTTATTAGTGGAGTATATCGAACTTGCACGTAACAAAGGGCAGTCACTCGACCATGCTGTACGAGAAGCCGCCCGCCTTCGCCTGCGTCCCATTCTGATGACTACACTAAGTACTGTTGTAGGGATGCTGCCTCTGGCTTTAGGGTGGGGAGAAGGTGCCGAAATGCTTCAACCCTTGGCAATAACAGTCGTTTGGGGCCTCAGCTTTTCCATGCTGGTCAGCCTCATCTTAGTGCCGATGATGTATAAGCTATTCCACGAATTTAGGCACACCTAGGCTCCTAATTGCACAGTAAGAGCATTGATGCTTGTGAGTATGATGGAAAGCTCACAACCATTTCGTTACTAACCTACCGCTGAAAAGCAAAACGCCCGAAAAATATCGGGCGTTTACTTAGAACCTATATAAGGGTTGGACAGGCTGTAAGATTACTTCTTGGTTTGGTCTTCGTTCATCAGATGGCGAACTTTGAAGAACCCCCACACCATCACCGCAGTCATGCCTGCCACACCCAGAAGGCTAGGCCAGAGAGTTTCAAAAGCATAAGGATCAATACCAAACATAACCACACCTCATTGAGAATTCTTTTTAACGTTGGTAACAGATTACACGGCAACACATTAGAAAAAATTGATATGGCTCAACAATTCTATCTGGTTTTTCTTAACCAGAAGTAACCACATGATTTAAAAGAATTTTATATCACCCACCATTAACTTAGCAGATCAAACACTTGATCTAAGTCAAAAGTTTCTCTCCTATCCTTTACTCCTCCAATTCCCAAGTACTCAGACAACCGAGGTATTGAAAAGCTCATTGGCGAGCGATGACAGAAAATGGACTATAAAGCCAGCTATGGCCCATACAATAAGGAGCAAGATGTTCAGGCAAACATTGAATATCAGGAAAAATGGATGTGGAACATAACAATGTGTATGCTGGAGATAAACTGGCTAATTTCGTTGACTTACAGAGAGGGGGGAGGTAATCCTTTTAATGTAGCAACCCTGAGTGGTCAACCATTAACTGAGGATATGACCACCGCATTGGAGCGAGCTCTACAAAAGTCAGGTTATCAGATGCAGGTTTCGAGGCTCAAAACTCTCGATTTGCTGCCTCCGCGTTCGAAACGAAAGTGAGCCGACTCTTTAATAACCCACAAATAATGAATGCACTTAAAAATTGATTTTTAGATCGACATCAGAAGCTGCTCGTTGTCCTTTCTGCACTCAACAACGACAGCTTCTGACTACGCAAGCTAACGTGAGTATTTACCTGCATATTTCGCAATTTTAGGAGAAGGAGAATTTTCTGCTACTTGCGCTAAAAAAGCCTGCTCATCTGAAGAGCCCGCCACACCAATCGCTTTACACAACCATGCGATTGTATCTTCCGTTTCTCCATCCAAACCGGTCTCTAAGTAACGTGCACGAATCAGCTCAACAGCTTTTGCAATTAATGCCTTGTCTCTCTGCTTTTCATGAAAAATAGCCCTAGCGGCTAAGCGTTGCACAAAGGCATTATCCACATTCAACATATGTAAATAGGTTGCCACTTCTATCGATTGTCCTGCTTCAACCGATACATTCTGCGGTAATGTAGCCAACCACTGCGCCCATCGAGTCAGATCTGAGAGCGCTTTTTTAGCATGCTTACGAACTTTATTATCAGTTGCATTTTGGGCTACTTCTGCAAGAGTCGAACGGTATTTTTCGTTTCCACTATACCCTAATGCCCGCGCATGAAAGCTCATCAGGCTAATCAAATGGCCATTAGGGTTGTCTTGGTTGTAATGTTCCAGTAGCCGTTTTTCCACTACATCAAACAATGCGGGGTCAGACAAGCCTGACCATTGTAGCCGGTTGAGCATCTGCTCCTGAACACCCTGATCTCCTGACTCTAACACGCTAACGTAGTTGTTAATCCGTTCTTCATTGCTCTGAAAAGCAAAGACAGATACTGAAAAGAAAGACACCAGTATCATTGCCAGTACGTATATTTTCTTCATCTTCATTTTCCTTATGCACACTATGCGTGGTTCCAACGTCTAAAGATCAGTGAAGTATTGATCCCACCAAACGCAAAATTATTGCTCATTATGAACTCTGTATCGATCTCCCGACCTTCATACATAATGTAATCTAGATCCGCACAATCAGGGGCTACATTCTCTAAGTTAGCCGTCGCGGTAAACCAACCTTCATTCATCATCTCGATGCTCGTCCAAGCTTCAAGAGAGCCACACCCACCCAATGTATGGCCGGTGAAGCTTTTAAGAGAACTAATGGGAACCTTATCTCCAAAAACAGCAGCTGTCGCATGACTTTCAGCAATATCCCCTCGATCTGTCGCAGTACCATGAGCACTAATGTATCCAACCTCTGATGCCGGCAAGCGGGCATCGTCTAACGCCAGACGTATTGCGGCTTCCATAGTATCAACGCTCGGTTGTGTTACATGGCGACCATCTGAATTAGTACCAAACCCAACAACTTCTGCGTAAATCTTTGCCCCTCGTGCTTTTGCATGCTCAAGCTCTTCAAGAATTAAGCTGCATCCCCCTTCACCAATAACCAACCCGTCCCGATCTCGATCAAACGGGCGTGGAGAATGGCTAGGGCTATCATTCATCACACTTGTCGCATATAACGTATCGAATACTGCCGCCTCAGTGGGGCATAGCCCCTCACTACCGCCCGCAACCATGACTTTTTGAAGGCCGTATTTGATAGCTTCATACGCATAGCCAATCCCTTGGCTGCTAGAGGTACAAGCACTGGACGTAGTAATTATCCGACCTCGGATACCAAAATATACACCTATGTTGACGGGAGCCGTATGTGCCATCATTTTGATATAGGAATTCGCATTAAGCCCGTCTGAAGAACAGTTCATTAACATATTCCCAAACTCAACAAATGCACGCGTGTCTCCCGCTGAAGAACCAAATGCTATACCGACTTGCCCCTGACCAAGCTCTTCAACCCCTAACAGCCCAGCATCGGCTAGCGCTAGCTCTGTACTATAAACCCCTAGCTGTGCTACCCGCCCCATACTACGCAACGCTTTGCGTGTATAGTGAGCCGGCATTCTGAAATCGGTTACAGGCGCGGCAAGCCGAGTGTTTAAACCTTCATAAGCATCCCAAGCATCTATTCTTATAATGCCGGTTTTACCAGTTTTTAGATTGCTGCGAATTGACTGCCAGTCACTACCTATTGGCGAGACGCCGGCCATGCCGGTTACAACGACGCGCTTCATTAGTACATCCCACCATTCACCGATATCACTTGTCGAGTAATATAGCCGGCACCTTCCGACATTAAGAAGCTCACCGTAGCAGCAACCTCATCGACTTTACCCACTCTCTGCATCGGTATCATTTTTAACGCTTCATCTATCATAAGGTGCTCTGTCATATCTGTTTCAATCACACCAGGCGCAACACAGTTAACAGTAATTTTACGTTTTGCTAGCTCAATCGCCAGTGCTTTAGTAGCGCCGATAATACCTGCTTTTGCTGCGCTGTAATTCACTTGGCCACGGTTTCCCATCTCCCCAGAAACGGATGATAAGGTCACTATACGACCTGGCGCTCTGCGACGAATCATTGGCATCACAATAGGCTGTAGCACATTATAAAAACCATCTAAATTCGTTCTTAATACTTCATCCCATTCATCTCCGGTAATCGCCGGAAATGCATTATCGCGCGCTAAACCCGCATTACATACCACACCACAATATGCACCATGCTCGTCTATATCGGCTTCTAGCACTTCACGGCTTTGCTCACGATCAGAGATATCAAACTGCAAAATTCGGGCTGCTCTGTCTAATGCACGAACCTGTTCCGCTACTACCTCAGCCTCTGCGCGATTCGAACGGCAGTGCAAAATAATATCAAACCCATCATGAGCCAGTCGCAAAGCAACGCTCTTCCCAATTCCTCGGCTAGAGCCTGTAACCAATACAGCGCCTTTCATCCTTTCACATTCCTTAAAAACTCAGCTGCATTTTCAGGCTGAAATACATTCAGCCGTGCAGTCGCCTCATATCCACTTCCAACCAAATGACCATCGAAAGCACTTAGCCCATTGTCAGCTTGCATATTGCGAACAACCTTCAGTTCGAGACTATCGCCTAAGCAGAAGTAGTCCGTCGTACAACTATACTTACGGCTCCCTAGTAAAAAACCTACTTTCGGCGCGCTTCCTTGCAATCGTTCTTGAAGCCCGGCAAACGCACCTATTGCCTGCGCAAGGTACTCGATCCCCACCCACGCTGGGACACCCCGTGCATCGGCAAACATAGAGTCTGGTTTAATCAACACGTGTGCCTGTAACCAATCTTCGCCGTAACCCGTAATACTAGTGAGTAGGCTCATTTTGCCAGCGTGTGGCACCAATTCAGCCACTTGATATTCCACCATCATGCTAACCTCCTAAGGACAAGCGAGATATTATTACCACCGAATGCAAAAGAATTACTCAACGCATACTCAAGCGTTCGAGTGCTACCCCTCTGCGTTGCTAATTGAATGAGTGGTAGTTCAGGATCGGCTTCGCCATCCCATACATGACGAGGAATAAATTGGTACTGTAATGCTAGCCAACATACTCCCGCTTCCAACGCACCTGCAGCACCTAAGGTATGGCCCGTAAAGGGTTTAGTTGAACTACAACTCACGGTGCAACCAAATACCTTATCTACCGCCCTAGACTCCATCTGATCATTTAGCGCTGTAGCTGTACCATGCAAGTTTATATACCCTACCTGGGAGGAGGTTATACCTGCATCGACTAGTGCGGCCGTCATACATCGTGCAGCCCCTTGACCTGAAGGATCAGGAGCTGAAATATGGTGAGCATCCGAACTTTCACCAATCCCTGCTAACTCTACTCCTTGGGGCTCACCAGACATGAGAAACAATGCGGCTCCCTCTCCAATGTTAATACCCGAGCGATTAGCGCTAAAAGGATTGCACTGAGTCTCACTGACTGCCTCCAGTGCGCTAAAGCCCTGAACGGTCAAGTGGCATAATGTATCCACCCCCCCCACTATCACAGCATCACAGACGCCTGCTCGGATTAGCCGCCTACCAGACGCCAACGCTTTAGCACCAGAAGAGCATGCTGTCGAAATACCATATACCGGACCTCCCACCCCGACTTCTCGAGCGACAAAGGAGGCAGTCGCGCCCATTTCTTGCAGTTTATAGTCGTAATCATCTGGCACCTCACCGGTTTCAGCTCGTTGTTTGAGATAACGCTCGCTGTCCCCTATCCCTGACGTGGATGTTCCAATGACAACCCCAACACGATGTGCACCGTATCTCTTAATAGCCTGATCCACAGATGGACGAATTTTTGCCAACGCAGCTAAGGCAAAACGATTATTTTTACTATGCCAAAACGGCTCAGGCAGAGCAGTATCAGGCATTTCGCCTGTATACAGCCCCAGCGGCAAAAAACGTCCACTGCTGTACTCATCTGTTAGGGTCAAAGCGGGTTCGCCTGATGAGAGAAGCTCAACAACGTGTTCTGGCTGATCTCCCATAGCGCTTAGAACTGCTGCAACATTTAAATAACACCGTTTCACAATGCCGCCCCCTACTGCCCGACCGTTTGAATCACAACCCGATACCCCTCTAGGTAGTTATCAACTGTTGTCTGTTCATTATGTTCTGTAACATCCAACAGCTGCATTCCGTTGTGCCACAATGACCGACGATTTACATCTAATGATACTGCCCACCCAGACGCGCGAGGATACACCCGTAACAGCTCAGCTTCTGGCCAATGAATAAACTGTATTAATCCTAAAATCCCTTCAACCGGCAACTCAACCGAGGGCAGCGCTTTCTGTGTCAGTGCTATGCCGTCATAATCTACATACATCAGTTGCTGCCCCGTTGGCAGCAAAGCAACCAAACGTGTGTGCTCATGATTGAAACGCGCAAGCACAAGAAAATGCTTCTGCTGCCCTCTAACCTCCAACGTCACTTTTTGTTTAAGCAAAACATGATCAGGGCCTTGTTTCGGGCTTAGCAATTTAAGCTGTGCAGGATTGTTTGGCGCGGATGTAATTGAGCTGCATCCAGAGGTTGCTATCAGCGCAATTAAAATCAACCACCGAATCACTGACGACATAGTTCTGCCAACGTTGTGAGCCGCTCGGGTTCACGGACAAACGGATTGCTCGTATCCCATGCATAACCCGCCAAGATCGAGCTGATCATGCGTTTAATCTCAACGCTCTTCTCCTCAGCGAAGATTACGTCTTGTAGACGTCCATCGTACCAGCCTTCCACAAAGGCTCGGAAGGTATTCACACCCTGTTTTAAAGGTAAGGCGTATTCTGTTTCCCAATCTGGGCAGAACCCTTGTAACTCACGATGAAGGACATCAGCAGCTAACACGGCTGATTTCAAGGCTATCGTCACGCCTGATGAAAACACCGGATCAAGAAACTCTCCCGCATTGCCTAATAAGGCAAACCGGTCACCATACAAGCTTTCTACATCACAAGAATAACCATCAATACATCCCACGGGGGTATCAAAGACCGCGTTTTCCAGCACGTCACTAAGCATGCAACCTTCGCTAATATAACGCTTTAATAGTTCTTCATTCTTATCCGCATTTGCATTATACGCTGCCCTAGGTAGAACAACGCCTACAGACGCGCGCCCATTACTAAAAGGAATGAGCCAATACCAAATTTCTTTATTGTCTGGATGAACGGTAATTAGGATTTTATTTCGATCGAATCCAGAGACTGAAATATGATCTTCAATATGAGTAAACAATGAGATTCTGGATGCCAATGTCGATGACTTTTCCAAACTCAATAGCCGTGGCAAAACGCGCCCAAAACCACTTGCATCCAATACAAAACGGGCACTCACCGTATAGCTCTTCCCATCTTCAGCAAATGCGGTTACATCAACTTGGTCGATCCTTTGCCTTACGGCAGTCACCGTCTGACCGTAGTAAATCTCAACTCCTCGCTTTTCTGCGCAGTCAGCTAGCACTTTATCAAACTGGTTACGCTGCACCTGGTAGGTTGTCCCCCAACCATCACTAAATTTTTCCCTGAAATCAAAGTAATCATATTTGCTGGCTTGGGTAAAAGCGGCACCGTTTTTAAATTGAAACCCTACCTCCACAACGTCCTTGAGCATACCTGCACGCTCAAGGAACTCCATACTTTGGGGCAAAAGGCTTTCACCAATAGAAAAGCGAGGAAAGTGCTCTTTTTCTAAGACTAAAACTCGATAACCATACTCAGCTAGCAAAGAAGAAGAAACTGCGCCGGAAGGGCCCGCACCAATAACAACGACATCATAACTTCCGTGTGGAATATTCATTAAGGCCTCAGTTAGTTTTACATTTCATGAGTGGCGATAGCAGCCAGACCAGCAACAGTCCGGGCAAGATGATAATGCCAAAGTGATAAAGAACAGGGGTTTTACTTAATGCCAGTAAGCCAAATGCGAGTAGGCTGGTCAGAACAGATAGCGTCACAGCAAGCCAAGTATGGTCACTATGAGGGGACTCTTGCATAAATATCCCCATATCCAAGCCAATACCGAGCACTAAAATCAATGCAATAAGGTTGAATAAGTTATAACCATCATTTAGCACTATAACAGCAGCGAATGCTATGGACGAGGCGATAACAGGCGGCACTATGATGCGCCAGAAATTTGCTCTATAGCGCCATATCAACACACAGATAACGATGCTGTAGGCAACAAGCAACCAACTAAATATTTGCTCCCTATAATCTCGCAATACCGCACTTATGCTATCTACTCGATCGATAAAGAAAACATGCTCATACTGATCAGCAAGGTCAGACAGCTGCGCTTTTAGGGTAGCGTCCATTCGCCCCTGTAAACGCACCACAGATGCAGCGTTTGCTTCTCCATCCTCAATAATCAGGTGTTGCCATACCTTCCCGCTCTTTAACAGTTTCCACTCTTCAGGCAGTAGTCGCTGTTCAGAGGCCCGCTCCATTTCCCCCCATGCTGCAGCCTGCTGTGACTCACTCAACCGCATTATTTTAGCCTGCTCAGCCATTTGCTTCTGATACAACTGGTGAATGAGCTTGGCATTCTCTGTCTGTCTCTGCAGCGAAGGAAGAGCTTGGGAGAGCGATTGATAACCAGCAAGACTCGATGTTGCAATCAGGCGATTCAATTCAGGTTCTAATGCTTCCTCTAATTGCAGCACCTGATTCAGGTTATCACCCACAACCAGAAAAAACTGTGCGCTGGTCACATTCCCTGTCAAATCCTGCACTAACTGATCTTGAACCAAAAGCCGCTCGGGTGATGTTTGTAGGAGCCTCACATCGTCCACCGGCTCAGCTTTCCAGACAATAACCACACTCCCAACCAACACTGCCAACAGCACCGCTGCCACCTGCGGACGTTCATGCACAGCAGGATAGATATTTCGCCATCGCTGTAAAAATGCAGCAGCCGGTAATGGGTTGGCCTTTTCACCAGCGCTCAAAACAGGTAGCCACAGCACAACCGTCAGCCACGAAGCAATTAAACCCACAACGGAAAAAATAGCCATCTGCCGAAGCCCCGGAAAGGGGGCCAACGCCAAGCCAGCATATGCAATAACACTGGACATGAGGCTTAACAACAAACCTGCCAACAAGGCGTTAATCAGGTGTAAACCCGGGCGGCTTCGGTGCTCACATAAGTAATGCAGTGCATAATCGACAGAAACACCAACCAAACCAGCACCGAAAGCAATTGTGATTAAGTGTATGCGCCCAAATAACAAGAGCGTCACCGACGATGCCATTATGCAGCCAACCAGCACTGGCAAGAGCACCATCCAAAGTGGTTTTACACGTTTAAACACCACGAGCATTAGCAACAGAATCCCCACTAAGGACCCAATACCAATGACTGATATTTCTGACTCTGCTTGCTCTGCACCCGCTGCGGCATGCCATAGCAACCCAGAACGGATAATGCGAACCCCTGCCATTCGCAGCTCATCCTCTAAGGGCTCCAAAACCGATAATAGCTTTTGCTGGAGCGACAAAGAAAAGGGGTCTTCTTTGAGATGAAGTGTAACTAAGTAGGTCGGATCCTCCGCCTCGGTAAGCCTGATCAAACCTTGCTCCTGTGTGACGGGCATCCCCGTAGCCGCGGAGAAAATCTGATCAGCATGCAGCATAAAAGGGTCTTTAATAGGGTCTGCTCTCACACTCGATAAAGGACTAAAAATACGCTGTAACGCCAACTGCTGTTGGTGTTTATCTTGTCCCTCTAATAACCTTTTCCTTACCGCATCAGACAACAATATGAAACGATACTGCTCAAGCTCATGTGCCCATCCCGCCTGCTCATCTCCCCTCCATGTTAGCTCTACACTATCTGCCAACAGGTTCATACGCTCCACTACCCGATGCACAGATTCTCGTGCAAGCGTTTTATCAGCAGCTGAAAGCAACAAAACAGCCTGTTCAGAAAATTGATCTGCGACCCTATCTGTTGCTTCACTCACCAGTGGATTTTGTTGGGATGCTGGCAGCAAGGCCATTATGCTTGTGTCAAATACAGGTCCTTTGAGCAGCGCGAGTAGCATGCTTATGCTCACCACAAGTAACCAAAGAAACGCAGTTAATTTTGACGCTATCGTTTTCTGAATCATTCTTGTTGTAAATCGATAAACCGAATATGAGTCAGATCGCTTCCCGCTTCATACACTCGAACGTCACGAAGCCATTTATCGCCTCGAAGCTCAACTTTCATCACGACCTGCTCAATCGTGCTGTCCTTCGGAAGAAGAGTTACCAGCCAATGAGCACCATCAAGCTCTAAACGCATAGAGAAGTATTCCGCCAATTGCTCCCACTCAGCGGTCATAACCCCAAAAAAGATATTACTGAAAATAGCGACCGCTGGATTGCCATCACTCTCCAGTCGTGAAAACTCTTTATCGCCTTGGGACGTGACCATTCTTGCCGGCGTCAACGTGAGTATATTTTCAATCGGTATCAAGGTTCGCCATTCAATCGACGTTCCGCGATGATAGGCAAAAGTACCGGAAGACTTTAACTCAGTCTCCAGTGCACTGATATACTTTGATTGGACAAACTGCCCACGCAGTATATCTGGTGTTTCAGTCAGCGCTTTAAACTGCGAGAAGTCCGCTGCACTGCACCAGGCAGGAAGCGATATCAGCAGGATAAGCAACAACCGTCCTATCACGATGCTACCCCCAACTTCTTAAATAAAATCTCGGGCGAGGCATACAGCATTTCACCGGTGCTAACATCCACGGCAACCTGTACCGTATAAGCCTTTGTTAGCCTTTTTCCTGATATCGCGTCTGAGATGACATAGTTAATTTTTAAGCGGTTCTCCCACTCAGTCAACGCAGCCTTTACCCTTACCTTTTGCTGAAACCGCAAAGGCTGTGCATACCGAATACGCATATCTATGACCGGCCAAGCGTAACCTGAATCTTCCATTTGAGGACAGTTGTAATCAAAAAGCTCTAGCAACTTACAGCGCGCAATTTCAAGATATTTTGCATAATGTCCATGCCATGCAACACGCATAACATCGACATCATGAAATGGAATTTCTATCTCAACTTCTGCTTCAAACATACCTGTTCCTAAACCTCAGCGACATAAAACGTGGCTGATCACCGCCCTATAACGTCGTGCTCTTTTATGTACCAAAAAGGGAAGAAATTAAACCACTGCAACGGCGCAAGCTTACAATAAGCTTCGAGCCTATCTGCATAGCGTTGTACGGCCTGATCCAGCTGTTGCGCCCGGTGCCTACGCTCAAACATCAAACGTTCAGCAAACAGTTCTAAATAGATATGGTAGCGCGCTTCTTGCTTTAGACAAAACATTAAATACACAGGGCAACGCAATAAACCCGCTAAGATAAATGCACCTTGCGGCATCGGTGCCTTAGCACCTAAAAAGTCAACCGATGACGTACGCCCTCCGCCCGTGACAGGCGTACGATCTCCAGCGATCACAATATATTCGCCTGCTGCAACCCTGTCGGCTAGAACCATCGCTGTAGCAGGAGATATATCAGTCACTTCCATCATGCTGATGGTCGCATGACCGCTCACTTTTTTCATCAAACTATTAAAGCGTTCAGCATGCTGGGTATAAACCAACATTGTAACTTTGATATCAGGTAACTGGTGAGCGATAGCACTACAGATTTCGGTATTACCTAAATGAGAGACGACTATCACCCCTCCCTGCTGACTACTATCTAACTTTGCAATGGCATCAGGGCTTTCAAACACAACATCTTGCCGCCGAATTTGCCCCATCCATACCAGCAACTTATCTAACAGCACTTCCCCGAACGTTAAGAAGTGTTGAAAAGAACTCAATGGTCGAGGCTGGCTTGCAACACAGCTCATGTGTAACCGCATCAAATAATCTTGAGAAGCCTTTCGAGCCTGTGAGCGAGTCACGTAAAAATAGGCCATCACCGGTAGCAAGACCACCCTGAAAATACTACGACCAAAGAGTTTATAAATAAACAACAGCACTCTCATACCGAACAGCGAACCCGCTTCAGATATCCCCGCCCAGTGTTTCATATCAGCCATATACTTTAGCCCTCAACAGCGCGGGCAAACGTCTCAACATGCCGAAAAACAGCCGCGTATGCATAAGTGATATCAGCACATTATCTTTAAGTGCATGAAAATGAGACACACCATCTATCGGATATTGCACCCGCGTAGGGTGGTTTAACACCGGATAACCCCGCCAAACCCACCTAACAATGACTTCTGGATCAAAATCCATACGATTTCCACAGGCTTCTTGATCCAAGAGAGCTACGGTATCTGTCAATGGATAAACTCGGAATCCACACATAGCATCTTTAACTCGGAAAGATAGTGTATTGATCCATACCCATATATGGGTCAAATAACGAGCGTAGTAGCGCAGCGCAGGAACAGACTCATCATATTGTGGATATCCTGTCACTAACGCATGCGGTTGACTTTTCCCCAACGCTAGCAGCTTTGGTAAATCACTCAAATCGTGTTGCCCATCTGCATCAATCTGCACAGCATGGCTATATCCGGCTTGCAAAAGAGCTCTCAAGCCTGCTTTCACAGCAGCGCCTTTCCCTCCGTTATGAGGCAACCGAATTAAAGTAACATCAGTACTGTACTTTGAACTCAACCGGATTAGCTCATCACGGCAACCCTCTTCACTACCATCATCGACCAGTAGTATTGGATAACCATATGCCAGTACTGCTTCCAGTGTATGGCCAATAGCATCCTTATGATTGTAAACAGGGATGATAATGGCTGGCTGAAAGACACTCTCACCGAAAACAGATGCGGCCACTAGAGTGAACTCCCTTCTCTGAGTAAAAACGAAACCCGAGCTTTTGCCTTTCCGGGTCATACTGCAAGCTGATGGAAATAACCGCCCTAGGAAAAATAACCTGTTGAAACTTAACCGCCTCCAGCGCATGGAACACACCAGGGATATCCAGAAACTGTCGACCATAATGCTCAGCCCAATGAACTTGAACGACACCGGGCAAAATGGGACTCTTGGGAAAATGGCCATCAAAATATACCAACTCAGCCGGTATCTGGCATGAAAGCTCTGCGCTATTCTGGCCAATCGCCTGACTAGCCAACACGGGCCACTTAATCAGTTCTGGATCAAACATTGCCTGTAAACTTTCTAAGGGTAACTTACCTTGAGTATTGTAGGGCATTTGCGCCACAAAACGCCATCTACGCGGCAACAGAACCGTCTCAAATCGCTCCTGCAATACGGCTCTAATTTCTCTCTGCACGCCTCGTGCACCCAGCTGATTCAAAGCAGCCCAACCTCTTTCAGTCAGCTCAGCGACCAAAGCAATTTCGGATCGTTTACGCGTTATGACTAATGCTTTCGCTAACTTAATGTAATCATGCTGCTCTGTTGCGCTTTCAACTTCTGCTAAAGAAACACGCTTACCTTCAACTTTTACGACTCGATCCATCCGGCCTAACAGCTGAAAATGGCCTCTTTCACCCAATTCAAGCTGATCCGCTAACTTGTGCTG
>Ga0193960_1000640_pt1 | contig 14327 bp, 14 predicted proteins | sample FB_3_MG_FD_140338 | JGI IMG/M metagenome (GOLD analysis project Ga0193960, IMG submission 140338) | Microbial mat bacterial communities from the Broadkill River, Lewes, Delaware, United States - FB_3_MG | ecosystem: Environmental > Aquatic > Freshwater > River > Microbial mats | place: USA... | reverse complement strand
AATACTAGAGTGTTACTCTAAGCTTAAACAGAAGCAAACTGATATAGAAAGTAAGATTAAAACTCTAGACCAAGCTAAGAGTATTTATATCAATAACATTAGAACTAACATTGATAAATTAGAGACAGAACTAATAGAGTGTACTAAGACGAAACATCAAGTTAAAAAAGAGATAGTTTCGATAGAAGACTCTATTCGTACACTAGATGAGATTGAAGTATGTTTTAATACGCTCTATAGTACCCTTAAGAGCGTTAAAAGTGTCATATCGAATAATGTATCAGTGTTAAGGAATAAATCACTTACAGAGCTTGTAAACGCCCTTAAAGGCGATATGGTCAATATCACTAATCAACTCACTCAGGCTACTAGATACCGTGATAAGATAGTTGATATCAACAAGAAGCTGAAAGGGTATATGAGTAGAGAGAAAGTGTTAGCGTTGGCTATAAAAGAGTTATCACCAACAGAAGGTTTAATCGCTAAAAGTATCAATAGTTTTTTAAATAAGTTTATACAGGAGATGAACTATATCATCAACATCATATGGAGTTATAATATTAAGATACTACCATGTGAAGTAGTGGATAAAGATTTGAATTATAAGTTTCGAGTACATGTTGATGATTCTGAGATTATTGAAGATGTTAGTCTACTATCAAGCTCTATGAAGGAGATTGTAGATTTAGCATTTAAGATAGTATACTTAAGGTATATGAACATAACTAACACTCCGCTCATACTAGACGAGTTTGGTAAGACTATGGACCCTGGACATCGTACTACTGCATACAGGATTATATCCGATATATTAAGTAGTCAGTTTGACCAGATATTCATAGTAAGCCACTTCACATCTATGTATGGTTCTATGCATAAGAAAGCTGATATATCTGTATTAGATAGTAACAATATGAGCCTTGGTGACATAGTCTATAATAAAGTGATGGATATTACTAATTTATAGACATATATCATTCAGGTAGAATAAAGTTAATAAGCGTTATTCTTAAATTAACATTTAAGGAAGATATCATGAGTGATAACTCAACTGTATGTGAAGTTTGTAATGGGACTGGGGTAATAGTAGAAGAACTGGATGATGATGGTAATATAGTAGATGAGTCAGAATGTATGTTTTGTAACGGTACTGGTACATGTAGTTGAGGATATCCTCAACTACATATTAACTATCTTTTTTTTTTTATTTCATCTCTTCAAGGTTACTGATTAGGTTGAGTGTATCATATAGGGTTATACCATAGAGTATATCTGATATATCTACATCTCTTATGAATAACTTGATATCATTTGGTATGGCGTTTATTATATCTGTATTCCTAGCTTTACCTTTAGTTCCTAGTATAACTATTATATCCTTTATGTATTTAACCCTAGCTGTCCATAATACCCATTCAGTATTACTATTGTAGAATACTTTATCTATAGATAATACCTCTAAGTTAGATCTCATAGATGGTATAGTCTCTAGTAACATAGGTAGCGTGATAGAAGTATTACTTATCTCTTTACTCACTTTACTATAAACTTTATCTACAGTTTTATGTAAGTCAAGTATAGGTATTTTATGCTCTATCCTATAAGTAGGTATATCTACTTTACTAGCTATAGATATGAACCTGTTGAATAAAGCTATATTGAATATACTAGGTAACATACTAGGTAGTAAAAAACTACCTACGAATACATTAGGGTTACTACTCATACCACTATTCAATCTTTGCAACGCCCAGTATTTATACTGCACCATAATAATGGTTAAATCTATCTCGAACACATACAGTTGCTCGTAAGCTAACTCTTTACTGCCATCAGGCAGTTGCAAGTCTAAGTCAGTATCATTATGGTATATACATTTAATAGCTTCAATATCATACCAAGACTCTTCTATATCGAATATATTGATATCGTTATTAGATATAGATAACAGTATATCTACACTATTCTTATAGAATAGATTAGCATGTACTCTACCTCTGCTATAGTCAGAAGTTATATGGAATTGTTTAGCTAAATATTCAGCATTACTATGTACAACTTTCACATAGTCTATTATGTCTAAATGTATATCCATATCTAAGTTACTTATGTATCTAGCTATGAGATGCTTATTATAGACAAACTTACTTGATGTCTTATAGTAATTTCTTAATTTCTTAATCTCTAATTCGTATTGACTGACTACCATATCAAATTCTGAATATTTCTTAATACCTGTGTTATTATATTGTTCAGGTTTCCCTAGAAAGAAATTTAACATTATCTACCTCCCTTATAGTATTGAGTCAATAAATCAAAAGTTATGATATGGTATTAATATGTACCAAGTATGTATTAGTGACGATAGTAACTTCTTAGAAATAATGAATATTGAATATTTTTAAGAATATATTATTTAGATAGTGTAATACACTAATAATTTAATATTAAAGTAAAAAAACAAGGAGTAACCCATGGGTGTGAAAACAAGCAACGGTGATAACAATAACGATAGCGATGGAATAAGAATTGATGAACAAGTTGATTTAGCTAACGGAGTAAATTACGGTAACAGTAAGAGTGGTGACAAGGAACAGGTTCGTATACCTACAATGGGTTTTACAAGTGATGATCTACATCATAACATGGTCGTTATCGGTTCCGATTATACAACTAAGATGGGTAGAGCAATAGAAGCAGCGTATGCTCAGATAGGTAATATTAATCAAACTAAACCTAATGTAATTATCATGGATAAGGCGTCACGGTCATTAGCTTATTCACTTATAATTATCGCAATACCATCCCCAACTATCACTAAATATTATTTAGTGTTGTTAGAAGCAACAGGTGTTCCGCCTATGACAGTTCAAGAGATGCATATAGCTTTAAGCTCACAGCAACCGATGAATGCATTCACAACTGATGACGCATTAGATAGCGTACTGTATGATCAAGTATTGCAGGTTCTCGGAACTACATATAAACAAGAGGGTATGTCTTTTGAATCTGTAGATGGTCTTATTGTACCAGCATCGTTATCTGTAGGCGATATTACAGCTCAAGCACAACAGATTGCTGCTATCGCATATAACGCATTAAGTACCGAGTTAGGTATCGACACTAAGCAGTTCTACGACCTCAATATAGCTAAAGCTCGCGAAGAGGGTGTTTTATTAAAAATAGATAGCCGTATAGCAACTGGTGCTGATCAAACAATCATCTCTAATAATTCTTTGGAGTTATCTTGTAGAAAAGATTGGGAATTGAAGTTAGTGGCACAACATAGTAACCAACAAACTTATAGGTCGTTAAACTTAGCTAATGGTGGTAAAGATACGATAACGAGTGTAGCTGGTATGATAGATGCCATCCCTGTAACATTAACTGGACCATCTGGTGTACAAGAGACTAAATGTCATCCACATATTATTATCACTAGTCATAATAGTAAATACTCTACTATAGGATATACTCTACTGTCGATCATAACAGCTACTGTTATGACAAATAAAGATATGTACCTAGCCGCCTTAACACCTACTGATGCTAAGGTTAATATAGGCGCACTTAACTTGTTAACTAATCTCGAACATAATCCTAATGGTATAGGTAAATCATTAGCCAATGAAATTAGTAAAGCTAAACCTAATCAAGTGTTTGATATTATTGATAAAATATTCCCATTACCTCCTGTCTTATCAATGGATATAGCTTCTTTTGCAGCAGACACAGGCGCCGCTTCTGTACTAGCAACAGCAGCATCACCAACAACTACAGATAACAAGATTAATGCATTAACGCAGATAATCAATACAGCTGTAGGATTAACAGGAGGATACTTTCCAAAAGATTTTTCTATCAACTCTATATTTACAAACGCAGGTATCGTCATACCTATGGGTACATGGAATGATACTTCTAGAGAAAGAGACTTAAGAGATATTGATTTGAAATTAATAGCTAGTCGTGGTGATACAGAATCTACAGTAAGATGGGCTATGTCACAGTTACCATTTGAATTATCAGGTAGAGATCCTTATATAGAGAAACTAGACATTCTATCTAAATATGTACCAGAGGCTACAATGACTAGAAAGGCTGTTAGAGTTACATTCACTCAAGATTTTATATCGTGCCTAATGACAGCTGCTGTTCAAGCTGGATTAATAGCTAAGTATGACCCAGAAGTTACATTAGGACACACATCTAGTCTTAGTCAAATGCACGGGTTTATGAATCACGCAGGGTTATCACAAGGAGCGGCAAGTTTTGCTAGACAACAAACTAATAATGTACCTAACTTTTCACACAACCTCTATACTCCAAGATATTTTTCGTAACCAACAACATATGCTGTATCTGGGTTGATACCCAGATATGGTCGTATCTTAATTTTTAAACCTATATTATTAAATAGAGCATAGGGTATCCTATGTATATTAATTGAAAACAAGGAGACTTAATGGGTATAACCCAGAAGATATATTCTTTAGATGTGTACTTTAAAATGGTAAAAGATGGTAAGATGATAGTTAATGATTTCAGACCCAATGATAAGAATGATTTAGCTACAGTTAACAATACCTTAATGACTGTTTATAATACGGATACTATACCCACTATACCTACATGCGAATGTGGTGAGTTAAAGGGTAGGTATAATATAGATATAGTATGTGCGGATTGTGGTACCGTATGCAAGGATGCACATAGTAAAGTTGAGCCAGTCTTATGGTTAGAGAATTTTAATAATATTAAATTCCTTAACCCTGATTTATGGTTAATAACCACAACACTCTTTGAGAAAAAGTGTGATAAAGATAGAGATTATTTAAGATGGCTATGCTCTAGTAGTTACTTCATTCCAGAAGATAAGATACCTATACATATTTATGGTATATACGAACTATTAGGTAAGCGTAGGTCGTATACTAATACGATGAACCGTATGGTAGACATACTTACATATCTATTAGACCACGCTAAGTATAAAGGTAAGAAACAACATATCAAAATGCTAATAGAGATGTGGAAAGATAAGAATACTATCTTCTCTAAACATATACCTATTATCAATAAGAAACTGTTCGTTATAGAAGATACACCTAAAGGGGTATTCACTAACTTAGCAACAGCTTCCGTAATAGATATAGTATACTCTTGGATAGACGCTGTTCATGACACTAAGTCTACACCTATTAAAAATGAGAATGCTACGGCAGCTATTATATCTAAATTAGCCCATATGTATAACGAGTACTTCTTAACATATATTGTTAAGAAAGCAGGTATGTTTAGAAAGCATGTGTATGGAGCTAGGAGTCCACATACATTCCGTGCTGTTATAACATCTATTAGTGGTAAACATCACTATAGCGAAGTTCATATACCGTGGGCTATAGCTGTAACAGTTCTACGACCACAACTTGTTAGTAAGTTACTTAAACGAAATCTTAAATATAAGAAAATCAACCGTATGTTGTTCGATGCGGTTAATAAGTATATGCCACTTGTGCATGAGATACTTAATGAACTAATCACAGAATCTCCTTATAGGCTTGGTATACCTATTATAATACAACGGAACCTGACTTAGGGCTCCCTAGATAGAAATATCTAGTTAACAACCGAATGAATTGCGGGGATAAATCTCGACATTAAGTATATATTACTACTTATATATAGAAATATAATATAAGCCTCTAACAACAAAGAAGTTAGAGTATAGTGAAAACATATATAATAGAGAAGACAAGCGCAGCTAAACTCCTAAGTACATAATGAAGTATTGTATATGGAGGAAGTTCAACGACTATCGAAAACTACAGTTAAGTAGTGATACTTAACCTAATGACACATTTAGTGTAATAATGATGTGGTCTATGATATAGATTAAAGTGAGTAGAGTACAGCTCAAGTGAGTGGGTTAGCCCTTAAATGGAAGCGTTCGGACCTAAGTGTACTAAATATGCGTTGAGTGAGGTGTTATGATGTTTTTCAATATAACAGAGTTATGGTTACGAGTTAGACATGATAGTCTAATAGATTGTATGGGTTGGTTAGATAATATGGCCGACTTAGTATATATCCCAGAATATGTAAAACAGTTCGATATATACTTAGGAGTTCAACACCTTACTATCTCTATGATATTGATTATAGTAATTTTGATAACATTATGTAGTGTAGATTATGTGTATATACAATTATACCTTACACTACTTCGAAACGCTGTATATAGTACATACTGGATATGATATAGTCTCAACATCTATCTTAAGATAGAGTCGTTATAATAACGAGTTCGGAATAACAAACCGAATAAAGATAATGCAAGTTTAACACAAGGTTCAGCGACAAGAAGATACATCAGTAACATTAAGATAGATTTATCTGATAAATCTATTTCAATATCACCTCTAGATGTTAAGAATATGAATGCTTAGTTACTCTATAAGTCAATAGGGTATAGGCCGTTATACTGGTGACAGTATAATGACAACTTTCTAATTGCGGGAAGAAGCTGTTAAAAATTATAGATACTACTTATATCAAGGAAACACGATATAATACCTCAGCCGTAATAGTGGAACTAGTAGGTAAAGTGATAACTCTATAATCTGGCTTTAATCGACGCAGCGAAGCACCTTAAAAAGTGAAAACTATCCCTAAGGGAGTGTGTGTGTTCACAGGCCATCTGGTGATTCCAGAGTAACGACTCAAGCGAGCGTGAAACGAAAGTACCTCTATGATACAGAGGATTGATATGGTCGGTTCTAAATCTTCATACCTTATAAGGTATGTCGTCTACAGTAATAGTAGAGCAACAGGTAGAGCTGTGGGGTTATGTAGCGTATAACTTAAACATATAAGGATTTTGATGGTGATGAAGTCAATTCTTCAATGTTATTAGATACTATGTTAACTGAAGCTATGAAGAATTTTGATACACACCATAATATACCAGATACATCTAAAGTCTGTGGTATATCTAAAAACCTATCTATCTTAACTCCTAATATTAGTATATTAGCGGCTTATATAGATGGTGTAGCTCAAGAAGAAGCGTCTGGTGTTAATGCAGGTATAAATGATACTTTCGTGAATAGTTTACCGAAAACCAAGGTAGTATATAACAAGGAGTAACTATGAGAGTTAATGTAGTTAATGGGGGTGACGAAGCGTTTAATGCGCTGGTATACCCACAACCAAGTAGTGCTGTAATATCATACTTAAAAAATAATATCGAAAGTGCTATGAGTACAGTGTCTAATATGAGCCAAGGGTTCATAGATAATGTGAAGAGAATGTACAGTAGTGTTAATGGTTCTGAAGCTTTACTGAATGGTAAATTATTAACTATGAATGCTGGAGTTCATTTGAATCAGAATGTTATCTATCCTGTCCATAACTTTCAAGACACTAACCTCATTATGCAGAGATATCTTATGTCTTGTCCAGAGGTGTCAGAGTTGAATAAGAATAATATGTGTCATGGTTTTCAAGAAACATATTTAGACTTAGAAGAAGGTGTGTATGGTACTGATAGAACTGATTACAGAGATGTTATGTCAGGGATATTAACTTATGAAGGTGAACATGGTGAGGGTGTCTTTAAACGCTATTACCATACTGATGGTGTTGACTTAGATTTTATTGATAAACTAAGTATAATAACTACATGGGATAATGCTAGAAAGATGATTAATGACAGACTAGACCCTACTGACCCAGATAACCTATGGGATGATGATGACCGGCTATGTTAGAACAGTGTCATAACTAGGAGGTTTACACCTCCTAGTTATGTACTATTTTCTTCTACTGAAATTAATAGAGTCCATTAGGACTAAATCTATAAGTGAATTACTTATACGCATCACTTCTATAAATACCTCACGACTTATATCTTTGACAGGCATTATGCCATTTATCAATGCAGGTGATATCAACATAGTGTGTATTAGTGGCGTATTTATAAGTTTATTGTTAGCAGTGTGGTACTCTACCCACTCTATACCATCATAGAGTATCATAGTGTCAACATTTTTATCCACCCATAAAGGAGTTAACTGTTGCATAGACATAGTGGTTATTTCAACCTTAGCTTGAGGTACTTCTTTTTTAACTACATTAACTATGTTTTCCATCTCTATACTGTTAAGTGTATATGGATAGGTATTAACATAAATAGTTATATCTCCTTCATACTCATGATTTATCTCATCAGTTACCGTGTCACCGTACGCTTCCTTTAGTACCTTAAAGATATGTGTAGGTAGACCTAATGTCAATAGTAGCTTATTTCTATGTCTATAGAAACATTTAAATATATCATTAGATATAAGACCAAAGTTATCTTTAGTCCTTTTATAGTAACTACCATCTTTGATAATCTGCTCTGCTGTAGTTTTAGATAATAGATACACTAGAGCTAATCTAGTGTCTATTAAAGAGTCTAAGTCAACTATGATACTCTTGTTATCCATACTATTGCCTTATACTATTTTCTAGTTCATCTTGTACTATATTAGCTACAGTATTTCTCTTCTCAATATACTTTATAGCTAACTTTATTAAAGTATCTTTCTCGTATAGAGACCTATTTAAAAACTCATCGATATTAAGACCGAATAGATTCTTAATATCGAACTCAACATATTCATCTACTGTCGTTTCAAGTGCTGTATATGAATATATATTCTCATCTTCGTGTTTTATGGTAGCTCCGTAAGCCGTGAAGGCATTTTCTGACACTGGAGCATACTGCGTCTTAAGGTATATTATATTTCGTATCTGGTCTAACTCAGGAGAATTAAACCTCTCAGTATGATTAGTCATAGGTGGTAAGTCGTATAAGAAATCAATGGTATGTTTCTTCTTACGAACTACTTTGCGTTGCTCTTCGCTATTCTCAAAGAGCTGAGGTGAAAAAAAGCTTCTAATACCTCTAATGGTAAGAATTCCGCAGTGAATGGTTCTGAAGTTGTCTTACCTGTTTGCGGTGTTTTACATTTAGGGCAAGTATAGGCTTGTGTAGCGACTATGGCTATAGCTGTGCTATCTATATAGCTCTCTATCTGTTTGATATAATTTTTAATCATCATATCATCACTAGAAAATAACTCTAATAACTCATCTATAGATGCTCTATCCTTAACTATAGTACCTTCACCATGTTTTATCTGCACAACGAAACCGTTATAGATACCCAATACACAAGTATTTACAACACTGTTAACAGTATTGAGTTTCATCTCTTTAGTATCAGTTTTAACATATAAAGATTTAGTAATAGCGGATACTGACTCTACCCATCTTTCCCCATTATTAATATACTCTTCTAGTGTAGGTACTTTAAGTGTCATACTGATATTAGTTCCATTATCAGATACTAAGTCTATACTCTTACCAGTATGTACACCTAATAGTTCTTGGTACTCTAGTACTTGTTCAATAGTGGTACTGTTAGGTATTTTATTAACCATTAACTCAATCATACTTGGTTTTAGTTTAGTCTTATCTACCCATAGTAATCTAGTGGTGTCTAACTTAGCTTCAGCTACGAAATCACAAACCTCTTTACTATCTTTACTCTTAGGGTCTACTATACTATTTCTACATACTTGCCTGACATCTATCCCTTCAGGATACATAGAAGTTAACAGACCGAGAACTAAAGGATATAGATCTTGTGTAGATATAAGTTTTCTTATATCCGTATCGCCTAGGTTAACTGATGTACTAACCATATGCTCTATAATGAATTCCAATAGTAGGTTAGTTGTCACAACAGAGTGATTAGAGTATATAAGATTAGAAGTGTTAATACCTAACTCAACATCTCTTGCTCTAATAGCAGCTGTTAACCCTATCAACCTAGTACATTTAGGAGGTCTGATAGTTATCCAGAATCCGCTGTGCCATAAAGGAATTTGTACTATAGAACCTGTACCTAATAGCGTGGTGAATCTAGCTATAGCTGTCTCGCCTGTAAGTTCACCACTAGCGTTATTATTATCTAGTTTTCTAATATTAAAAGAGTTATTATCACTTTGTATATTATTACTAGATAACCGCTTATTGATTGGTTCGTGTAGTAGGTTGTTATGAACACTTAACTTCATGTTCTCTATAATGTATCCTAGCTGAATAGCGTCTTCCTTCGAGTATAGATTATTGAACTCGCTTTCTGACATCTTATTGAGTGATTCTAGATACCTAGCTAATGTATTCTGTGCAGTAGATAGTAAATGTAACATCTCTCTACTGTCATCATTCATCCTCAAACTTACTTTTTGTACCTCTTTAATTGTATCTAGTATATTAGCAGTTTCTTGCATGATTATAGTGCTCCTTCTGTGATTATTTTACTAATGGTTTTATCGCCATCTTCTATAGCTTCAGCTATCTCGTTACTCATCCCTACGGTACCCTCATCGTCATAACACTCCAATACTTCAGTCGAGATTGTTCCAGCGATAGTTTGTAACTCCATACCTACTGTAGTTAAACCTGCTATAACTTTATTATAGAGTATAATATCTTTATTATCTACAACACCAACTTTAGTACCGATTACTATATTTTGGTCATTGTATGTAGTAGTTAATTTGATTATATCTAAAATATCTTTTACCACCTTTTCATACTTAGCTGTAGCCTCAATAATAATCTCAGATAGTCGAAGGTTAGGTTTATCGCTAAGGTTATTTTGTTTAGTATAGCTAAATAAGGCATCTCTATGCATTTTCAGTGATTCTACAATATCAGACCTAAGTTCATCCACATCACTCCATAATAGTTGTGGTATTTTAGGTTGTACTAATTTAACTTTTTTAAGATTAGTTCCCTGTTCCCCATGCTTCTTAAACTTTTTCATACCAGATTGGGTATTATTCTTCTTAACTTTCGCCATTACACATTCCTGTTATTAAATTTAAACACTGATACATTGTTCATAGATATACTAGTGATTGATTTTAATAAATCATTTGAATGAAATAATTATAAAAGGAGTTCGCTCATGAGTATAAATAATCAATACCCTACATCACCAGTTGTCACTGAGTTTATTATAGGTAACTTACCACACAGTAGTTATTTAAGCTATACTAATATTATCAATATGATATCTGAATTAAATATATATTTCCCTAGAGGTTATACAGATATACATAGTATGATAGAAGAGGTGTTAATTAGTATTATAGAAGATGTTAACCTATCAAATGGAGATAAGTCTATGTTGTATAAAGATACATTCTCTACTATGTGTAGAGATGTATTACATAACCATGGTCTTATGTTAGAAGATGATACCACACTACAGACATCTGAAACTATATTATCTATCTTAGTGATGTTATGTAATTTAGATACTAATCAACATCAGATGGTTTTAGACCAGTTAGATGTTGATGATAGTGAAACTAATATCATCATTAGTCTACTATCAGAATTCACAGATGATACTATAAGTATAGAGACATCTATAATAGATGTCTATCCTAGTCTACTGCGTAACATTGGAAGTAAGTTAGAATCTGTAAGTGATGTTAATACTAAAATATGGGAACAACTCAAGAAGTTTATAGGTTACGATATGAACTTTGCTAAGACTAGAACATATCAAATGTCTGTTAAGGATAATAGATGGTACGACCCTATAAGTGATAGTGAACTACATAGTATACTGGAAGGTTATGGTAGAGATAATGATGACTTATATCTTATAGCATATGAGTTAACTATTGCTCTATATAGCCAACAATACACAAGGTTGTTGCGCGGTGATAAAGTTAGAGTTATTGACATGGTAGATAGTTTCAATCTAGAGAATGTGTCTACTATAACTGATGTGTATAAGTTAGATACTATACTAACATCAGTTAGAAAGATGATAACGGTATTAGGAGAGATAAATGACTAATTTAGAATATCTTAAGTTCGCTATTAAGGTAGGTTACTTAAATAAACTAAAGTGGTATTATTCAGTTTTTACTATACAAGAAGGCGATACAGAATATACTAAATATAACTCAGAACGATATACAGTTAAGGTTGATGATACTTATATACCTATCACTAATGTAAATACCGATAGACCATTGTTAAGTATGACGGAGCCTATGGTGTTAAAAGCTGGTATAGATGACGACTTAGTCAGCAATCTTAAAGTTGGTAGTACGATAGATACGACAGTGGGTAGATGTATATATAATAAACTTATATCAGATATCTTCGGTACTAAGATACCGTATATCAATGAACAAACTAGTGTTAAATATCTAGAGAAGGTTATAGCTGAGAGCATACATAAGAGTACAGGAGCTGTAACCGATATAACTATTCCAGAGTATAAAAGATATGTTACCTTATTAGGCTTCCTACAGAGTCTTAGTAGGATAACTACAGTTTCAGCGACTCCTAAGTCATTAACGCCACCAGAAGGCTTAGAGGCCTTTAAAAAGCAACTTATCAATGACTTCGATACTAAATATGGTATTGAGTGGAGAAGAGATAGAACTATCATATTACAATACGATAAAGCTTTGAAAGAGTTTGATAATGAATGGGTAAAGGGTGAGGCGAATGATGGGTTCTTAGTAAGTGGTAAAGTTAAGAATATAGCTAGAGGTAAGATGTATCTAGGTTTTGGTGCTGAAGAGGGTTTTGACACCACTGGGAACGAAGTTAATTTAGTAACAGAGTCTCTGTTAGATGGATACCCAGTTAATGATAAAGAGAAGTTATCTGTTATGTACAATAGTTCAAGAGCAGGTTCTTATGATAGAGGACATGAAACGCAAAAAGGGGGTGCTGCAGCTAAAGATATGTTAAGAGCTACTAGTTCTACTTCAGTTACTGATGGAGATTGTGGTAGTCAAGAAGGTAAAGTTATACTAGTAACACCAGAAGTTATTAACGCACTAACAGGTCGTTATATTTTAGTTAATGGTTCTACTAAACCTATAGGTGACCCGAAGCAATATATAGGACAAAGAATAACTGTTAGATCTCCACTAGGTTGCAAGACAAAAGGGAATAAGTTTTGTTCTAGGTGTATAGGGGATATTATGTTTAATTATGGTAGTATAAGTTTAGCTATTACTGGTCTATCTGGCGTATTACTCAACATTAGTATGCAGTCTATGCATGGTAAAGTAGCTAGTAGTACAAAATTAAATTTTATAGATGATATTGTTTAAATGCACAACACTATAATAGTATGACATGGCAATAACACGCATGTTTTTAAAACAAGTAAATAAAGGAACTTAATATATGGAAACAAATATAAAAGACACAGGAGACTTACTAGATGGTCTTATGTCGGATAACAGAACATCAAAGTTTAAGTCTACTGACAGTAATTATGATAGAGGTAAAAGGAAAGATAGTTTATGGGATAAAGAAGATATAAAAGCTGTTAAGATTGATCACACTAAGTTTAAGAAACCATCTAGCGATTATAAATCATTCGCAATTAGTTATCATTTTGTTAAAGATGATGTCTCACAGGTTACTAAAGATAAGGTAAGAGATAAATTTGTAGCTACTGCTAAACAGTTAGTTAAAGCAGGTTATAAATACAGAACATCATATGGGGTACAAGATGTAATAAATAATGCCATATTAGATGCTATTCCTGGTAGTAGTGTAGAGGTTTATAGACCTTGGAAGAAGTTTAATGTAGGTACTAGTGAGAATTGTCTAGTTGTATTAAACGCACCTACAGAAGCATCATATTCCATAGGAGCGGGTGTGCACTTTAAGTATAAAGAACTAACTCCAGTTGTTAGGGCTGTACTAGGTGCACAAACACATGTTATGTTAGGTGACACAACACTAAATCCTGTCGATATGTTGATTGTGTATACAAGTTGTGGTACTACGACACTACAACATAGAGCTCCTGGTACTAAGATAAACTTTAAGACAGTAGGATTCACATCATTCCCTCTAAATTTATGTGATGCTGCTAACATACCAGTGTACTCTTTTATGAGTAAAGATTTCGCTGAAAGAATAAAAGATAAAGTCAATACACAGGTTGTTGACGAAAACTTTTAATTAAATAAAAATAGGAGTAATTAACAAATGGAACAATTTACTAAAGAACAAAGAGCTGATGCTCAAAAATATAATATAACGATAACTGATAAGATGACTAAGGTTGAGTTAAATAAAGCTATTGCTAAAGCCAAAGCTAATGATACTATAAGTAAGACATCTCCGAAAATAGTCGCTGATACTAGTTCGAAACTAACAACTATTGATTGGAATAATATACATAAAGTATTTAACCAAGATATTAGTTT